>Ga0210059_1016955_pt1 | contig 10452 bp, 6 predicted proteins | sample Ectturendosymbi2_FD_188042 | JGI IMG/M metagenome (GOLD analysis project Ga0210059, IMG submission 188042) | Ecteinascidia turbinata endosymbiont from Florida, USA - Sample 2 (SPAdes) (version 2) | ecosystem: Host-associated > Tunicates > Ascidians > Unclassified | place: Key West, Florida... | reverse complement strand
CAATGCATTGGGATTTTCTCCCTTGGGCTATTCTTGTTTCTGTTTTCTGAATATTTGGAACGCAAATCTGCGTGGCTTTAGTATTTGTTAATTGAGTTGTAGCACGCATTGGTTTTGCGCTGCTACAGTCCAAATCCGCTCCTGTTCCTAACTTTTTGAGACGATTCACAGACCGGATCAAATCCAAATCGCAGAAAATATTGATATATCGGATCCGCTCGGATCCAATTTCAGTCCAATGCTCATCAGAGGTGTACAGGAGCCGGAGTGTCGGAGTAGACTCCGGCCGGAGTCTTAACGATTTTCGAAAATAGGAGTGGAGCCGGAGTTGATATTTCTAAGGAAGAGCCGGAGCCGGAGTCATTTTATGAATATGAGGTTAGTTTGCTTATTACTGATTTTTGTTATCGCAGGTTGTTTTTTTTGCAAAGCACATTATAATGTAAACTTCAAATGTGAAAAACTACTTCACAGGAAGTCTAAAAATTTAAAACAACTTGAATGTAAGCAAGGTTAGGTTGGTGAGTTTCAGGTGTGTAAAGATTTGGAAAATTTCTTGTTCATGGTGATACCATGGTCGCTACATAACTGCCGAATTGACCAGGCAAACTAGTTATATAGCGATTATGGTGATACGTTGGAAATCTATTGGCCAATAAAATTTAGCTCACATAAAAATTTAAGTAGTGTCTCAACAACCATCTCCAGTTTTTCGTTTCGAAAGACAGAAAGACCGTATCCTACATCCAGTTTTCTGCCAGATCTGAAACTGAGTTGGAGAAATTCTCACTACTGTCAAGATGGATGAGCGGGAATTAAGTGACTAGACAATTGTCAGTTCGTGTCATTCCTGTGTTGCATTTGATTTTTCTTTTGATGTAGCCTATTCACACAAGACTGCATGCCAAAATTTTTAGATTCCTTGTGACGAACATTTCGAAAAGCAGACAAGCGTCTACAAAACCTTTAATCCCGCGCCCGCCAAAACTTTGGCGCACATTTTAAAAGCTTAAAAATCGTACAAAACGCTGTAACTCGCCAGTCGATTGGGCTAGAGAGCTGTTCAAACTATCAACGGATTCAGCAAGTTTTCTGGTTTCGATCAAAAAAACATTATTGGATTTGGGTGGGAGGTTTTCTCTTGGTTACGTCACAAATAAGGCATGTTTTTAAATTTATGACCCACTTTAACTGGCCCTGGGCGCTAATCCTATGAACCATTTTTATGACTCAAAACGTTTTTGGAAACTAGATGATCATCCGCGTCCATAGAGGCCTTGATTGACCTTCTAGCATGTCTGGAACCAACGTTATGGCCTAAAAACCCGGTTGTGCACAAAATTCAAAAAATTGCAGAAAAAGCATGAGTCTCCCACTGACGCATTGTGGCTAGCGATAACTGCCGCGAGAATATGCTAAAGAGCTATTCGAACCCTCGAGAAAGACTGGTGAAGTCGTGTAGTTTGCACTAAAAAAAAAACTTTTGTGATTTGGGTTTGGGGTTTTCGATGGGTGTCGTCAGAAAAAGGGTAGGTTTTGATTATTTTGGTTATTATTTTATGTCGTCAATACCCGGACAACGGGCCGAAATTGTGGGTCAAAGTTGGTCGTATTCTAGGCTGGAATATGAAGCTGCAGAGGCCTAGATCGACTTCCTGGCGTTTCTGGTGCCCAAGTTATGGCCGAAAGACCCCTAATCTTCTAAGGATTCCCTAGGGATTTGGTGGGGATTCCGCTAATTAATTCATGCTTATTTTGCCATAACCTTTGAACCAGAAATGCTAGAAAGTCCATCAAACCCTCTAAAGACTCGTATTGTAGCCTAGAATCCAAAAAAACTTTGAGCCACAAAATCTGATGGATTGTTCGACTACCAGGTTATGACGTCAACATTCAAATGCAAACAAATATGCATAAACATCCTCTCATTATGTAAACATCAACAAAAAACCCAAGATGTCAAGGTAAAAATTTTTTTGCAGCCTAAACTACAGGTCGTCACGAGTCTTTTGAGGGCTTGAACAGCTCTCTAGCTTATTCTGGCGGCGAGTTATGGCCATATACAAACTGGGTGTTATAAACCCAAGGTTAGTGTTCTGAAGGGGTAGAACTTTTGACCACTTATTGTTTTGGTGGCATAATTTTGGATCCAGATATGGTAGAAAGCCAATCAATGGCTCTAAAGACTCGGATGATAGCCTAATTTCGAAAAAAACTTGAGCAAAAAAATTGGCTCATTGGATTGGCGTCCAGGGCCGCGTCAACTAGGCCTAAACTAGGCCAAACATGAAAATAATACTACCACTTGTAACGTCCTCCCCCAGAGGACCACAAACCCAAAACGAAAAAACTTTTGTTTCAACCTCAACTAAAAGACTTGCTGAATCCGTAGAAGTTTGAACATCTTTGTAGCTCAATTTGCTGGCGAGTTATAGCGTTGCAAACCCTGCGCCAAAATTTTGGTGATCCCGGGACATAAAGCGTTAATCTTTTGGACTAGGGTCAGGTTTAGCATTCAGGGTTGAGGTTTTGTGTTAGTGTTTAGGGTTAGAGTGTAGGGTTATCATTTAGGGTTCAGTGTTAGTGTCTAAGGTTAGGGTTTAGGGTAAGCGTTTAGTGTTGAGGGTTAGGGTTTACGGTTAAGGTTAAAAGTTCAGTTTTAGGGTTGAGGGCATAGGGTTACAAAAAATTAATAGCCACCTTAATCTAAGAAACAACTGACATGTAAAGAATAGGTCATACATCTTGCAGAGGTCAGCAATTTGGTTTGATACGTTCTTTTGTCTTTTCAAAGCGAAAACCAGATACGGTTGTTTAGACATTGCTAAAAGTTATAGCATTCACATTGGAGTTTAAGCAGGTGTAGTGGCGCTTGGCCAGTGCATGCGAAATTCGGCTAAGTCCAAGGGTACTTCCCCGGCAGAAAGCACCCAATGACAACGGGAAGCGAGATGACGCCGCGTAATAAAGCGAAGCGAAGTGCCTAAGGACGAAGCCGCAGTACGAAACAGATAACGCCTCGATCAGAAATGACGAGGGAAGCGCTTCTTTGGTCAAATTGGTAAGGCGTTGCTTTAATTTGGCCTTAACACTCCCTGAGAATCATGAGGGTCCGATTCTCAATTGCAAGTGGAGCCCCGGGCAGTTCCACTTCACAGGAGTCGGAATCCAAAACTTGAAAATGTTTCTGAGTCGGAGTGGAGTCGGAGTATATTCAGCTGAAGCAGGAGCGGAGCCGGAGTCAAAAATTCCGGACTCCGTACACCTCTGATGCTCATCACCAGAGGTGACCGGACTGTGAAGTTTTATTCCGAGTGCTGTCCTAATTCGAAAAAAATGAATCTGATCCAGACCTGCTGCGCAGATTTTTTGAGAATCATTAGTCTGATCTAATTTTGATCAGCCTGTGCAAAACCAAGCATTTTTATGGAGTGTCTATTTTGCCTCATAGGAAAAAATGGCTGATCCTGGAGCTACTTTGTTTTCAGCCAATCGTGATTGGTTAAAGGCAAAAGAGCTTCAGTCGTGCTTTTGTCTCACGAGGCAAAACAGACGTTGCCTTTCTGGCATATCCAAAATTTATCAAAATCGTATCCCAACTAAAAATTTGGAAATGTCTATTTTGCCATCAGAAGCCCAAAGACTGCTTGAGTTATATTCCCATCAAGTGAACCCGATTGGTTAAATTGGTCATGAGAAAAGTATGATACATGCTTGGATTAGCATATCCTTCTTGTTACATGACCTAAAGCCTTAAATTTAAGAGAGAGAAGATATAAACCTGGTTCAAAAATTGCTAAAACGACATTGGGCACCATTTTGTAGCTCGTTGGGCACCATTTTGCAGCAAAAATGTTAAATTTTATTTGAATCGACATTGACTCGAGCTTGCGAATCAATGACTTTGTTGTCAACTCTCGGTTCGCGTAGCGTTGAATGTGCGATTCACCGTGAACGGGATGTGCGCAAAAAACAATACCCATATAGGCTTATATGTGGCGCGAACAAGAAATAATAGAGTGATTATGGCATGTGGTCTCCATTGTTGCTCGTTGCCACAGTGTGAAGATTTGCGCATTCATCTCTCGCTTGGGTTTTCCGATCGCAACAACTTGAAGTGACTCCACAGGTCTAGTGACCCGACTATGACTCGACTCAAACAAGTCATGACTCTACTCTGACTCGACTCGAAAAAATTTTAAATAGTTCGGACTCGGCTCTGTCTCGACGGGTTTGTGAGTTTGACTCTACAAATATGACTCGAGCACATCACTGAATGATTGTGCAACCTAGTATCAGTATGTACTTTCCACGATGGGTGTAAGCAAGGAATCGATCAGCAAATTTTTAATAGGAAATCGATTTCACGTAAAATTACGCATCCTCAGTCCTTATTCAAATAGAACCTGGTTCGTATCAGTAGAGTAATCTCGTCGGGTGATCTGTAATGTTGCTGGTTACCTTCCTGTTAGTTTTAATATCCCGAACTACAGTACTACATATCCATTGTGCTTGCCTCTGTAGTTAAAGGCGACGCAGAATCCTGTAACATTATGTTGCTTTCATGTCTTTTCTATTTGCCGTTGGAGTACTTCAACGCTCATTTCATTCAGTTCTGACTAATTCACTATAAAGACCGGAGCACTACCCATAGGCGGACCCAGAGGGGGCTAAAGCTCCCCCTAAATTTTTTCAGATACGTTTTTTGATCAGTCATTTCCGACACAGAAACGTCCATTGGGGTGATTTTTTTGGATAATCTTTAAATAAACCATTTCTTGCGCAGGGATAAGGACAAAATATTAAATGCAAAGCTTATTTGCTCAATTTGGGCAGTCCGAATGTGTTTATTTCACTATAAACGAAAGTTCTAATGAACATGCTTTTATAATAAAAAATATGGTTCCAATGTTATATCAATGCATAAGTGTTCACATGAAGTATTTACATTGCATATACGTTATATAAACCGTACGCACATAGGCGTCACCAGGGAGTCAGGGGGCCATGGCCCTTCCAAAAATTTTGGAATATTTAGTCATTTTGCGCTTCAAGAGGCAGTATCTCCAACAAAATACTGTTGCTCGCCTAAAATAAAACATTTTGACCCACCCAAAATTTTGGCCTGGCCATGCCACTGTGCACGTTAAGTATTTAAATTCTTGTTTCATTTGGGTAAGATTGGGCTTCTTGTGGACAAAAGATGAACAAGCAGCAGACTCAGAACCGTCGCTAGAAAGTTTTCAAAAGGGGAACTTTGCGTTTGTGCGGGGGGACTTGATATTCTAAAAATTGCCAAAAACTCCACTGATTCATAGTGTTTCACGTTTCAATTTGGGGGGCTTGGAGCTTTGTTTGGGGGTCTAAGTTCACCAAAGCCCCCCCGTTGGCGACGGGAATGAGCAAACTGTGGACAAATGTTGAATGAGCTGCAGATCATACTATTTTTCCTACGAGCTATTATGAATGAGTGCAGCTCATGTTATTACTGTGGTTAAGCAAAGGCATTAAAATTACGCTACAACGAACTTACAATGCCGTTACAGGCTAGATTAGAGCGCTCAATGACAGCGTAAATCCCAAAACAGCAAACCTAACCGTAAAACGTAGCCTACATGTCAGGTAGGCTTAAAATGAAGCGCGCTAGATCAGCTGCAGGCCATGCTAAAGATGATTACTGATTAGCATCAGACCTGCCAGGAGGGGTGTAGTGGAGTGGGAACGACGTTCCCACAGCTTTTTGCACTAGTTACTTGAAGAGTTAGATTTTTCATTTCAATTTCTACGTGTAGCGCCTGGAGCAGCATAAATGAATAAATGACAAGTCATCTCGTGTATAGCACCGTAGCACTAATGTGAAACAGGAAGAGCCAGTGCGGAAATTCTTGTAGGCCAATCAATCTTCCTTTATGTTTGGTGTGGAAACGGCGTTTCCACACCTCTTTTTTAGCAATACATTCCTGCCTGCCAGCATCAATTTTTGGACAAAAGTTCAGTTCAGCACGTAATCAGATGCTTTTTATCGACCAATATTCTGCTGTCTCTAATGATTTGTTTTTAACTTGCAGTACAGTATTTCCAAAATTGCGTTACCGCGATATAGTCGCGTTTCGTACAAAAATTTGAATGAATGTGTTTGGTCATTGACTCACTGCCAACTTAGCGTTTCCCGCTGTGACGTGGAAATTATTGTTTGACCATTTTCATTGTCCTTGTCATGCAATAAACAATTTCCAAGGGCAAAGTGCCAGTATAATTATTACTTTCGAGTTTTTTGATAAATTTGTCTCTACGCGCACCCCAATCATTGTTTTTGGGTGGGGGAGGAAAAGTTGTGCTTGTTTTCGAAATAATATACCCTTTTTTCGACCTTCAAGGTATTTTCTATGGTCAAACGACTTCGACAATCAACAGCATTTTGTTTTAAACATTTTGTGATTGATAGTTTGCCACTGATGGGCAGGTATTTTTGTAAACAAATTTCCCCATTTTGGCGAGACAATTATGATGTGCATTGTGCAGGGGCGTAACGAGATTAGATGGGGCCCGGGGCAAGAAAGAAGTTTGCCGCCCCCATGTTCGGACCTAAGGTCTTTCGGAAGCAAATGCACTGTTTTGAAAAAATGTGCTTATAACATTGTTAGGACGTTTTGACCTCCCGCAGTGATTCGGCGCCCGGGGGATTGTGCCCCCTTTCCCCCCCTCGTTGCGTCTCCGGTGTTATGCAATAAAAACCGGAAAATTTTCCGAAAATAAAAAAAATTTTACGTCCGAACGTCATGAACATCTGCAATTTTCGAAAACAACAAGGTATGGATCTTGCACAGAGTGCCAACAAAGGTTACTGGCGGCATTTCAGGTTTCTTCGTGTAGTTTTGTGTCACTTTTATGCCTGACCAACGCGTTGCTTCGGCGTAAACCTGTGTTTGTTTGGATAATAATAAAACTTTTCGGACATTCAACAAGTTACTTTTTTAAGGATAAGTTTGAGAATAATTTCTGAATTGTTTTGGAGGCCGCGTCTGCACCATAAACGTTCCAGTAAGCCTGGGTAATGGTCAGTATGCAATTTAGCCAAAATGTGTACGGTTATCAACCGTGTTCGTTAATAAAAGTTACCTGAGCATTTGGGTCTTCACTGCCATGTAAATTTACCCCAGGTAAACTGCTGTAGTTAGTTAGGCTTCAGTGATCAACTCGTCACATGACAGATCGATGAATTGAGGCGTGCTGGTAGTTGTCCGTTCGCAATTTCCCGTTTGGCAGTTGTCCAGTTGGCAGTTGTCTTAATACCGTAATTATTGCGAGCAAGTAACTGCCCAAATGTGTTTCCCAATGAATTTTAATGTTTTTCCTTTACTTTTAAACTTGGCTATTTTTGGCTATATGTTTTTGCCAAATCTAGTTACTTTTGGCTAGCTTCTTTCTAACATTTGGCTACCAAGTTTTTTGAAATCTGGCAACACTGACTACAACGTGCGTGGGTTCCAGCGTTGGGCATGCTGTTCACCTCGACTGTGCATTCGTTGCTCCGCTCTTTCTATTGATTTCTCCTGAAACCGAAGTTTAAGTTTGCGAATTATGCAATGTTGTTTGTCAGTCCTTACGTGGTACCTATGCTTTACTTTCCTTGTAATTTCGTATGCTGTGTGTAGGATGGTCACGTTTCAAGTTTGTTTAAACCGTACAAGCGGTCTGTTATGTTGAATACATACCACAACAATTGTTGGAAATCATGCAGACATTGCCTTTCCTGATTATGCCTTGCCTTTGTGTTACGACTTGGCCAACCGCTATGCTGCCCGCTGTTTGAAATTAAGAATGCACATTCAGCGAAAGAATTGACAATGCAATTACTTCAAAAAAGTCAATATGTTAGAAAAATTGTTGCACGAGCGAATATTAAGAAGGACAAAAGTGTTGTTGAGTAATTGTCAGTTTTATTCTTTGCTGACCTTAGTTATACTCATATTTTCAAAACTAGAGTGTTTCGAAGGGATTGTAAATTTTGGCGGAACACTGAGGAATGCAGTTATGATGAAGATAAGATGTTGACAGAGGTAGTAGTTGTGCTAGCGTGCAAAGTGCAAAATACCGCTGAAATAGAAAGTTGATAGCAGTCACAAAACGGCTGTTCCCATATCTAATGATTTTAATAAAAACGTAAGCCAGAAGATTTGATGATCCTGTGTCGAAAATGTGATTTGTTTCTTGTCGATGAGTTCAATTAAAAAAAGATTGTGTTGCGAGAAGTCATATGAATTCTTGGTCGTGTTCGTGCCCGATCCTAGCAACGCTCCTGTACAGGATGTTGGCATCGCTCTCCCTCGTGGCTTGCGTGGCTTGATTGCCATGATTGTCTTTCATTCTGTCCAAGTGCTCGAGCGGCATCTGATTTTCTGTCGCTTTTTGTGCGCTTTTTCAATACAAGTAAAAAACAAGACACTCAGAAAGGTGGATTTCTGTACTGTACAACTTTTTACTCGGCCTAATTGTGCTGGTTGCTTCCACACTGCGTAAATACGTCGTAAAAGTATAAGAAATAGTAATAATGACCACCACGTCTTCAGGTAACCATTGTTTTTGACCAGGGGTGGGCAAACTGCGGATGGCGAGGGCATTTTGTGAGGCCCGGCAGAGCAGTCACACCTACATGGACAGTACATATTTCGAGTCTATGTTAAAGTAATTTAATCGATTGTATTAGAATTCTCGAGATTTTATTCCACACGTTTCATTCGAAACTGTTGGGGGCCCCTTTGAAAGCAGATTACCTTAAAATTGCAGTTGCTGTTGGGGCCCTTTTGAAAGCAGATTACCCTAAAATTGCAGTTGCCGTTGGGGCCCCTTTGAAAGCAAAGTACCTGCAAATCAAAGTTTCTGTAGGGGCCCTTTAAAAGCAGAGTACTTACTTACGATCTGCTTTGTAGTACATTATATGAGTGAATTATAAGTTTTTATCAAATATAAGGAAAATTTACGCGCGTAACACCTCAAGGGGGCCCCCAAATAGGGGGGCCCGAAGCAAGCGTCTCGCTCGCCTCCCCTTAAACACACCACTGGGTGACATGCAGTGATTTTGTTTTGTACGTAATTTTTTGTTGTTGTTATTTTTTGTTACTTTTTGCTTTTACACTTTTTTCCTTCATGTATATCTTTTACGGGCAAATTGATCGAAATAAATCAATGATAATAATTTCAGGTGATGACCTAAATCGGCATTTCAACAACAAACACACAAACCAAACAGGGGTGTACTGGAAAGGTTTCAAGCACTGCATTATTTAGTCAGGAGTAAATGATGCATAAAAAATAAAACAAAGTTCATTGCATTAAAAATATTGGGCTTAAAATACGCTTTGTTCTTCTTTGTGATTACAGTATATTTCATGGTTTCAGAAAATTTTACCATCATCTTTGTAATCTCCTAAGCCAGGGGTCGGCAACTTTTTTAACAAAAGAACCATTCTGTTTGATTTTCCAGCTGATAAGAACGGTGAAGAGCCAAAAAGCGTTGATACCGTTTCATTTTTCATGTGACTTCGTATGGACATAAGCTAAACTGTGCTCCATTTAATTCTAATAGTAATTATAATCAAATTCAAAGTTGAATTCCAAGTTTTGTCAAATCCAGAGAGAGTCATTTCAGAGGAGCTAAAGCGTCGCATGAGGAGCTAAAGTGCCGCATGCCTCTCCGGAACCGCAGGTTGCCGACCCCTGGTCTAAGCCATGACCTCATCAATATGATCAGCATAGAAAGTATTTCCTTTTCGCCCGTCTTGATTTTTAAGTTTCTATTGACATTATTATTATACCTATAGACAAACCGATATCTTGCCCCAGACTTTCTTCTAGATTGTCATCTTTGTCCTCAAATCCAAGTTTGAGAAAGAATTAAGATATTGTGTTATAAGTTGACAAATGACAAGAAGAAGGTTGCGGTTCTTATAACGGCATATCAGTTAGTTGCAAAATTACCCTTATTCATGTTCGGCGCATCAAGACGTGTCGAAGACCAACATGTTGGCTGTCAAATCTCATTATGGGTTCAATACTGTAAGAGAGATAAAGTATACTTCACAACACTGCTGTGACAAAACAATGGACGGCAAAATGGCATTAGATCGAGAATGTTGTTTTCTGCATAGTACAAAATCACGGTCAATTAAGTTACTTTCCTAGGTTTTAGGGAGGAAATCCCCCCACTGGATCCGCACCTGGTTGAAAGCTGTTGATTTGGAAAAATATGGATTTGAGTTTGTTTTGTTACATCAGTGGTTCCCAAACTATGCGCCGCGGCACACTGCTTCGCCACCAGATGTCATTAGGTGTGCCGCAAAAAATATTGAAATTAAAATCAATCAAGTAGAGTTTCTAAAATTCCACCCTGCCGACTTCTGTCAGTACAGCACACTATCGATATTGGTGGTAGTAATTCGATACGCGGCACAG
>Ga0210059_1016954_pt1 | contig 10452 bp, 4 predicted proteins | sample Ectturendosymbi2_FD_188042 | JGI IMG/M metagenome (GOLD analysis project Ga0210059, IMG submission 188042) | Ecteinascidia turbinata endosymbiont from Florida, USA - Sample 2 (SPAdes) (version 2) | ecosystem: Host-associated > Tunicates > Ascidians > Unclassified | place: Key West, Florida... | reverse complement strand
CCCCTTTGAACGTAGAGAGCTGCACACATTAGAAAACTAGTAAACGCATTAGCGCGGCTTGAAGCCATTAAACGCAGATGGGACATAAGTCGCTGCGCGCCGTTACAATCAGCCATTTCAATATCATATTTTAAGCCAGTATGTTGTTTCAAATGCTGTTTTGTTTTGGTTTGTAGACTAGCATTGCTATGTAGTTAGGCACTAAAGTGCAATAATGGGTTGCATTGTGATTGTGGGTTTTGAAAGTTCAACAATGGGTAGGATTAATAAATGAAATTATGAATGTGAGTTCACGGATGGCAGGGTATCAAGAACTCCATGGATGGTATTAAAAATCTAACCAATGTTATCAAAGAATTGGTTATTGAAAAGCTTGGTGTGGCGACAAAACCCTCGCCAGAAAGTCTTCCATAGGCTAGGTGTGCTTTAAATTTGTGCAGTGGGGCTTGACATTCTGAAATTTGAACAAACATCACTGTTTTATATTGCTTCATATTTAAATTCAGGGGGGGATTGGAGCTTTGTTTCGGAGGGGCTAAGCCCATAAAATACCCCTCATTGCTATGAGACTGTGTGTCAATACTTCAGTTTGCTTTTTCATGCAAGACTCGGAAAAGTACTTAGGTTACGCAATATGTCAAGCATGCAAGATATATCAGACTTTCTGTAGATGAGCATGACAGGGCCCAAAGTGGCACAACGCATTCAGATACTGTAGTGCAGTGATTTTCAAATTGTGGTACGTGTACCAACAGTGGTACGCGAAGGCCTTCAAGGTGGTACACGAATAGACCTACTTTCTGTTCTTCTTCACAAAAAATATATTCACAGCTGTAGTTTTTACTTTTCGGGTTCTGTGAATAAATTCCTGAATTTTTGTGTTAGCTACTTCCCTTGCTGTTTTCTAAAAATAGCAATTAAAATTTCTCACAGCCATTTTGTGCACGTTGCATTTGTGTCAATTCTGGTTTTCCAGACTTTTGATCGAATGATATTTGGCACATTGACTTTTCCTGGAACAGGGTGGTACGTGATGACAGTACGGGAGCCACAAATGGTACGCGATCAGAAAAAGTTTGAGAACCACTGCTATATTGTCTATTCTGCTTCATAAGGCAATATCTGCGCTGGGACTATTTTGCCTTCATTTGAACACAATTGGTTGAAGTGGTCATGTTCATGAGTGTAGTTCTAAAAAAGAGGTGTGAGAACGCCGCTCCCACACCAAACAAAGAGGAAGGCTGCACCAAACAGTTCGAATAAAGTGAGCATTTGCCTGCAAGAACGTCTGCACTGGATATGCCTGTTTCACTGCAGACTTTTGACTAGCAATGCAAATCTGCATGTTGTTAGCACATCTGTGAGATCGCAGCCATGTTTTAATATAATCGTTTAGATCTCACATCTTCAAGTACCGTCACTAGTGCATAAAGGTATGGGAACGCTTTCCCACACCAAAAAATTGTATGGCAACGTCGTTCCTACCCCACTGCACCCTGGTCATGTGACAAGTACAATATGCAGAGATAATTGGTTCGTATTTCGGAGTTAATGTTTAAGGTTTAGGATCAGGGCTTAAGGTCAAGGTGTAGGTCAATTATTAAGTTGAGGGGTTCAGTGTTTAGACTAGAGTTAGGGTTTAGTCTACAGTTCACTTAATGCAAACAATAAGTTGCTAACAGTAGGTGTGAACTGTATTTTCTTGGACTGCTTGGACTTTTTCTATTTCTTTGTTTGTTTATTATAAGCATTGGAAAAAGTGTCTCATTTTATCAGTCAAGCGTACCGAGTGTTGAGCTACGGCAACGGCCGCAGAGGCTTCAGTTGTTTGTTTATAAAAACAGACGCAGGCTTCGTATTTTTCCATTAGGCCCTAATTTTCCCTGGGAGCCCCTTGACCTTTTCCAGGCCTCCCCTGATCCCCACGGCGTCTTATCCCCGAAAACCACAAGCTAGAGTTTGTATTTTGTCAGGTTGAATTATTCTCTTGTCGTCATTGGCAGAGAGAGCTATCTTGTTGACACTGTCAGTGAACAGTTCATGTTCTCGTGAACGAATGACATTTATCTTTTGATGTTCTTATTTTCCGGTGAACAAGCATTGCTTGTAATCCTCAAGATGGATTGATTTTGTAACGACGGATTTCTTTACCCCCTTGCATCGTTTCTCCTCTTCTCCATCTTTTTTGAAAGCATACAATTTTGCTCGAAGTCCAGAAAATTTTGAGATGGTTTCCCCGGCACATTCATCCTTGAACTTGCCAGGAACCTTTTTGTTCATTATCAGAATTCCTGAAGAATGGTTTTGTGGAAAATTCGAGGTGTCAAATCTTTCCCGAACATCTTCTCTGATGTCTTTGTGAAAATCTTGTCTCCAATTTGACAGATCATTTTCAGTCATCCACTCGAAGTTGTTGAGAGGAAGTGGATGCGACATTGCCCAACCATACAAGTTGTTGGCATCAAAATCTGAATAAACTTTGATTCTTGAGTTGGATCAAAATTTTTCATACACTTGTTATTAGCTTTGCAATATCGTGTTGGAATCATGGAGACCCCGCCGCGAATTTCTGTTTCAATCATCAACAACATGTTGATGTCACTTAACAGTTCAAGTTGAACTCCCGTCTTCTTGAGACATGCATCCCAAGCTAGTCCAGGCGCGGTGTAATACCAACAAGGGTCCAGCTCATAATTTTCCATACAAACACCTCTGAAATTTTCAAAGACATCTGCCAGGAGATGAACATCCGTTCTGAGATGCAGATCATGATATTCACGGAACGTTTTCATTCCAAAATGATTCCAAACTTTTTGAGCATGGTCATAGTCTGAATCACTTATTTCAGAATCATTCAATTTTGAATAAAATTCCTCTTTTGGCGGAAGTTTTGTTTCGTTCAATTTTTCGAAAGAATCGAACCAATGATAAGGAATTACGCCTTTCCTTAGCAAGAGATCACACTCATCACTGAATGTTTCTCTCGTATGTTTAAATTGGTTTGGTTCGAGGTTTCCCGCAAGTTTATCAAGACTTGCTGGCAAGAACCTGAAAATATCAATAAACCGAATTTTGTATTTGAATTTCTTTTCATTATCATAAATACTTTTTTAGAAACTGATGTATTTCTCTTCAGTATTTGGAATACAGTCAATATCACCTTCCCCATCGTGTTTAGATTTTTAACAAACAAATGAGCGTCATAACAAGAAAGATTATGAAATTTCACAGGCACAAATTTTGGTTTCCTGAAAAGTGCGTTACATTTTTATGAGCAGCACCTCTGTATTTCCCAGTTAAATAACAGTGATCGCGAACTTTTTTGTCTTTCTCGGTAAAATCTTTTTGGCAGATCCAACATTGTGTTGCATTGCCAAAGTCGATTTTATCATCCACTTTCATTACCACGGGGTTAACTTCAGAAGACCAAACTTTTTCAATATCGTTCCAAAGTCTTTTACAAAATATTTCAGCAACGTTTTCATCCTCAGATTGTTTTGTATTCAAAACCGGTTACAGTTTTTTTCCCGTCACAGACAATATGAAAGCAGAATCCAGAGGGTTCATGCTTTTGATATTGTTCTGTATGACTTTGTTCTAAATTTGTTTGACAACTTTGAATTGGTTTTGTCATGCACTCAAAGTCTGCATGAACCGCAATGGGGACTCTCATCGAATGCTTGTGGTTTTTAAACTCGAGAGTTGAACCTTTTTCAGCCATCGAAATTTTCACAAAGTCATGTTTCCCACAATATTCTCGATATCTGTCTAACACTTCCTTCTTTGTAAAAGAATTCAAACATCTCAAACAAAAAAAACTTTTTTCTGTGGGATTTGTCATTTGACTCATCAAAAGCCTTGATAAATCATTAATTAAGACGTAATGTTTGTCCTCGAGAAACAGAAGATTTACTTCACGTTCTCTTTCAGTCATCTCTGAAATCCTCAAAGAATGAATATTTTTTTCTTCATAACCGAGAACATTCACCGAAATTTTAGGATTTTGTTTTTCAAATTTATCAATCCCTTTCCAACTCACTGGAAATGCTATTCGATCAAAATTGAGTGTTTCTGCTTGTTCTTCCAATTGCTTTGTTATTCGTTCTGGATGAATTTTTACAAGATTCAAAGCTCTTACAATACTCCATTTAAAGCATTGATTGTCCTCTTTGTTTTTCTTTTCACTTTGAAACTTCATGTTTATCAGAGCTTTTTTTTTTGCAAGAAATTTTGGAGTCGGAACCCACAAACCACCTCTCAAAGGCTTATACTTCTCAGTGTGAATATCATAGGCAACGGGAAAGCATTTTACTGGGGGGGCGGAAAAAATTGCCCTGAAAATAACAATTTGACGTAAAAATAGACAATTGCTCTGAAAGTAGTTTTTTTGAGTTTGATCCGAATGGGGCCTGAAACCTTATGTAAATCTGTTCTGTGCAGTTGAATTCGTTTGTAACAGCTTCATCTGTAGCGCCAATTTGCCCATAACGTTGCATTTTGTTTGGTCGCGATGGCATCTTGTATGTTCATTTCAATTCGCTTATAATGTCAATTCGGCAATAACATTCTTTATGCAATCCCCTAGAGGTGCCGTTATAGGCAAATTCTGCAGTTACCTTGCTTGTTAACTCAAGGAGTTGAAGTTCCTTGCGTGTTGTGTTCTCCCAGACAAGAAATTTTGCAGTAATTGCTTTTACTGATGCAAGTATGTACACGACTTCGATGACGCAAAGCAATGTTTTAAAAGCGACGGTTCCGGATGTATGGTCTGACTCCCTAAACCTGCGTGTGTTATCGCCGCTGTGCGCTTGAGCAAGGCACTTAAAGATGTGCACTCAAAGGGGCCAAGCAATCTGCACGTCCGTGCTGCCCGCTTCTATAACTCCTGTTAATCAAAAAATCTATCATCTTAACACCCTGCACCTCTACCCAGTAGCGGACACAGGCAAATTTGGTGGGGAGACATAGGCGGATCCAAGGGGGATAAGGGGGCTGAAGCCCCCCCTAAATGTTTTCAGAGACCTTTTTAGGTCGGTGGTTCCCGACACAGAAATTTCCATTGGGGTGATTTTTTGTATAGCTTTTAAACCATTTCTTGCACTGGGATAGGGACGAAAATATTAAATGTAAAGCTTATTTTGCTGAATTTGGGCAGTCCGAATGTATTTATTTAACTATAAATGAATCTTCTTATGAACAAGTTTTTATGCAAAAAATATGGTCCCAATGTTATGTAAATACGTAAGTGTTAACACAAAGTATTTACATTATATACACGTTTTATAAACCGCATGTACACAATACAGGCGTAGCCAGGGGGCCATGGTCCCTCCAAACTTTTAGAATATCTAGTCATTTTTTGCTTTAAGAGGTCTCAAACGAAATACTGTTGCTCGCCTAAAATCAAACATTTCGACCTATTCAAAATTTTGAGCTAGCCATGCCACTGCCCACGTAAGTATTTAAACTCTTGTGTCATTTGGGTAAGATTGGGCTTCTTGTGAACAAAGATGAATAAGCAGCAGACTCAGAACCGTCGCTAGAATGTTTTCAATACGGGGGCTTTGGGTTTGTGCGGGGGGACTTGACATTCTAAAAATTGACAAAATCTCAACTGATTTATTGTGTTTCATGTTTCAGCTTGGGGGCTTTGAGCTTTGTTTGGGGGGACTAAGCCCACCAAAGCCATCCCGTGGCGACGGGACTGAGCAGACCGTGGACAAAAGTTGAATAAGCTGTAGATCATACTATTTTTTCCTACAAGCTTTTTTGAATGAATGCAGTTCATGTTATTACTGTAGTTAAGCGAAGGCATTAAAATTATGCTGCAACAAACTTACAATGCACTTTAACTACAGGCTAGGTTAGAGCGCTCAGTGACAGTGTAAATTCCAAAACAGCAAACCTAACCGTAAAAAGTAGCCTGTATGTCAGATAGGCTAAAAATGAAGCGCGCTAGATTAGCTGTAGGCTATGGTAAAGATGACTAACAGCGTTCCTACACCTTTTTGCACTGGTAACATTACTTGAAGATTTAGATTTTCATTTCAGTTGCTACGTGTAGCGCCTGCAGCAGCATAAATGAATAAATGACAAGTTTTCTCGTGTATAGCACCGTAGCACTAAAATGAAACAGGAAGATCCAGTGTGGAAAATCTTGTAGGCGAATCAGTCTTCCTTTATGTTTGGTGTGGGAACGGCGTTCCCACACCTCTCTTTTTAGGAATACACCCCCGCCTGCCAGCAACAATTTTTGGACAAAAGTTCAGTTCTGCACGAAATCAGATGCTTTTTAATCGACCAATATTCTGGTGTCTCTAAAAATTTTTTTCAACCTGCAGTACAGTATTTCTGAAATTGCGTTACCGCGATATAGTCGCGTTTCGTACAAAAAATTGAATGGATGAGAGTTTGGCTCACTGCAAACTTCACGTTTGCCCCTGTGACATAGAAAAATATTGTTTGATCATTTTTAATGCCCTTGTGATGCAGTAAATACCTTCCAGGGTAAAGTGCCAGCATAATTATTGCTTTCGAATTTTTTGGTATGTTTGTTTCTACGCGTACCCCAAACGTTTTTTGGGGGGAAGGAAAGTTGTGCTTGTTTTGGAAATATTACACCTTTTTTTCGACCTTCAAGTTATTTTCTGTGGTCAAATGACCTCGATAAATCAACAGCATTTTGTTTCAGATAGTTTGTGATTGCTGGCTCGACACTGATGGGAAGGTATTTTTGTAATCAAATTTCGCCGTTTTGGCTAGACAATCGTGGTGTGCACGGACGTACCGAGGTTAAGTGGCGCCTGGGACAAGAAACACGTTTGGCGCTCCCAAGTCTGAACCTGAGGTCTTTCGGAAGCAAATGTACTGTTTTGAAAACAGTGCTTATCACATTGTTGTGACTTTTTGGCTCCCCGCAGTGATTGGGCGCCCGGTGAATTATGGCCCCTTGCCCCCCTCCTTACGTCTCTGGTGCTATGTAATAAAAATCGGAAAATTTTTCGGAAAGGAAAATATTTTCAAGTCCGAACGTCATGAACTTCTATTCCATGAACATTTGCAATTGTCGAACACAATACGGCATGGATCTTGCACAAATCGCCAACAAAGGTTACTAGCGGCATTTCAGGCTTCTTCGTGTAGTTTTTTGTCACTTCTGTGCCTTCCCGACGCGTTTTTTTCGGCGTGGACTTGTTTGTTTTGCTAATAATAAAACTCTTCCGACATTCAACAAGTTACATTTTAAAGGTTAAACACGTTTAAAAATAATTTCTGATTTGTTGTGAAGGCCGCTTCTGCTCCGGAAACGTGCCAGTAAGCCTGAGTAACGGTGAGAATGCGATTTGGCCAAAATGTCTATGGGCATTAACTGTGTTTGTAAAAGTTACCTGAGCAGTTGGGTCTTCACTGCCATGCAGTCAATACACATCCGGATGAACTCTTCCTTGATCCCCCCCAAAAAAAATCCTGGATCCGCCTATGGGCGATGCAATAACGATTTGCAATGAACCCAATGTTTCACAGGACCATATTGCGTAAATCAATCACTTTCGCATACGTACATTTACGAGGAAACAAATCTAAGCTTGGTTTAGAAGAAGCTTGAGTGATAAAACTGGTCAAACTTTAACATTGCACCGCTACGGAACCAACAAGCAATGTGGGTGGCACATAACAACGATATGACGTATCACTCGCGTCGGCGCAGATACATCGAGGACTCGAGATAAACAGTTCACGTGACGACATAATACTTATTCTCATTGCAGGTTACGTTTGTTACAGCACAATTACCGGTGGCAGTAGCCAGCATAGTGCAGCAGTGCTGTTTCTGTTTGACTTGTGTGTTGCAGCAAGTGAGCGTAGTCACTTGGATACGGTTTAGATTAGTGCTCTTCAAATGGGGAACCTTGCAGGCTTTAACTGTCGTTTGGAATAGTCTACAACACCCATAGCAATTTGTGTATAATATTTGTTATTGCAGGTAATTTGGATGAAATAATAACAAGAACCTGTTGATTCTGTTGATTTTGCAACCGAAATTAAGAGAACGGAAAGAAGCAAACAATTCGTAATGAGTGAAAGCACGAAAGTAACGAAAAAACGAAAGCGAGAAAGCACGATCATTCATGGGCGTCCGCAGAACTTTCCAGGGCGGGGCAACGTCGACATTTTGAATCATTTTTCATTTTTTCAAATTACTGACGATCAGTGTTCCCTCTAAGATAGTTTTACACTGAGCAAATATTTGTTTTAGTGAGCATGATTATTTTAGGGCTGAGTAAGTGGAGTTTTCAATGGATTACAAACTTTGTTAATTATATAATAAATATACAATCTATACAATCTTATCAAAATACGAACAAAATAACATTTCATTCAAATTGCTTATTGTTTGTGTGCTTTTCCATTGCTTTGGAATGTTGCAAGTTCACGAGAATATTTCACCGAGCAACATTCTGGTGGTACTGCGCAGTTGCGCAGCTCGGAGGGAGCATTGCTGACGATGCAATGCAAATGGACGTTCACAAAACGCTTTATCCTTTCTACCTACAAAGGAAATGCCCCATGTTACGGTAATAATCACCAAAAACGCTTCGTTGGCAGCAATAGCCAGGTATATTAGTATTACGTCAGTTTACACAGTAGGCTATCTGCAGATTTTCAACGCAGTGAATCTGTTTTCAAGTAAGCGTTGCCATGATCTGTAAAGAAAGAAGCATTGGATTGCCATGGTTTTCAAAGAAAACACAAATTATGATTTTATTTTACTTCGCAAGCAGGGCCGCACCCAGCTGATACATTCAACTGAACAAGTTTTTGGAAATTTCGGGGGTATTTCCCGGTTTCTCTCCCCCTAATTACGAGATCAGCTGGCAAGACATGTCAGCATCACTTAGAAACATGAGCTGCAAACGTCTGGGACCTCGCCCAAAGCGATCAATAAAACCTTGCTACACAAAACGGAAAATTAAGTAGACCTGTATGTTGACAGGAATAGGGACAAACTTACTAAAATCAGAACATCACGCAGGTTTTGCAAAATTGACCAGATGAATTATGAAAACTCGCCACAGCAAATAAAAGCTCTGTACTCAGTATTCACTCAGATGTCAGCACTAAGCCTTAACAATTAAGACGTATTCCCACAAGTCTGCATAGATGCATTCTAACCAGGCCCGTAGTCAGGTTTCAAGATTTGGTGGGGCACAATATATTTTTAGGGGGGCAAGATTTTTGCTTTTACGATATGTTTAAAACAAATTTTTCTGGTCGCATCAAAATTGGAAGGGGGGAACTGCCTCCGAATGCCTCCCCGTGGCTACGGACCTGATTCTAACAAGCCACGTAATTTTATACTGCATGAAAAAAAGCCTACATAAGTGTAGTTTGACACTCAGGCACATTGGTCACACTCGCACTAATAATAGATTTTTCAAACTTGTTGAAGCATTGCTATAGACTCACTACTCGTGCTTATTTTCACTATAAACGTACGTGGCTTACCGCTATCAGCATGTCACTGTCTCGCTGCATTACCGGCCAAGATGTGTGCGTTCAACAGTCTCATGCAACAAAACACCTGCTACCGTAATATAAAGTGAACTTTTGGAGGTTTGTTGCCATGGTATTGTTACGCAATACAGACCAACAGTAGAGAAATCCGCTCGAGACTTTTTCAATCCGCCTCTGCAGGCAAAGGAGGGGACATGAGTGAACTGCAAGCTCATCACTGCATGACATTATAACTGTGAACCTGACTCTGGTGCGGTGTGATTTTCATACCGGGAAAAAAACTGTCGTTGCAAGAATCAAATCAATTAATCGGAATTTAAGATGCCGACTTCAGGATTTTCCAGAAATATTTGGTTCTTAATCCCAATTTCCATGAAGGCAAATGCCCGTTTTGCCCCCCCCCCCTGCGAAAGCCCATGCGATCATTGACTATTTTATATCAGGTTCAGCAAACAAGGCCAACTGATCTAATGAAACTAAGAAGCGTTTTTGACTAATTGTTAGCATAAGTTAATTTTTAGTATCATTAGCGATTAAGTAATGTGCAGTACAAAAACATTTTTGGCGATGATTTTCAATGAAATCAAGTGTCATGTCAAAACCTTTTTAGGTCTGGTGGGGGGGATGCATCCCCATACACCTCTCCCCTGTGTCCGCGCCTGCCTCTACACAGCGCAAATTCGAAAACGAACAAAGAAAGAGTTACCGAGTTCTTATATCAAGCTGTTGAACTACCGACATCCGATTGTTCGATTTTTACAGAAAACGAGGGCTTGGTCCAGATCAAAGTCACTATAACCGATGACGACTTTGGTCCAGATTACAAACTACACCAGCCCAAATTCACGGATCGCCCCCAAGTGAATATACACTGCATTCAAACTTTTTTACCGTTCGCGTTTTTTGAGCAACGTGCGCTTGCCCTAAAAACAGTTT
>Ga0210059_1016952_pt1 | contig 10454 bp, 9 predicted proteins | sample Ectturendosymbi2_FD_188042 | JGI IMG/M metagenome (GOLD analysis project Ga0210059, IMG submission 188042) | Ecteinascidia turbinata endosymbiont from Florida, USA - Sample 2 (SPAdes) (version 2) | ecosystem: Host-associated > Tunicates > Ascidians > Unclassified | place: Key West, Florida... | reverse complement strand
TCGATGTTGTCTAGCTGTTGAGTGGCTACTTACAAGCGTGGTTTGGACGAAAGTGCTCTGGTCTCAATATCAAAAGGAGGTTACAGCGACGCATTCAAAAGACGTTTCGAAAGGATTAAAGCATTAAATTTTGAAAACACTTTGCTTGTCTGTGTCTTGTTACCACGCTTAAAAAAAGATGTTGAAAGTGGAAGAAGAGAGATGATATAAATATTTAGTTGACAAGATTATACAAAGGCTACCAGTTTCTAACAAAGATCATACGAATTTTCAGTTCTTGCTTTTCTTATTCCAGAAAAAAAATTTGATTTTCGAGTTTTCACTGGAGGCAAGTAAATATTTAACAGGCAAGTAAATACTTCGGTAATTGACCACGGTGTCTTGTTTATAACCAGATATGTCTATCTGCGTAGATAAATTTGTGTTGTTAGTTTAATGCAAACGAGTACATTCAAACCAAGTCGCAAGAAAGATTTACTACCAGCATCACCCAAACGGTGGAAAATTGGTGAAGTTTGTAGCTGTTCCACTTGTTTCGTCTATGGAAGCGCTCAAACGTGCTGGCTGTTTGCAGAACTGAGATGATCGGAAAAGTAACAATAAGTGACAATATTTTTTCTCTGCCGAACTGATTGAAACTTGTGTTAATAAATCTATTCTTCGAGAATGAGTCCAGTTCATTAATTGTTTGTCAAGCATTTGGATTTTTAATGAGTACGCAACGATTTCTGAACGCCACTGCATGCCATATACGTACTGTATATCGATTGACGCTCGACGTCTCAGACACCTTGACTTGACGCAGTCATAGTGAGTTTGTGACTGAAGAGACTGTCTTGCCTTCTCAGTATTTGATCTCTTGCAAAGCGACTTTGGCCGCATACAAAATTTTGCTACAGTTTGTGCCATCGTGCATTTTGAAAGATACACATCTTCCTATTGCAACAGCTCAACGCAACTCTCACGGTCATAGGTAAACAACTGGTGGTGTTAAAACCAATGTTTTCTTCTAGTGGCCGAGGTTATGGCAATGCAACTACTACGACGTAAGCGTAGTTATGGCATGGTGATCTTCAAAAATCCCAAATAGTTTTTATGAAAGACTCCTACCGGCATGACCTTTTAGGGGGGCCCTCTCTTCCACCTGCCTTAGGCCCTGAAATCAGTTCTTTATGGTAAGGTTGTAAGGGCACCTTGCTGGACAACTGCAAAACAGCTTTATTTGACTAACAAGCAAAAACACCGACGTACTCTATGTTCCCAATTGATAGTATAGCACAGTTTTCCCAACTTTTTTGGCCATGCTCTACACAATCGCCAAAGTCGTGTTGTCCGTCTGGGAAATGTAAATTTGATTGTATAAGAAATGAACTGCTATTTACGCGGAGGAAGCCACTTTCCATTAAACGTCAACCTCAAATTGCCCACACTTAAAACATCAAATTTCGCCAACATGGGGATGGGGCTTACTCCCCACATTGGGAATCACTAATATAGTACCAGCGTCCCAATCAAACACGTGAGGTTGCTGTACAAGGGCCGAGTAAACCCAACTCCCAATTTTTGCAAATGCGTTAACTGCTGTTGAAAAAATCAAACTGGTTTCAAAGCAACATGTTTGATTAAAAACGTTAGTCCATGTCTAATCATTTTAACCATCTGCACGAGAAAGGTTTTAAGAGGGAAGCCCGGGAATTACCAAAAAATAGCTTTGAGAATACGGAATTTAATGGCCTGCTATTTTTATGCTGTCAATCTGTGTTTTTAAAAGCTTACTGGCTATCATATGCTATATTGTCTTGTTCAAAGCGCAGTCTTTTTCCATTGTCAGTCTAATGTGCCGTGAAACTCCTGTTGGGAAAAATTACCTTGTTTTTGCACGTACTTCTCAGCGTCCTTCAACAGACGACATGGTGCAGGCTGCGGTTCGGAAATAAATGTTCAGCACTTCGCATCATAGCCAACATGCAACGTTTCAACTGCGTTAGCAACCTTAATGTGTTTTATGACAAAATCTCCAAGCAAAATATCTTCAAGCAAAAAATTGTATCCAAAATAAATAGCAGATTGGACCACCTACCAGTACACAATCCTGCCTACCACTCTGTCAATGTCGCTTTTCACAGACTGGGGTACACCAGTAGTTTGGCTACGCGCGCTCAACGCCGTAGGGATACTGCCTCGACTCTCGGCTAGACCCTGGGGAGTAAGCTTTCCTATCCTCAGTAGGAGCAAACTTTTATTTCACGCAGATAACCCTGAGCCAATTCATCAGTCTTTGCCCGGTCACTTGAGAAGTTGCAACTGTGTGCCATAGCTACAACACTGTAGTTCAGAGGACTTACTTTTGAAAAAGGAAAAAGCGTGAAGCTGTCGCATTAACAACGTTTGAATAAGCAAAAAATATATTTGGGGTAGTGAGAAATGATCATGCATGTCGCATTTGTACGGCAAAAAAACTTTTTCTCAGCAAAAAAGGTTACTTTAACAATGAACAAGTCAGCGTTAACGTTGAAGGATGAAAAAGAATGCCTTTTCCACTTTGATTACACGCTTGACTGTAAGGAGCACACAAGATTTGGCGAAGAAACCTAGTCAGAAAAAGGTTCATAAACTGCAGCGGTCGAGCGGTGCACCATCTGTCTGCTGTGTCATGAATTATTCAGATTGCCTTTTTTCCAAGCGCTTTGGTCGTGGTCCTGGCGGACAGATCACTTTATCGAGCGGCATTGGGTTGTTCCAAGAAGCACGTGGAGCGAAACGAGAGATAAGGCGAGAGAGTACCTCGATCGCATGCAGCTGGTGGAAAAACGAAGTCTGCGCCCTGCTATTGATTTTCAACTTGTCAGAAGGGCGCTCTGTAAAATTTGTTAGCGAAAGCATGGCGGTGCCCCTGTGAATCTGTTATGGGTGGTGCAAGCAGACGTGGTTTCCCAACAGCAAGTTCAAGAAGAGGAGTGGCAGGGCACACAGGGCAGCGAGTTCCAAGATTGTAATGGCGTTATGAGCATGACAAAATATGATGGCTGATAATGCATTTATCAGGGATTTTAAGGTCTGCGCGTTTGTTAGTCAATCGCTGCTACTGTATTCCTGCCAATAGAACCACTGTAGGTTGCATTGCAAAGAGGATCATCTGAAAACAACGTTTGAAAAGTTGACGTGGTAACCTCAAACAGCATTTTTGAAGTGCGAGCCTTGGTGTCGGTCAATTTTGAGCCTTTGGTAAAGTTGTTTTCAATAAACTTCGGGCGTTGCTATTAAGTGTTTTTGTACAGCGGATAAGGTGACTGCGTTGGAGTGATGAAATTTAAATTAGATAATGAGGTAATTTTGGTTTGGGCTACTGTCGAATTGCTAAAACAGATTCCTTGTCAATAGAAACAACAAAGCAAATGCCAATCATTTGAGTGAAAAGCCATGTCTGATCTTTCTAAAACAACTATTTTCATGGTGAGCAAGATTTAATGAATGAAACAACAATTCTTTTTGTTTTGTAAAGTTCATTGAACCTTCCTGACGATAAAAACAGTTGTTTTTTAAAATTTCAACGTGCTTTAATTCAAAGTACTGATTTTTGCCTTGCTGCTTGTGTTACATCTTTGCAAGACTTCTACGCTTTACTTTCCCTTCTATGATTTATTCTCCTAAAAATATAAGCAAAGCTTTTTAATACAAAGCTTTCGAAAGAAAACAACGCGCATATTGCCTATGCTGATACTGTGGAATATTTCACTGATCTGATGTGACTTACGTATATAAGTGGAATTTCCTAAACAGCTGAAGGTATTTATATAAGTCAGATCTTACATGCGTTATTACTTATTAGCATGGGCGCAATTTTGTTGTAAAATGTTGGGGTGACAGTTTAGTGTGAAATCAGTGAAGCCATCGGGTCGATGCAGAAGTAAAGTTTTATAAATACAGATTTCCAATCTTGTTCATAAAGGTGTTTTAAAAGCAAGACTAATCACGCTATAATACATCAATTAGGTTTTATCAGTGCTGTCAGCTGGAGTGCACAAAATGCTGAATCGCATTGGTTGCACGTACATATCACTCTTATAGTAGAAAACATCAGTTTTCATGCATTTTCTAAAAGGTGTGGTTTACAGCGCGATTTGATGTCTTTTTCAAGTTGCTTAACGTTACAAAGACAATAAATATTTTCCTTGCACGTTTCCGCTCTTTGTAAAAGCTACAAATCTTTTCAGTGCTACTGAGCATCATGCCTGCAGCCCCACCCCTACCAAAATCTCCATTGTTACCAGGTGGTGGATGCACATGCATCCTTTCAATCTCCCCTTGTTGGCCCCTATGCATACATACCCAGCTAGCCTACAATGTAATTTCTGCACACCTGATCGTTTGGTGACTGTCGTCTTCTGCTTTTTATGTGATGCAACTTAGCTTAGTCTTTCCACAATCAATTTTTCAGGTTGAACATCAGAATTTATTGGATGAAATTAATTAATTCTAAGAGCTCTACTTGCATAACGACACGAAAATAGATTTGAGATTAAACAGAAACAAAAACGCACAACGGTGAATTGGAAAAAATGTACAAGTTTCACCTGATTAACACGAAAAGAATGTCCAGCAAAAGTAGGTGTAATTAGTTAAGTTTTGGGGGAAATACATTTTTACTGGGACAAGATTTTAGTTTTTACTATATGTTTAAAACAAAATTTTCTGGCCACAATAAAATTGGGGAGCACTGCCCCCGAATGCCCCCCTTGGCTACGGGCCTGCCTGTAAAGCAAAAGTTTCGCACTTGGATGAAAATATTGCTACATCACATTTTTGGTTAAACTCAAATAAATCAGATGACTTACGAACCAACGCATTCAGCACGAGCACAAAGTGTAAGAGTTACGAAAAAATATATTTTGGTTTTGTTGGTCACCATTGTCGCCACATTACAAGAAGTGAGGAAAAATGTATATTTTATCTCTGATTCCTAGTCAAGTCCTTATGTTTTGAGATATAGGTCAATATATAGCTACAGGGCCGGTCCCAGCAAGTGCGGGGCCCAATGCAAGACCCAGTAGCGTACGCAGAAAATTTTCATGGGGGTTTCATTCAGTGGCAGATGGTGGTCATTTGCATTTGGTCTGCGCTGTTTGTGACGTCACAATTTGACGTCATATTCATGTTTTCAAGCGAGGTTTGTTGACATAATAGGCATATTCTTCTACACACACTCCCCTTATTTTGGTAAAAAATCAAGCCCTATACACTCGCTTTACAATAAAGTTTTTAGGGGGGGTTTACCCCAACGCCCCCTTGCGTACGTCCTTGGCAAGACCTAGGCGCAGGGCCCAATGCAAGACCTAGACGCGGGGCCCCTCTGAGCAGTGATTCTATGACGTCATCGTGTTAGGTCAACCGTGCTATACGACCATGATAGAACGCAGAAATAAAGCCTTAGCATGAGAATTAAGCACGTTTGCTGATGTTTGATAATAGAAGAAATTCATCGCTAGTTCCAACAAGAGCGTTGTTTGTTAACAATGAGATTTATAAGCCGCTTCTACTGAATTCTCGAGCGCAAGGAGTATCTGGCAAAAATGAACAAACTACCCGAACACCATGGCGCGGGGCCCCCAGAAGCGCGGGGCCCAATGCAGTTGCATCGGTTGCATCGGCTTAAGGCCGGCCCTGTATAGCTAGGTATATAGTTCTCCAACGTTTTGATTGAAATCCTATTTACTAATGGCTGAAGACAGGCTTTTCCAAAACTGCCTATCCTAAAACTAAGTCTCCATAATAGTGCTGCTTTTGTCTTCGGCAAAATCTTTGCAGATGTTTGCCTGAAAATGTAACTTTCTAACATTATATACACTTAGGTTTACCAGACGTCCTGTTTTAACCGGGATAGACCCGGTTTAAAGGCTTTGTCCTGGCGATCCGGGTGATCAACCAAAAAGTCCCGGTTGGGCACTCAGTCAGGCAGCATAGCCCTACACGAATATTATTAGCATGCTACGATTAGTCTGCTTAACAACTTGCTGAAGAATGATGCGTGATCTTGTTTCGTAGTTTTAGATGTAAAGGTAATTGATACGTCATTGTAGTGGATAACTGATCCAGTAATGGGTTGACTGTTAGCGCATTGGCTAGTCCAGTAAAGTTGGCTAGTGGGAGGGGTTGTTCTTTTTGCAGTTACAGATTACTGAAAGGATTTATTTCGTACAGGCACTTGTTTGATTTCCTTCTAAGGCTCGTTGTTCTGAAGCGTCCCGGTTCTCAATTACAAAAATATGGTATGCCTATCAGTGGCGTAACTAGAGGTTTGAGCCAGGGGGGCCCACTAGCCAAAACTCAGAAAAAGGTTAAGAAATTATAGTGAATCTCTGGATGTCCATACTAGATAAAAAAAAAACGAAAACACCCCGAAAAACGCAAAAAATGACAAATCAAAGAATACTAAATATCAATATGTCACCTAAAGGAGGCCCAGTTTTTACATTTAGCTTGCCGGGGGGGGCGGATCGCCCCTTTGCCCCCCCGGCAATTACACCACTGATACCTACATACACTAATATCATTAAATTTTGCACTCTCTGTTTCTGCATACGTGACAACCAACGTTACAGCAAAACCAGATACATTTCTACGCGAACCAAATCCATGTTATACTGTGGTCTTTCACATGTGCAGCTGTAAAACTATCACTGTTTCAAAAAAATAACCTTTCTAACAGTATACAACGCAGGGTAAAATATCGGACAGAAGCAGTAAACCATATTTCGCGGTCTCTAGAAACTTGAAAAATGCTAAATATTTTATTGAAGCTAGAATTGCTACACTAACAGAATCCAGCGATACCACACCAAATTATGTTTCAACATCAACTTGGCTATGTGTAACATCTAACATGGAAAGCACTTCACGCAAAACGTAGCAAACGTCACTTTTATTGTTGGAGCTTCTCCAAATACAAAACCTGAAGAGAAAAAGTGGGGGGACATGGCATATTATATCCCCCCCCACCTGAAAAAGTGGGGAACTCGTCCCCCGTGTCCCCCACCAAATTGCGCCCATGCTTATTAGCCACCTGACTGGCCTCCATGTTGGAAAGGACAACCAAGCTGCTAGCAGAAGTAAGTTGCACGGTATGTTTAAGAGAAGAGAACTAAAGTTTTTCGTGCATAGCATAAAAGCGTATGATAATCTGGGGAAGAACTCGTGCTGTTGAATGACAATTTTCTAATTCGCATGATGGTTTAGGTTTTTGGATGGTTTCATTGTATCATGTGCAGCTCAGGCTTTTAAAAATTCCTGTGTATGAAGACATCAATATATTATTTTTTAAGTTAATTCATCCAAGACATTTTTTTCTCACAAGTGGTTATCTAGAAAGCTTGATGTTATATTTACAATTTTCAAATATTTATAAAGGCCACTGACTGCAACGGCAAGCAAAACAAGCTTGAGATCAGATGTCTTTCCATGTTCACCACGGTTTCTCATTCACGCAAGCTGTCACTAAGGTCGATGTGACAATAAATTCACTCTCCGAGCCGAGGAAGCAATAATCAAAATTAATGTAACAGCTATTTATACAATGGAAAAACAAGAACAGCTTTTCATTTGTGCGTGTAATGTTGAAACTGGTTGAGTAAAAATTGATCGTATATTGATCGACTGTAGCACTATGCAGCGGCGTAGCAAGGGGGCCCAGGGCCCCAGGCGGCACCTTTTAGGGTACGGCATTTTGTTTATTAAAAATTAATTTGTGAAAGGAGTTTAAAAGTTGCAACTCTTCTTTATTGTTTTTAAATAAATTTTAAAAGTTTTAAGTCTTTTCAGTTTTTGTCTTTGGAAGCCCTAGGCTGGAGTGCTAGCCAAGAAAAAACAAGAAATGTGTTTGTAGAGTGAGCAAATTGATGAAATGTTCACTAAAATATCTGGGTCAAATCCAATGCGCTAAAGTACCTCATTCCTTTTTCAACTTGCTTACGTGGGGGCAACTGTGTCCCAGCCCCTACAGCTTTTTCTCCAGACAAGCAATTTCCCCATCCCAGTAAAAAGTCCTCTGAACAAAGAAAGAGACGACATTCGACCGCAGACTAGCAAACATTATGGGTCCGTTAGTTCCAGGTTTATATTGCCCCTCCTCTCAAAATCTGATAGAAAAGGCCCTGCATAAAGTCACTTAATCGTTTTTCTTCTATCGTTCGACTCCTCAACGGCACATTATTACATCACCTGACACATAGGCAATGGTGACGAACATTTCTTGGTACGTCTCATGCCATTTTTTTATGTTCCGTGTGATATTTTTAATTAGTGCCACAAGCTACAGCTTAGTCCAGTGTGGCCCATTTCATATCGATGTAGAGATTTCACTGTAGTATGGAATAAATAATAGAACGACAAGTACTTATTTGAGGTCGAGCTATTGCAGAATTTTCTACAATTAAGAAAGCTCTCGCGGGCCGCAAGAAAATCATTCGCGGGCCGTATGTTGTGCAGGCCTGCTGTATAACATGCTTCGGGTTTGATTAGCAACCCTGGTAACGATGCTTACACCACCACAACTGCTTTGTTTATCATAATCTCTCCTGTGACGGATGTGCATGTGATGCTTAAGAGATGAAAGATAATGCGAAAGAGGGTGTGGTCAACAGTGCGTAGCCAAGAAAAAACTAGGCGTCATCTAGACATTTTGATAAGCTAAAGAAAAAAATGTAAGCCACCCTCGATTGTAAGCCGCACGAAATGATAAAAAAATTTATAAGCAGCGGCTTAAAATCGAGTAAATATGGTACACCATTTTTAGTTTTGAAACTTGTGACTCTATTGTTTTATAAATCATTTTGTTGGAAGTGCCCCGAAAGTTGCCACGGTTTTGTAAAAGAGCCCTTAAGTTAAAAGTATTTGATCCACGCTGGCCTAGTCATTGGGTGGACCTGTCAACATGAAATTTTGGCGATTGAAGTGCAGAACTGCAACTGTAAGGTTGCTCAATTTCAATAGAACTGCTGTTTTTCTGTATGACGTAATGGTGTTGGTAAATGCCGTTCTTGAAGCGTTATGGTGCAGTTGGTGTGTTTGCGTGGGTGACTTTGAGCTCAGTTTGTACGTTTAAACTGCAAGTAGAGTGAATCAGGGCCAGCCGATAAGCAATGCGGGTTTCGTAGAAGTCCCTTTCTTCAACGGTACACGCAACATTTGCAGGCATAGAAAAAGATGTTTCAACAAGAAACGCTTACAAAAGGTGGTGCTCTCATTTTGATGAATTTGAGGCTTTAGTTTGAAAACCTAACGCAAGAGTAAACGATACGTTTAGGTATGATTGTGGTGACGGCTTTTGAAGCGGAACATTCCCGGTTTGGAACCGCTTGCTGTTCGAACTTCCGACCGAGGAAGTGATTAAAGCCAATTGCTCGCTATCTGCGTCTTAACCGATTTGACCAAAGAAACCCTTTTCTCGTCATTTCTGATCGATGCATTTTGAGTTTCGACTTTCACATCAGGCACATTCATCTGATGCAGTTCCCTCTGACTTAGCCGAATTCCATGTAGTGGCACTTGTGTGACCACTACACTTTCATTGAAAGGGGCGTAATCAAAACGGTTGTAACTTGTACAACTTGGCAATGGCTGTAGGCCTACTCAATAAAGGTGTTCAAGGCAATTACCGTAGAACGTAAGACGTTGTAATCACTGCTGAACATTAAAATGCTTATGTGCCACCTGGCAGGTTTGGTAATACAGTTTTCGATATAGACCAATGTTGGTAGCGAAAGAAGGCAAGTAGTAACACTATGCACGTGTAATTTGATGAAGCCCAATAGTTAGACCAAGTTTGCACGACACGATGAAGGTTGCAAGCCAGTGCTTAACCAGAGCCGGTTTTGGTCCGGCACCTATAGAGTGCCTACAGAGTTAATGTTTGAATCTTTTTTATATATTTTAAGATAATTAAACCCAGAGATCCCGGAGAGCTGGTGCACGACGGGGACATTTCCCCACTGCCCTTTCATAAACGGGGCAACGGTGACGGAGCAGAACCGTCGCCAGAAAGTCTTCAATAGGCGATTTACGTTTGTGCAGGGGGGCTTGACATTCTAAAATTTGACACACTCAACTGATTTATAGTGTTTCATAGTTCAATTTGGGGTTCTTACTTGGGGGCTAAGCAGTGGCGTAGCCAGCCCAAAAATTTGGTGCGGGCCAAAATGTTTGAGTTTAGGCGAATAACACTATTTTGTTTGGAAAAACGCCTCTCAAAGCACAAAATGACTATGTTCTAAAAATTTTGGGGATCTATTGCCTCTTTGCACCCCCCTGTCTACGCCTATGGGGCTAAGCCCTCCACAGTGACGGGACTGGGACGGAGGTGCCTTTTTATAAAAGTATCATACGTAATTACGTGGTTAACAAGATCGAATTGAAAATAATTTATTGCAACTGTTCGCGCACCCAGATACTTCAAAATGGTT
>Ga0210059_1016951_pt1 | contig 10455 bp, 7 predicted proteins | sample Ectturendosymbi2_FD_188042 | JGI IMG/M metagenome (GOLD analysis project Ga0210059, IMG submission 188042) | Ecteinascidia turbinata endosymbiont from Florida, USA - Sample 2 (SPAdes) (version 2) | ecosystem: Host-associated > Tunicates > Ascidians > Unclassified | place: Key West, Florida... | reverse complement strand
CTTTGTTGTTGCCATGGCAAACACATCGAATCCACGGTGCCAACTGATTCACAAGTAATGACAAAAAATAAAACTTTCCCGCTGAACCACTGCCTAGCATGTGCCAGCTATACTATTTATTTAGCCATACATTCATGCAAATGTAAAAAGGCAAAAATCTAGGAAAAGTAATGACGAGAAGGGTGGCTAACAAGTAGAGAAAGCAAGATCCATAATCGAGATTTGAAAGCAAGATCATTTTCAGTATCTGAGTATTTGATTGTGATGTTCAAGATGCTTTATTATTCCTTATTGTTACTAATAACCACGATACGTGATTTTCTCTCATTTCTATTGTTGTAAGCAAACGTGAGGAGTGGAAAGAGGAAGCGTTGTAATGGTCGGCCCCGGGCGACATTAACATCGCTACGCTACTGCAGTAGAGCATGCGGTGAGATATTACCTTGCTGGTTCAAAGTGTAAACCTAATTTGTGCCAAAAAGTCTATTGCTCTAATAGGCCTAAATATTTTTTTCTTTGCGTCAACAGCAGAATCACGAGCAACATTTTAAAATCTTGTTTTCGATAAGGTGAGCAAGTTTGAATGGATGAAAAATTAGTTACAATTTTGCGTTTTGAAATTCAAAGTAGTGCTTTCGTTTTTTAAATCTCTAAATTTATCGCATCTTAATTCTAAATCTTTGGAGAATTCTTACTCAATTATTTGTCGTGTGAGGAGAAAAGTAATTAGGAAAGGTGTAGTTAACGTTACAAAAATGGCAAAGCTTTGTTAGCCAAAATGCGAGAAATATGTGTCGAATAAATTTGAGTGTCAGTGCACATGCCCAGTGTCAAAATAAAAAGAATGTAGTGAAACAGGTAAGTGGAAGATAGTAAAAAACTTTAAAAATTTGTTATTTCATTGGCAAATGATATAAACGACGAAACACCTTGGCAAAAAATTGATTGATGGAAAGCAACCTTTCCTGCGGAGTTACCACTTTACTGTGCTGTTTTACCAGTGCTGCTGTGGCTGTATACACTCGCCTACATCGACTGTGCTTGTTTTAACATAAAAAGTAATGATTCGCCTCTTCTCCACTTTCTCAAATAACAGAGGCCTACTTCAATACTAGGCAGGAGACCAGAACATGGAACCTCCACCAGGGCATCACCTCCTGTCCTTACACAGAAGGGTTGGCATTGTTTTGTAACGAACAAAACAAATATAATTTTTCTGAGTCAAAACAAATTTATTGAAGCATGGCAACGGCAAACACCTCGAATACTCATTGGCTCACCAACATTTTTCGAGTGAAAATGCGTAAAACCTCTAAACCAAGGATTTTCAACCAACTTTTTCATGCGGCGACCCATTTTGCAACCCAGTTTAACCTAACGACCCCATTCCGAAAACTTCCAGTCAGACATATGAAATGCAGTTGTGTTTGCACAATAGAAAATCACAATGACTATAAAATAGCGTACGACATCACTGTGTTGAACCAAGACTCATTTGTTAAATTCATGCACATGGCAGCATTAGTGAGAGAGACCCGTGCCGCACACAAATCACTCCACAGCACAGCTCATTGAATACTAGATTAAAACCTCCCTTAGCTGCCGCAATCAGGTATCTAATTTACCAACATATCACATTCTTTCGTCACAAAGTTATTCGTGCGTTGCCAAACGCAACAGTATTCTGTACTGTGGTGGTCATAATCAAACTTAAAATAATTTTGAATGAAAAAGTAGGCTATCATTTTTGCCAGGTGATCCTATTATCGTGGCTGCGACAAAAAGTAGTTCCATAAGAAATATAAAATAGAGAAGTAAATATGAATATTTTTGTCAGAAGCTCTTGCAGTCCCTAGAAAAAAAGCAAACGACCCCCAGGTTGAAAGCCACTGTTCTAAACGCTGCCACCATTTTCAATGTCCATGCATTTCTTCATGGAATTCGTAAATAAGGTCACAGGTTTGAGGTTGTAAATTCCTAAGTGGAAAGTGAAAATGAACGTTTGCAGTACATTATCGGATGATTTTTATTATCTTGATATTTGGTAATGTGTCAGATATTTTGTTGCTGCGTTATTCAAGGAGTTAGCTTTAATTACCATTAGAGAAACGTAAGGTCTCGATTCTCGCTCTCGAACTTCCAGGTCTCGGTCTCGTCTCGAAATTTGATCCAGGTCTCGGTCTCGGAGGTTACGGTCTCGACTACATCACTGATGATTAATGTAGCAAGCATTTTCAAGGTTTTGCAAAGCTGCAATGCAGGCATGGCTTGCCGGAAAGTCTTACTTACGTCACAAGATCATTCGTCAAGCGCAATGTCTTCATGTCACAAAGCTTTCGCTGTGGTTCGCACAAGTTCATAGCGTTAAAAGCAACATCTCAAATCCGCGATGCACAGATCGATTTGCATAATTGCATCACTTTTAGGAATAAAACTTTAACAAACTCCAATAAATTCATCCATATTGTGACACTGCATCAAAATGGAAGTTTTTCTTTATTTGCTCATTAGAGAGGGTGGTGGGGTCGCTTTGAAAGGAGGGTACTTACACATTATAGTTGCTGTTGGGGGGGCCTTTGACAGCAAGGTACTTACACATTAAAGTTGCTGTTTGGGTCCCCTTTGAAAGCATATCACTTGCACATTACAGTTGCTGTTGGTGGCCACTCTGAAAGCAAGGTACTTTCACATTACAATTGCTATTGGTGGTCCCTTTGAAAGCAAGGTACTTGCACATTTAAGTTGCTGTTGGGGCCCCTTTGAAAGCAAGGTACTTAAACATTACAATTACTGTTGGGGGCCCTTTTGAAAGTAAGGTACTTACACATTACAAATGCTGTCGGAGCCTCTTTGAAAGCATGGAATTTTACATTATAATTGCTGTTGGGGGCCCCTGTGAAAGCAAGGTGCTTGCACATCACAGTTTCTTTAAGGCCCCTTCAATGACATTTAAAAGCAGGAGTACTTACACATTTCACTGGCTGTTGGGGGCCCTTTTGAAAGACAATTACCTTCAAACTGCAGTTACTGTTGCGATCCTTTGAAGGCAAAGTACCTGCACATTCCAGTTTCTGTAGGAGGCCCCTTTGAAAGCAGAGTACTTGCTTATGATCTGCTTTGTAGTACATTATATGAGTGAATAATAAGTTTTTCATAAAAAATAGCAAAATTTCTGCACGTAACGCCTCAAGTCCCCCAAAAAGGAGCCCGAGGCAAGTGGCTCCCTTGCCACCCCTCAAACATATCACTGGATGGCGGTATGCCTACTCTACAGATGTAAACATTTATTTATGTTTATACAGTAGAATTCGCCTATAACGACATCGGTTATATGACACTTTTTTCGTTGGTCCCGACAGAATTCCTATCGTTTAGTTGCAATGGAGTTTGGCTGTAACGATTTGGACTACAGCGTCATTTAGCCGTTACTGACGCTTTTTGTCAGTCCCTGCAGAATATTCTTGTGTTAATTTTGGTGACGGCAATTGGCGGCAGGCCGAAGCCTGAATTGTGCTTCTTGCTGGGGCGGTTGAGGTGAACGCTCTTTCCCAAGGATCGCTACGGAAATTCACTCAGTGGCTGTGGATTGAACACCCCACCTTCCGATTGAGAGGCAGACAGTTTGCCCCTGAGTTATTGCCGTCCCGAATATTTTTGTCCAGAATAATTTGCTCATTTCAGACCGGGAGCCCAGAGTGTCCAAGTTACCTGGAAAGGTAACCGATTTCCGATGGTATCACACAGAACCGTCACCAGAAAGTTTTCAATAAGGGGTTTTGCATTTCTGCAGGGGGGTTTTTGGTTTGTGCGGGGGGTTTGACACTCAAAAAATTAACAAAAAGTCAACTGATTTATAGTATTTCATGTTTCAATTTGGAGGGCTTGAAGCTTCGTTTGGGGGGGCTAAGACCCCCAAACGCCCCCCGTGGGAACGGGACTGGTATCACATCTTCAGATATGTCTTCCTATACAAGGAATTGGTGGTCTGCTGTGTCACCCCTGGTGGGTGTGGTCATGGGGGTTATTAACGGTACCGCCAAAATTGAGCTATCATCTGGAAAGGTAGCCACTTGAAACCTGTTGCAATATGTCCAGCATAATCCCAGAAATAATAAACGACCAATGGCAGACATTTTAAGTGGTATTGAACCCCCACCAGACGCCCAAAATGACTCCCCCTAAAATTGAGCTAGATCAGCTGGAAAGGTATTAACTTGCCTCCTTTCCCTCTCCTTACTTGAGACTTGACCTATTTGCAGCAATGTAATACTTTAGATTGTAACCTGACATTTTACTCCTTTTCCAAATTGATTGCGATTGTGGCCAACACAAATGCGCACATCTGTGCTAGAAAAAAACGATCTTAGCCATTGGGATGATCGTGTTGGAAGAATAAGTTTAGAACGTATATAATAACTTGAAAAGGAAGATTCGGAGCAACACGTTCCACACGAGGTGGCATGAACAGTAATTTTTGGTTGATTGTATGGCAATTAGCTAACATTTTTTAACACAACAAATATTACCATTGTTCACATGTAGCTATACAGAATATTGGCTGCTAGTTGATGTCGTACGGCTTTGAACCTTGGTAATTGGTAATTAGGCATGCAGACACCTTAATTTGTTTACAATGGTATGTTTTAGTCTTAGCATTAAGACTTGCTGTTTACACGTTGTTTGGGGAAAACAAGATCAAGTTTGGGCAAAAATTTTTTGCATCACCAAAAATATGCACTCACGTACACTTATGCTTCGCGCACATCCCGTTCGTGGTGAATCGCACATTCAAAGCAACGCCAACCGAGAGGTTGCAACAAGCCATTGCCAAGTTATACAACCATTTCGATTAACACCCTTTTAAATAAAAGCTTTACCAAAACCATGTCTAAACGTATCGTTTGCCCTTGTGTTAGGTTTTCAGACTAAGGTTCTTGCCTCAAATTCATCACAGTGAGAGCAACACCTTTTCTAAGCTTTTCTTTTTGAATTGGATTTTTCTACGACTGCAAATGTTAAGTATACCGTTGAACAAAGGAGACTACGAACTAATGCTGCCCATCGGCTGACTCTGATCCACTCTACTTGCAGTTCAAACCGACAATCTGAGCTCAAAGTTACCCACGAAAACACACCAACTGCATTATCCCACTTCAAGAACGTCATTGTCCGACACCATTACGTCATGCAGAAAAATAGCCGTTGTATTAAAACCGAGAAACGTTACCTTTGCAGAGTTCTTCACTTCAAGCGCCAAAATATATTGTTGATAAGCCCACCTAATGAATAGGCTACCACTTATGGCACTTATTGAAAATATCCCAAACAGTGTTTTCTTTAAGGTTTTTCGAAGGGTGTCGTGGGGGAGCTTCAGGGTGTCAACACGATTTTCCCTTCTTTTCCCTTCTATGTCTGATCCTTTTAAATGGTTTTCATAAAAATGCAAGTTTCCGTTAAAATATGCCTAATTCTTTGAACACGACATTTACTTATGGCAAAAAAAATAAAGACAAATTTATAAATAGAAAGTTTCAGTGTCCATATTCATTTTCGTGACCGTTTTTCATTTGGGGAAGGTCGCGGGCAGCAGCCCTAGGTAGACCCGAAATAACTCACGATCAACAACAATCTCAGAAAGTTCCCCCCGATCCACACCAAAACGGGCCCAAGCAAGGATGTAGTCACGCCACCTGGTCCTTCGACGACCTTTCAGCTGCTTTCCCATGGTTGTAGCCAACAGGGCTTGCCTCGCTAATTTTTATTGGGAGATTCTGGACATATGGCCGAATCAACGTAGCTGTGATCTTTCGATTCGGAGCAGTCCCGTCGTTACGGGGAGGTTTTTGGGGGGTTAGCCCCCCACCCAAACAAAGCTCCAAGCCAGGGCCGGATTTAACTAATGCGAGGCCCTAGGCTAATCCACTTGTGAGGCCCCCTCACCCATTGTTGCGAGGAAAAAATGGAAAACGTTAATCAATTTGCGAAAATCGGAAAATTACGCTCTGAAAGTACGGCCATTAAAAAATTCTAAATCATTACTGAAGTGCTCACGATCACTGCGTTTAAGGCTGCCTTCGACGCAAAAGCGTTAAATTGCACGGAATTATTGAATCACAACTGTTTTTTCTTATCTGTGTTCAACAAAAACAAACACACTGCTCCTGTATAGTATGTGTGGCGGCATAAAAACTAAAACACAACATGAGGACTAAAGCACAACGTTGCAACTCGCTTACCACGGCTATAAAAATCTCACACACACGAGCAAAAACTTCACGTAAAACGCACCCAAATGGTTGTAACTGTTAGGTTCACAATTCGCGTAACTTCACTCCACAGGTGAAATAAGCAAGGAATAAAAATTTGTGATTGATTCCTTGCTTATTTCACCTGTGAGTGAAGTTAATTACTTGAATACACATATGCGCAAGTTTGAATCATCGCAAAAAGAAAGCAGAGCCCAATCGGCTGATTCCTCTAAACCTATAGAAAATCTTCTAGACCTTTTACTTGTTCACGATTCGCGTGTTTCTTACTTTTTCAGACTGGTAAGAATCGAATGCAACTAAACTGTCGCGTGAAAAGATGTGAAGTTAAAAATCAGAACCGTCGCCAGAAAGTCTTGAATAGGGGGTTTAAATTTTCGCAAGGGGACTTGACATACTGAAAATTTGATAAAATCTTCACTGATTTATAGTGTTTCGTAGTTAAATTTGGAAGGGCTGAGCTCACCAGTGTCCACCGTGGCGACTGGACTGGTTTAAATTTCGCTTATGCTGTTATTACTGAAATACATATAAAGAAATAAAAAGCTACAGTCATCGAATCAAGTAAGGCTGAACATAGCACAGTCAGTGCCGGATTATGGTAGCGCGGAGCCTGTAGCATGTTAACAGCGCGGGGCCCTAATTTAAATATACAATTGAACAAGTGAACAACTGTTAAATCATAAATTTTGTGGGCATGCATGGGCGTCGGGAGGGGCGGAAGGGGGTCCTTGGCTCCCCTGGATTTTGAAATGTTTACCAAAAAAGGGTTGTTTTATTAGTCTTGAGTGGGAAAATTAAATTTCACCACTTTTACCCCCCTGGAAAATTTGGGAAAAATCCTCTAGTGGCCCCCCCTGGAAAAAATCCTTCCGACGCCCATGTGGGCATGCATGTGACAGCCGAATACTGCATTCAGTTAGTACGAAAAAGCTGGTCCTAAATAGCAACTGGTAGAATCTTTTTTACCAAAAACGTATATACGTATCTTTTTACCAAGAAGGAATACATTACTGTGCAGCTCACAAATACAGTACAGAAACAGTAATTAATGCTTCTAGAATCATCACTGCTGCATCTAAACAGCGCAGTCTAAGTATAAATGTCGAATTCGATTCTAAAAAGCAGCAAATATACTGCTTAAAGATTGTATTTTCTAGATTTTGCCATATAGCGAATTTGTTTATGAAGCTGGTAGTGCCTGTTTCACATAGAACGTCATGCTCTATACTCTTTAGAATCAGGCTGTTAATCTTGTTTTGTCTAATGGTACTCCGTTGTTCATTCTACCATCTTACGTTTAGAAAACGACCGTTTTCCACTGCAGTTGGTCACCATGAGATTTAAATAAATGCGCATATCATTGTCCACATTCGTAAAAGAAGACTGCAAGTCGACTACCCGATAGCTGGGGAATAAATGCCAAATCCAGGGCTGCCAATCACATTTTTTGAAAAACCCGATACAGATTCACCAAACAAACCCAGATTTGAACAAAAAGTCTCAGGTAGACACACATTTAGGTGAATCGTTGTATTAACTACCACACCTGGGCATCTGAAAGTCACAAAACGTGCTAGTGAATATATACTGTAACTTTGCTACTGAACTTTTGTGTCTATTGGAATGATTATATCGCAGTAATATGAATATGTTTGCATTTTTGATGGGGATCTGGCAGAATTTACAATAATTAAATCTTCATTCCCAGAGTGGAAATATGAAGTATAAATCATACCGATCTTAAATCACAGCTACACAGTTAAATTCTAAAAACCCACTGGCCAAATCATTTTGAAAGTACCAACAAGGTCACACAACTTATAGAACAGGTCATTGTGATGTAATCTCATTTTTAAAAATGCTCTTCATAACAATACAATCAAGCAATATCTAGAAATTGCTGCAATTTGGCGTCATTGTTTGAGTGGTTCCATAATCTTGCAAATAACTGTAAAATACTTTCTTTTTCAAATCACAGTAGTCTGATGTAAAACCATTCAATTAAAAATTTCGCTTAATTGTTTGTGGCAAATTTAGCAAAATAGTATTTTCTTGTACTGAAAAAATTATGAACATATAATCAGGGGTTGATACTGTAAGAGAGGCGAACGAGGCCGTCATCTTAGGCAGCCCTTTTGAGATTTTTACACTTAGTTTTTGCATTGTTTGTTAAAAAGTCTATTAACCACTCTAGACGTTCACTTAATAAAATTTGGCAAGTCAAATGTTTGTCAAAACAAAGCAAAAACTCTGTGAAAATGTCCCAAAAAGGCCCATCAACAAGTTTAAATTGCAAACAAAGAACAATTTAAAAATTAAATTACTTCAAATAATTTACAATGTGAAACGGACTTTCACACGCAGAAACACATTACCATGTAAAAAGGAAAATTTAACTTGCTTTGAGAGAATGAAGCTTCTGTATAGCATTGTGCAAACTCTAGAACCTCTTCCTGAGGGTTTGCCTGGGGCGCCTAAATTCTAATATCCTCCCTTGCATATAATAACACCAAATTTAAAACAAAGGAGCGTGGGGCCCGCAGCAGTTGCTACATTTGCCATTATTGTTAATCCGGTGCTGAACACAGTAAACAGTTAAAAAGGTTTTGTCTTGCCTTCTTCATGACAAAATTATCTAAGAATTCAGTAGAATTTGTTTGCCTAAGTTTGTCACTTTTAATGTACCGAATGCTTAGCGTGGACAACCTCTCCTGGAATATTGCGACCGTTTAATTCATTTTTAATTCTTTTCAATCTTGAAAAGGACCTTTCGCCTGAGCAGTTAGTGACTATCAAGCTAAAAAATAAGGCTTCGTGTGAGTGCATAAATTAAGAACCACTAATCTAAGGCACCAGATCCAAACGCGCTTTTGTCATTTTTTGCTCTTTCCGTGTCTGGGGTAGAGTTCTGCGGTTGCCAGTTGGCACAGTGACTTTTGCTTGCTATTCAAGCTCATCAAGACCTTCTTTGATTTGCTTAGCATGGGAGCAGTACAAACTTGCACAATTACTCAATAGCAATCTGATTTCTGTCTGAATGACTTTTCTGAAGAAAATACAAATGGAAAAAAATCACATCCAAAAGTACCAATCGAGCTTTAGGCGATACAAACGCTGACAAAACTACAGTATTGCTCAGTCACCTAAGAAACAACTATGCTTTTATTGTAGGATACTGCTGCTAGCCCTACACATAGCTCTTATCTGCAGTACAACCTTGCTTTGATCAGGTGCAGTGACGTAACGAGAGGTTTGAGACAGGGGGAAACTTAGCTGAAGGGAGCCCACTGGCTACCACTCAGAAAATACTTGAGAAACAATAAAAAATCCGGTATTGAACGGCCATACAAAATCCTGAAATCACCAGGAAAACACTCCGAAAAACACAAAAAAAACAACAATCTACTGAAACCAAAAGAATTGTAAATACCAAAATACAAGCTAGGTAGGGGCCCGGATTTTACATTTAGCTTGGCAGGGAGGACGGTTCGCACCCCTGCCACCCGTCAGTTATGCCACTGATCAGGTGCATTTCAAACATGAACAGCCACAAGTTATTTTGATGGAGTCACACGTAACAATCGACGATTCAGCAAAGGCAGGACGCAGCCAGCGTGCTTTGGGTATATCTGCCCAATACTTGAAATGCGGCTTGACCACTGGTCATATTGAGATTCATGGAAACTCGTTGGAAGATTCTGGCGTTATCACCACGAAAGTTGAATGAAACAAAATTTCGTGAATAATAATTTAGACATAACTTTTTGACGAAGTTTAATCTAAATGATTATATACCGGCCATTGACTTTATGCGTACCACAGTTTGTTGGAGGCTCTCTTGGATCTTGAGGCCCTAAGCTTAAGCCTATATAGCCTATAGGAAAATCCGACCCTGCTCCAAGCCCCTTTAAATAGAATTATAAATCACTATAAATCGGTGGAGTTTTTATCAAATTTCAGAATGTAAAGGCCCCCGGAACAACAGTAAAACTCCCCTATTGAAAACTTTCTGGCGACGGATCTGATTCGGAAAAGTGGCTTGACATTTCGGGCTTTACGGATTTCAAACCTATGTACTTCGTCGCGAAGTGTCACACCCTGAACTTTTCGCAAAATTCCCATCTCTGCTGCTTGTTCTTGGGAAAGTATTATTGTAGTTGGTACTCAAGGTTCATGAGCACAGATG
>Ga0210059_1016950_pt1 | contig 10455 bp, 6 predicted proteins | sample Ectturendosymbi2_FD_188042 | JGI IMG/M metagenome (GOLD analysis project Ga0210059, IMG submission 188042) | Ecteinascidia turbinata endosymbiont from Florida, USA - Sample 2 (SPAdes) (version 2) | ecosystem: Host-associated > Tunicates > Ascidians > Unclassified | place: Key West, Florida... | reverse complement strand
TTAGATTTCAGACTGATTTGTCTGGAACTTTGTCTTGTTTTGCAACGCTGTGAAAACGTAATGTTTTGCTTGTCACGTTTTTCGTGCTTGACTGATCACAGCCTTTGGGTTGCAGGTCGGCATGTCTTATTCTTGTCAATGGACGTTTGGACTTTGTTTTCTTTTAGTGAAAGCAACATTTAATATGTACAGACCATAATGTGTCTGCTACACTACATTCCTTTTATTTTAACACTGGGCATCTGCACTGACACTCAAATTTCTTCGCCACATATTTCGTGTATTTTGGCTAACAAAGCTTTGCCATTTTTTGTAACGTTACCTGCACCTTTTCTAATTACTTTTCTCCTCACACGATAAGTAAGAGTAAGAATTTTCCAAAGATTTAGAATTAAGAGGTAATAAATGTAGAGATTTAAAAAAACGAAAACACTACTTTGAATTTCGAAACGCAAAATTGTAACTAATTTTTCATCCATCCAAACTTGCTCACTCTGTCGAAAACAAATTTTTAAAATGTTGCTCGTGATTCTGCTGTTGGCGCAAAGAAAAAATATTTAGGCCTATCAGAGTAATAGACTTTTTTGGCACAAATTAGGTTTACACTTTGAACCAGCGAGGTAATATCCCACCGCATGCTCTACTGCAGTGGCGTAGCGATGTTAATGTCGCCCGGTGCCGACCATAACAATGCTTCCTCTTTCCACTCCTCATATTTGGTTACAACAATATAAAATGAGAGAAACTCATGTATCATGCTTATTATAACAATAAGGAATAATAAAGCATCTTGAACATCACAATCAAATACTCAGAAACTGAATGAGGTCTTATTTTTAATTCTCGAATATGGATCTTGCTTTCTCTGCTTGTTCGCCACCCTTTTCGTCATTACTTTCCCTAATTTTTGCCTTCTTTACATTTGCATGTATGTATGGCTAAATAAATAGCATAGCTGGCATATGCTAGGCTGTGGTTCAGCGGGAACGTTTTATTTTTTGTCATTACTTATGAATCAGTTGGCACCGTGGATTCGATGTGTTTTCCATGGCAACAACAAAGTGTATAGGGCTAATGAAGCCCTGAAGCAATTTGGGTGTTTGCTTTTTTGTATTACTTAGGGCAAGGTGCTCGTAGTTTGTCAGATTTTTTTACAACTGCGGCAGGTCTTTTGCAGGTAGCCATTGCCTTCGTATTGAAGATTTTTTCTTTCTCTGATAAAAAGAAAGTATTAGATGCTTTCGACAGGTATTGTTGGGACGCAGCATGCTGCAGTAGAATGAGCGACGTTCGGGATTACCGATGTAGTTGACTAGCAGTGAAATAGTGTAGCGCCTTCCCGCTGATTTTGTGGCTGCATGTACAATTCCCTATATGTTATATTTTTTTTGTCAAGTTTTTATATTTTCAAGTTTTTCATAATTTCCATATTTTTACGTTAAACTGATATTCACAACCAGGGTTTTTAAGGCGTTTTAGGCGTCAACCAGGGTTTTTAAGGCCTAGAATTTCAAATCGGGTCCTTGGAATCAGAGAAAATTATCATCGGGTCCCTAAAATCAAAGAAAATTGGGTCCCTATAATCAGCGAAATCGGATCCCAACAGATCCAAACCAGGCTCCTAACATTTTCCCTAAAAAAAAACCTCTTTACAACTGTTCCAAATTTCTGTTTTTGCTGACATGCTTAGAATTTTCGCAACACTGCATGTTGGTTAGAAAACCCAGTAAGGCCGTAAAGCCTGTATCAGTAGGCTACGTCAAACTGACTGATCAGCCATGACGCATTATTTGCTCTCTGTATACAACGCTTATGAGCAAAACTTTTCCTCAAGAGAGTTCCGAGGCATTTTTGAAATTAAAAAAGTCTGCATTACCCAGAACAAAAAAAAAACAATTCACCAGAGTGCTTTAAAAAGCACTTCGAAAAAAAGACATGGTTTCATTTGGCTTCTCAAAAAAGAAACTTTGGCACTGTCCCACCTCTTTTGAAAAAGTCTATGGGTTTCATAAAAAAACTTTTGGAAAAACAGTTCAAAGATAGTCTTTAGCAAAGTACTGCTAGCTTCTAGTTGCAGAGATTACGCGCTGCGGTTTCATTGGTGCATGCACATTTTTTATTGAATTCAGTATAAATTTTAAACGGGGTAGAGGGCAAATTGTTTTCTCCATCTCGCAAACAACATAACAGCAAAGAAAGCTTATCCACGGACCTCTTTGAACGGCTAAATTTTGAACAATCTTTTTTTAAAACCGTTTTTTTTCGGGAACTCCTTCTTGCAAAACTTCATAAAAATAACCTATGCAAAGTCTCGAGACAAAGAGACCGAGACCGAGACCGAAATCCTTCGAGGCCGAGACGGGACCTGAGACTTTCGAGACCGAGACTTCAAAAAACGGGTCTCGAGACCGAGACCAAGTCTCGAGACTCCATCACTGGTAATTTAAGATATATTTGGTAGAATTTTTAGGAAATTACAATTGCACAAAATAAAAAAGCCTCAATCACAGTTACATTTACACAAAATTTGTGCTTTAATTATATTCAGCCCACTCATTAAAAAACACTAGACACCCATGATAAACCAATAGAACACTAGATGAAATGCAAAAACACTAGATCGAGTGGAAGGACACTAGGTAGGAGTGACGCCAGTGGCCTGAACATGAGAGCAGACTCTTATCACTGCTAGTGCTCTTGGTCATCCTGAAGGCTGAACATTTGAACCAGCACGATGTGTGTGACTGTGTGTTGTACAATTCCTAATGACGTCTTATTTTCATTGAACCTGAACCAAACTTGAACAAATTTACACAGATTAATGACATTATTATAACACAGAATGTCATTGCACAGATTAGCCTAAATAAAGTAATCTTGAAACTGAACCAAACGCTATGAAAAATTTAAACAAAACTATCAAATCCAAGTCCAAGTCCAAATCCGGTTAGTCAGAAATTATGAAATCCATATCCAATCCAAATCCATCAAAAAACTGTAAATCCGCAGGATTTATATCCAAATCCAAATCCATGTTCATCTCTGATATACACTACTTGAGACTACTGGTTAAGCTACTGTAGAATGCAATGTTACGCTTGTACAGTGCAGTATTAGCCTACCTGAACTTTTCAGCACTTCCTGGAAAAAGTATACAGTAAGTAGCTTAAACATGTCTTAAAAATGCAATTCCAATGCAACTAATGCAGGAATCTTATATACATACCAGAGATGAGCAGACTGCGAAATTTTTCAGTCCGAGTCCAGTCCTGATCCGATAAAAGTGAATCCGATCCAGTCCTGATCCGACAAATTTTTGAAAATCATTGGTCCGATCCAGTCCTGATCCAACAATGTAAAATCATGGGTTTTTATTTTGCCTTATGAGGCAAAATAACTACTGGAGCTATTTTGCCTTCAGCCAAATACGATTGGTTGAAGGCAAAATAGTTCCTGCAGTGCTTTTGCCTCATAAGGCAAAACAGACACAGCCTGTTGGTATTTCCAAAGTTTAACAAGGAAGTGTCTGTTTGGCATGAGAGGGAAAAGCACTGTTGGAGTTATTTTGCCATTAGGAGAATCTGATTACTTGGATTGGTCAAGTGACAAGGACGATACACTTAGATTAATGTAAGGTCCTTGTTACATGACCTAAAACCCTAAACCCAAAACCTAAACTGAGAAGCTAAACCTAAAACTCAAACCTATACCCAAAATTCAAACCTAAACCTAAAAGTTGAACCTAAAACCTAAACCCGAAACCTAATCCGGAAACCTAATCACTGGTTCTTAACCTCAGGTAAATTTACTCCTGGGGGTAAATTTCATCTTTCAATGGGGTAAATTTATTAACCACAAATTGCAGCCAAGGTAAATATTAATAAATCATTCTAAACTGTAAGAGTTCATTAATATCGTATTTCAATAAATGAGCACCACTGAGTGTATTGGGGGTAAATCTGGTAACTGTGTTTGATAATAGGGTAAGATATGTAAAAAAAGGTTGAAAACCACTGACCTCAACCCTAAAGGCAAACCCTGAACCGAAACTTAAACATATACCCTAGACGTCTTGAAAAAGTACATTAAAAGCCCTCCTATCAAAGTTGTAACCTCTACAAGCTAAGCCAAAGATGAAAGAAAATAGTGAGAGCAGAACCAACGAACAATCGCACAGCAGGCATAGACACTAACCACTCAACTATGTTCACGTTGCTGCTAGAACTCAACCTTATATGTGAACAAAGGTGCTTGAATTGCAAAATAGTCCCATTAAGGCAAAATGTGCACCACCATTTAGCAAACCAGTTAAATCGGATCACAACTAAAATTTTTGATATTTTCAGAATAATCACATTAAAACAACAAAAATTTTCTCAGTCCGATCCAGTCCTGATCCTCCAATTTTCAAAAGAATTGCAGTCCGATCCAGCCCTGATCCGGCCAAAATTGGTTTCAGTCTTGATCCAGTCCGATCCAGACCTGATCCGTGCTCATCTCTGATATATACGTAGGGCGTATAAACTTTTATTGGAAAATCACAAACATAACACAACAGCCAATCCAAAATGTATGGGATTGTTAAGAGTACAGTAGTTCGAAAACAGCATAGTTTAATCTGTCATTACACTGCCATACTCAGTATCACGTAGCCATGAAAATAACTGGTGCGTAAATCACTTATGCATTGCAACTGCGTAGTGTACTTTTCTGTCACAGCGTGGAACACTCTGGAAGACTTGCAAAACTGTATTAACTATTATAGCAAGTAATACATAATTAGCAATAACAGGCACAGCTTAGATATATTTTCGAAGTGCTTGGTATATAACGACAAATTTGGTATATATTTAGTATATTTGTTTCGGAGGGTTTAGTTGAGATTTTTAAACCAATTCATCTGGTTTATCATGAAGGGGAATAGAGAAACCATGATAGTGTTGCAACACCTCCACTGGCGTTGCGCTGAATTCGCGGTTCACCAATCAACACGAACGGAATGTGTGCGAAGAACAACATCGTATATACAGTATGTGGCACGAACAAGCAATAATACTGCAGATTAATCGTGGCTTGTGATCTCTACTGTTGCTTGCTGCCACAGCGCGAAGCAGAGATGAGCCGACTGTGAAATTTTTCAGTTCGAGTCCGATCCTGATCCGCAAAGATTGAATCGGATCTAGTCTTGAACTGCAAAATTTTTGGAAATCATCGGTCTGATCCAGTCCTGATCCACCCACATAACACTATGTATTTTATTTTGCCTCATGAGGCAAAATAGACACACCTTCATGAGGCAAAATAGACACAACCTTTTGGCATTTCCAATATTTAATAATGCAGTGTTTGTTTTGCCATTAGAGGCAAAAGAACTGCTGGAGTTATTTTGCCATTAGGCGAACCAAATTGGTAGAATTGGTCCAGTGATAAAGATGATACACCTGCGTTAGTGTATGCTGGTCTCTGTTACATGGCCTAAAACACTGAACCTGGACCCAAAACCTATACCCAAAAGCTACACCCATAACTTCAACCCCAAATTTAAACCAAATCTTAAACTCAAAACTTAAACCCAAAAGCTAAACCCTAAACGAAAAGCTGAAACTAAACCCTGAAACTAAACCCTAAAACTAAACCGCAAAACTAAACCCTAAACATCAACTCTAAACTTAAACCTGAATCTTTTCAAAAAGTATATAAAAAGCTCTCCCATCAAAGGTGCGATCTTTACCACGTAAGCCAAAGCAAAGGGTGAGAGCAGAACTACTGAACACGCACACAGCAGGCATATTAGACACTAACACCATGACTACATTCACCTTATTGCCAGAAATGCGAACTCAAAGCTATATGTGAAGTCTGGACAAAGTTGGATGCATAGCAGATACGTCCCAGCAGAGCTTTTGCCATTGATGGCAAAATATACATTACCATTTAACCAATCTGCAAAATCACCCTGCAAATAACATTTTTGATGTGGTTAGAAAAATCACATCAAAACAACAATTTTTCTCAGTCCGGTCCAGTCCTGATCCGCCAATTTTCAAAAAAATTGCAGTCCGATCCAGTAGGGATCCGGCCAAAATTGGCCACAGTCCTGATTCAATCCGATCCTGTCCTGATACGTGCTCACCTCTCTCTGGTGCGCAGCTTTGCGCACATGGCGCTCGGGAATTCTGATCGCAGCAAAATGGTGCTGTGACCAGGATGTGAAGGGCGTGCCATGTGAAAGTTTCACAAAAAGAACTTGCGATCGGAGAAGTTCGTTTGAAAAAGGAGGGGATGCTGTTGCAACCTCTCCGCTGGCGTTGCGCTGAATGCACAGTTCACCACAAACAGAATGTGCGCGAAGCGAAGAACAACACCACATGTATGCGGTGCGAACAAGCAATAGAAAAGTGATTGCAGCGTGTGATCTCTATTGTTGCTTGGTGCCACAGTGCAAAGCTTTGCCCACATGCCGCTCTGCCTTTCTGATCGCAACAATAGTGGTGTTAAAGCTATACAAAAAGTTTGGTGATTTCACTTAACATGTTTGCAAATATGTATTTTGGGTAAATAGAACATGTGTCTGCAAGAGAGCTGAGTTCTGGAAAAGATGTAGATCCTACTAGCCTACTTTAGCCAGCCAATGCATCGCAAGGTGGAAAAGCTGTCTATGAGAATGACAAAAAATTTAGCAAGGAGTGACTCACAGTTTGCATTGCTTGCAAAGCAGTATTCTGCTGGTGCTGTGCATCCCTTCCGCAGATTATGAAAAAAGAAACGTTCCAGCTATTATGGAGCATAATAATGTGCTGGGCCACAAAAGAAAGCAAAATGCAGTTGCAGGTGTTGGAGGGTTTAATTTTCCAGTGGTTTATTAATAGGCAGTGTCTAGCCGTACGGCACCGTATGGCTAGCTTCTGGGGCTAGCCGTACGGCACTTTGATCATCTTGCCCTGTGGTTGGTGGAAGCAGTGGTGCACAGCGGTTAACGTCATGAAGAGCGGTGAGTATGGGGCGCCGTTCGTAAAAATATTATATCTGACAGATTTAGCACAAAAACTGCTATCTCTGCGCATATTTAGCTATCTCCGTGCAGAGATAGCTATCTCTGCGCGCATTTAGCTATCTCTGCACATATATAGCTAAATCTGAATGCACATATAGCGCTGAAGCGTGTAGGAGGAAAACATGGTATCCTGTCTGAACAAAAACTTGGTGTTCTCTTTCAGTAATCCAGACAAAAGCTAGGCTACTGCAAAGCATGAATTCCCTGGCATCATACAAAGCTAGGTGGTTTCAGGTCTAAATTATACTGGTTTGATAATAACATTGGTTTGTGCAGACGATGGCCTACAGTAAGTTTGTGGTGGTGGTCTCAGTGTTAGTGCCATTTTTTGCTTAAAGTTTCAAAGAAGATCTCGTCAAGTCTGACCATTCCAACTGTTCTCACCAAGCGCAGCTCACCACCTCTCAGCACCTTCAGGTGCACAAAGAGAATGCTCTCACAGAAAGAGCTCGTTGAAAGCGAAGTGCTTGCTTGGAGATGAGCACCGTTTTGTAAAGAGAATAACGCTGTCATAGAAAAAGTGCATCGAAAGGAACTGCTCGGTTAGGCGTTCTTGCCCGACAATAACGTTGGCAACACACATCAATTTAGTAGCATTATCACAGTAAACCCCACTGCTTGAAGAATCAAAGAAACGAAGGATGCATACAGTAGCCTAGTTTTGGCCAGGAGCACTGAAGGAGAAGACTAAATTTTTCTTTAAACAGGACACATTGCACCTTATGTTTGCAGCTTGAGTTGCGTTAAATCTCGCACATTGACTTCGCATTTCAGTGCAGGAATGCTGGTTACGTTAAGTAATGAGTAGGCTAGGTATTGCAGCTTATCACATATACAAACGTATGCATCCTTCGTTTCTTTGATTCTCGAAGCAGTAGGGCTTACTGTGATAATGCTACTAAAGTGATGTGTGTTGCCAACGTTTCTTTTGGGCAAAAACGCCTAACAGAACAGTTCCTTTCGATGTGCCATGTGCAAAAAATGGCACTAACACTGAGACCACCACCACAAGTTTACTGTAGCCCATCGTCTGCACAAACGCGCGCAGAGATAGCTATCTCTGTCTGCGCAGAGATAGCTAAATGCGCGCAGAAATAGCTATCTCTGCGCAGAGATAGCTAAATGCACGCAGAGATAGCTATCTCTGCGCAGAGATAGCTAAATGCATGCACAGATAGCTATCTCTGCGCAGAGATAGCTAAATGCGCGCAGAGATAGCTATCTCTGCGCAAAGATAGCTGAATGCACGCAGAGATAGCTAAATGCGCGCAGAGATAGCTGAATATGCGCAGAGATAGCAGTTTTTGTGCTAAATCTGTCAGATATGATATTTTTACGAACGGCGCCCCATAGGTGAGAGTGGTGAACAGCATCTTTGTGCTGTAGCGCGTCGTTGAGCAGTGAGAGTGAGCGTGGTGAAGGAGCATCTTTGTTCTGCGCTGAGCAGAAAGTCAAAGTGCATGACGGCCATACTAGGTTAGGTGTGCAAGGCATGCTAAAATGTATGTTCATATGTAAGTTATGCAAGTAAGTGTTGTTGGGGTATATGTGAGGTAAGATGTACACATTGTTTTTACAGAGAGCAGGGAGAACGCATAGGCTTGACTATTGCAATCGCTAAATTTGCACTACTTTTGCATGTCACAACAGTCTTTTGACAACGAAAAGTTTATTTGAATAGAAAAGAAGGTGGCGGATGTACTCGATTAGTGGTTTTCAACCTTTTTTGTACCGCGACCCATTATAGCAATCCGCTACAACGTAACGACCACATCTAAAACTCCAGAAAAGCAATTGTAATGCAGTAGTGTGCATTAAATATCTACTCGCAAACCCTCCTAAAAATGGTTCACGACCCTCAGAGGGCCGCAACTCCAGGTTGGAAACCACTACTAGACGAAGTATTAATCCTCTGCATAAGTTCTATGCAGTGAAGTTCTCTCTTGTATTCATGGTGGAAGAAACTACAAAGCAACTGGAAAGGTGAGAAAAATATCGTATGTAGGCCTACTAGTGTTTCCAATTCGGGGCAAAATTTTAAAACCCGGGTGTCGGGTAGCTGAGAAAAGAAACCCGGAAAAACCCTTTTTTTTCGATTTTTGAAATGAATGCCATTTTGAGCTTTAAAACTCAATATCATTGTGAAATTACTACAGTTGGTCACTGCACAATTTGTTAGCAAAAAATTAATCAAGTTAGGCACAGTTTTTCAATGATGTTTATAGTACTGATGTATGACAATCAAAGCACACTTTCATCATTCAATCTGTTTCTGAATTTTGTGACAAATAGCCCCGTGGCTTTAAAAGACCTTTCTGGTTCCACTGATTTGGGTTTGATTGTAATTTAGGCATGAGGCAGTTTTTTTAGGTTATTTGACCTCTTCTTTGTAGCCTCAAAAAGACTCATTTCCTTTTTCACAATTTGTGATCGGACCTCTTCCTGTTCCGGAATAGTTTTGTGGTCTTCACTCTCAAGGATTACGTGGATTCTGTGCTTTGCTTTCAAATGGTTGATTAAACTTTCGGTCTTTGAACCACCTACGTTTGTCTCACGGAGCACGGATTGCGCTTTGTTGTTGGTTGAGCGTTGTTTCATAAGAAATGGCTCTCAGCTTCTCGTTTTCTTTGATTACTAACGTCTTTAAACTGAATGCGTATGATTAAAAATCTACTTAAAGTCGCTTCTGAAGGAAAGCCAAATATTTTGTAGAAAATTATTGCAAACTGAAAAGGAACAAATCAATTTTGCAAAGAATCACAGCTTGTATATGAACTAACATGTAACAACTTACAATTGAACTAACTAGTAACTCGGAAACTACGGCATACCTTTGAAGAACTGCCTCGCGTGGTAGTTATTTAACTAGGTTAGCGAAAAAATTAAAGTTCGCGTAGACACTTAGTATGTGCCAAATCACCTCACGATTCGTCTAAATAAGTTAATTGAACGAAAATACAAACGGACCACCAACGACGTACGATGGTTACCGAGCAAAACCCGCACCTCGTGGGACCCACGGATGCCGGAACAGCGGTAAGGCAAGAGGGTAGTAAATGAGTTGAGGGCAATGGAAATTTACAAAATTTCAAAAAATTGTTACCAATTATGCTTGCTTTTGTCAAACAACAATGTTGACCCCAAAAATTATATTTTAATTTATTTGTTTATAGCAGACACGAAGTCCATAGTATGAACACACACACTCTGCAGAACGCAGGTTGATAAAAACAGACAATACAGAACGTAGTACAAGGCATTGAAGCCGGCGGAATCACAGGGTTACAGACGCTGCTTGCAACTGCATTGAAGACAGAACCATAGGGTTACAGACACATTCTTAACACTATTGTTAGCTAACACGTAACACTTGTTACAGCACTACTGCGGAGTAGGGCGCT
>Ga0210059_1016949_pt1 | contig 10455 bp, 4 predicted proteins | sample Ectturendosymbi2_FD_188042 | JGI IMG/M metagenome (GOLD analysis project Ga0210059, IMG submission 188042) | Ecteinascidia turbinata endosymbiont from Florida, USA - Sample 2 (SPAdes) (version 2) | ecosystem: Host-associated > Tunicates > Ascidians > Unclassified | place: Key West, Florida... | reverse complement strand
ACGTTAGCCATTTCCACGATAAAGCTACCAGGCAAAAGGTAACATCGCAGCTCAGGCCAACACCGTCAATTCGCAGTAAATCTTTGACTAGAGAAAAACGTTGGACTAACCACACTTCTCATGCAGCTAACATTTTGGAAACATGTAGCATGTTCAACCAGCTTCAAAAAAGCCGTTTTTTCACACTTTTCCGCTAGCCACCACAAACTTTGTTTTCCCTGTTTATATAAAGGATAAAAGCGCAACATAAACTTCCAGAAACCTTAAAATGGTTGACAAAAGAAATATTCGCTTTGTGAAATGTCTGTGCAATTGCCACGTTCCTCATGCAATTTCAGCGTTTTTAAGAAACCGAAATCAAGTGATCATCGCATTCACTTACATGCTATCCACGTCAGAACACTTCGTTCTGTCAAATAAGAGAAAATTCTGAAGGCCAATATGGTTCGCAAGAAAAACAACACAGAAATAATTCCAGGCACACGCAAACAAATGTGTAACATTGTGCTTGGGCGTTTGTAGCAGTGGTAAAAAACAAAAATAGTATTTAAAACCCAACGAAAAAAGATACAAAAGCAATTGCCGTATTACTGGAAAAATCCCATAATACGATCGTTTTAATGACCAATAACATGGTTAGCTGCTCTACAGGTGCAATATTAATCATTACCTGGTAGAAAGCACGTTAATCGCAGCGGCAAGCGGTGTTTTCCTTGCACCAAGCTTCAAATTATCGAGAAATTTTCCAAGCACTTCGTCTTTCAAACTTCCGGATTCATTTGCTGATCTGCAAAGACACCGATCGTGAGAAAACATGCGATACAGGAGAACACATACAAGATACAATGCATTGAGCAGCTAAGCGTAACTGAGTGGACCGCCAAAAACGCCCCGAAACAAACATTTAATTTGTTTTTTTTTACTAAAAATGTTAAGTAAACAACTTCTTGAAACATGAAACGCGTAATATGTGATGAATGGTGTGTTAGTAGCGGCAAAGTGTTGTTTTTTTTCAAAAAAGGGTCAAATTAGTTACATATGGCAATAAAAATAACAACCTATACACACCAATGCAACCACTAACCGCGGCACCTAATTTTAAAAAATTGCCTGCACGTAATCCAGCACCCTGGAACACGGTTTGTAATATATGCTTCTTGTAGCGTGGGCGCACAAATCCACTCAAACAAAATAATGTCCAAAGCTCTGTTGGTTCTTTCTGAGGCAGCATTAGTCTGGTTCATGTGTTCAGTAGCAAGCTTTTCCTAACTTACGTTTGAAAATTTGAAAAAAAAGCTTGATAAATTGATCATATAAAAAAACGCAAGTCAGCACTTTTTTGTGCAGCTACATGTTGCAGGTATTAAATAGGCGGTGCGGCATTTACGCTTTTTTTACGCTATGTACGAAATCGTTGTTGCCAGGCAACTCAAATCTGTCTCTTTTACGCTTTTGGAACTAAGTAAAACTTTGATGTCGGGAAAATTGCTATAAACAAAAAAATCAAGAATTTGAACAACACTGAAACTAATGCTGCACCGCAGCAATTGTTGTGCAACGGTTGTCTCTGTTTCAAATGTACTGCATGCCTTCTGTATGCCAAAACCGGCGTATTTTGTGACTTGGCATATCTTGAGCGCAGAGGGGTTGGGTAGCTGAAAAGGTTACTAATTTACATGCATAAAAATTAGTGTCGGGTATATTTCACACAGCTCGAAACATGGCGTCTGCTGGATCAACACAGGCGGGTAGGGCTAGGGGGACCGACAGAAGAGGCCGAAAGCTGAAAGGTTTACTAAACAATATCACTTGCAAATTCTTCCTTAAAATCCCTGGTACCCTGAATGAACAGTGACAGACGTCTTATCTAATGCTTTAAGTTTAGGCGATGGGTTTTACTCGATAGACCATATCAAATTCCAGCTGCAGACCACGTCAAACCCCACGACCCCAGCTACCTTAGACTAACTGTAAAGAATACCGCACGAAAACAAGGAAGATTCTTTCCGTATGCTCATTTGCAACTTAACTTGAACACTGACAGACGTTCCATATAGTGGGCTGAACCCAACAGACCCTTCTGACTCTCCGCAATCCCCCAAATTACCCCCGCTTTCCTGGATTGCTTTAAGAAGCTAGTCAATACAAACAACGCAGACTTGATCAGTTCAGTTTCGAGCGCAGTTCAGTTTCTAGTGGCAGGCCTGCACAACTCAGAAAGCCCGAAAGCCAAATTATCAACATAAATTCGCAGCGGGCCGCAAAAGCCTATTGCATTTCAATGTAGAGGTTTCGTTGTATAAGTATGGAACAAATTATAGAACGACAATTACTTATTCGAGGTCGAGCTTTGACAACATTTCTACAATTATGTAAGCTCTCGCGGGCCGAATGTTTTGCAGGCCTGTTCTAGCGACTTCAGTATGCAACATTATTGTGTGCATGAGAATTGGTAACCTTTTCAGCAACCAAACGCGGTTGGGTCCCTATCTGTAATTCTTCGTTCATTGCACCTTGCTGTCGACGAAGATAGCTGTTTCGCAACTCCGACAAAGTTCATTAAAATAACAGTATTTGCGTTGCTGTTTCAATTAACCTCACATGAAAGTTTTTAGTTATTTATTTGGATTTTATTAAAAGATATTAGTTTTAAAAAAATATACAAAAAATAAACACGTCACCATTACTAGCCATCAACTGAGCGATGGTATACGGACAGAATTAACGATATTTACAATATTATTAGTTCAGGGGTTCCCAGCCTGGGGTACATGTACCCCCAGGGGTACATTTCCCTATCTGAAGGGGCAAATTTAAGGTTCGCAATAGAAGAGAAAAGTATATTTATGTGTTGTTTATTTCCAAATATTTATACATATACCAACGAATATTATTTTCAAAAATCATTATCTGCTCGTTGTTAAATACATCCGTGAATAATCATGACAAAATATTTTGTCAAAAGAAATTATAGGGGTACTGTTCATCTGTCGGAATGCTGAAGGGGTACATGCCATGAAAAAAGTTGGGAACCCCTGTATTAGTTTTTCAACATTTGTTGGACCCGGAGTTATAAGTCGGGCTGGACTTTTCGGGCCGGGTTCGGGCTAAAGTTTGTCAAAATGTTTCGGGCAATTTCGGACCTGCATACAAAACTTTTTATAACATTCAGAGTAACTATTTTTTTCTTTCCTGACTTGCATTTTTTGTAGTCACCAGTCACCACGGGTTTCTGCGAGTGAAGTGATTTTTCTTCAGTTAATTCTATTTGCAAACACAGTTGCGTTCTTTTATTCTCCGCTCGGATTAGACTCGCACTCTTTTTGAAAAGACGACAACGGTGAGAAAATCGAAGAGATAAATTATATACTTACGCGATTCTTGGCTTGTTTTACGAAACGATGACCCACAAACCGCTTTTTCATGCCTATAGGGCTATCCTAGATAGTTTCTTTTATGTCTATAGGGCGATCGTGGATAGTTTGCCTTTTTATTGAGAAGCATTACATTCCGTAGTATTATCGTTGACTAACAAGCTAAGTTTATTCTTGTTTGAGCCAATGATTTGGTCAAGGTGATTGTTATTTTGGGTGTGATAAAACCGTGTACCTACACCTATACCCGTATACTACGTGATTTGATAACCCGCAGTTGCGCATATCTTGACTCACTCGGCAATTTGGCTTACCGACCTAAATCGGGCTTCAAAAATAAACTTCGGGCCGGGTTCGGGCTTCAAATTAAGGCCAATTTACAACTCTGGTTGGACCCACCCTTTGAGCATGATCAGAGCACCTACTTTGAGATGTAGTAGTTTTACCAGTACTTACGTACCTGAACGCTAACCAGTTGCAAAACGTTTCGAAGTGTCAACAAGTGACGTTTGCAAAGTTGACTGACTTCAGCGTCGTTGGTTATATTGAATTTCTAGCTCTACAGAATATTGCCAAGTTAAGAATATAAAATGGCAAGTGGCACATACATTACATTGAAACACCTTTCACCGACATTTTGAGAACAGGGGATTGTATCAATCTTGCACGCCACTTGCCCATCATTTTTTCCACTGTTAGTAACATCTTAAGAGTCTAGACTCAAGTAACATCCCGCAGACTGAACAAATTTACCACAGCCTATGAACACCAAAATACTCACCCAGGATCCTCCCTTTCAATGCGAATTTCCGTGCCGCTATTGTGTACCACCTGTCTCCACCATTCGCATTTCCAATTGTTAATTAGTTCGAGACTCAACGCTTGAAATTCTGGTTGCTTCTCATTTTCCTCGGTTTTTACAAACCCACGGTCATTCAGAAGTCGCTTAATCTCAGGCTCAATACGACTGTAATCAGCAACGGAGGAATTCGCAAGAAGAGACCATATGTCGGTATCGGCAGCACTGCAATCCGAAGAACTGTTCGCACTTGGAACAAATCGTGTTGTTTCGCCAACACTGCAAACCTCGACGTTTGGCAATACTTTGGCCTGAACAACACAAAATTTTTGATAAGAGCCATAGAATCCAACAAGTATGAAAAACGCTACTGGTTGTGGTTCCCCACAAGAGGGTGTCACGCAGTGATACCAACTGATAAATTGCGTTACAATGTGTGCTTTGCAAATCGTACGAGTTATTGAAATTGTAGCATTTTGTAGTATACACTTTCCATTACTGTGACGACAGGTAGGTGGATTCTGCAGATCAGTTCAACGTTTTATTAAGTTTGTACAGTGCCCATTGCAGTACGTACCTGTCGCTAACCCTGTGCAGGCTCGAAATAATTGAGGGTACGGTTCATTTCACCCCACTCAGAAAACGTCTGCACACTTGCTTGAAAAACTTTAAGGAATCAGTCAACGATGTTTGACAAGGCCAAATTAGCTTGGTTAGCAACATACTATCCAAGCAAAGCTCTTGGAATACGTAGCAGAAAAAAACTGAATTGCTTGCAAGTGTAGTCCTCACAATTGAATTTTCATTACCAATAGGCCTGTGAACACAAATAGGCTTCTACTCAGTCATTCCTGCAGCAAGGCCAGTTGGGGTCTGGGATTTAAAGTCTGTAGTATAGATATAGACTACACTATATTTTCTGCAAAATATTAATGTAAACTGTTATCAATGGAAGCACCATAATCTCCAATTGTAACCAATTTTTATTAAGAGTTGTTATCAAAACAGGCTTTCCATAAGCAGGCATTATTTTAAATGTTAAATTAAAAAAAACATTCAAATAAAAATTAACACAGTCAAGTAAGTCTCACAAAAATATTTTCAAATCTTCATTTACTGTTTGGCAAAAATCTGTCATTGTTAGAAACCTAACTCAAAAGTTGTTCAAACATTTATGATACAAAGGAGAAATTGATTAGAGAGACATTCTACAATACAAGGGTTACACATTTGAAGCAATTGGATTGAAGATATCAGTAGAATTACTTCAACTTTATTTCTGGTTGGGGTTTTCGCTCAATTAACTTAATGAATGCAGCATTGATAGCTGGTTTTCACTGACCATGAAATTATATCATTCTTGCTCTGAAGTTTGTTTATTTGTCAAGAGCAGTAAGTCATCACCAGTGGCTGTTGATGTTGGACAAGGGTGAGAGTGCACAGTTGTAAGTGCTCTCCATGATTTATATGACAGGGATTATCAGCCACAGATGTGTTGACAAGTGCAACCTCTTAGGAAGCCGCCGTTATAATATTTTGCTATTTCGCTCTTTGCAGATGATTTGGTACCATTTGCGCATCCCAACAGGACTTTTAAACAGCACTTAATTGGTTTGCAGTTGTGTACAACTAAGCTGGCATGCAAAAGATGAATAGACACAATGCCCCCATTTTAAAAGGGCAGGGGGATAATGCTCCGACTATGCACCTGCTCACTTGCGTCCCTGGCCATGAATATTGGGTAATGAGCTAAATAGTGTAAAAATAAGTGCAAGAAACAATAGGATTTTTCTTAGCAGTCTACAGTGTAACCCTACATGAAAAGGCATGAAGTTATGAAATTCGATAAGTCTTCCTAAGACCAGAAGCCTCAAATGTTTACAAGGCAAGTACTGCTGGCTAAACCAAGAATGTGCCCAAAGGTTAGCCAACAAACATGTGACACTTATTCTGACTTGGATTGATCACTGCTTGGTGTGGACCCAGCAAAACACTCAGATGCTGATAAAAAAACATGAGATGTTTGAAGATCTCTTTCAGACCACCTAGGGCTAATGATACAGCCCCCTAGGGCTAATGATACAACCCCCTAGGGCTAATGATACAACCCCCTAGGGCTGATGATACAGCCCACTGATGTAAGATGCTGTTTAAAGAATGAATGAAAAAGGAAAATAATAAATGAGTTTTCAAGGCATGGTCTGCTATGCAATAGAAAATGGCATTAAGCTATTTTTCCTTTTCCGCTAGTAATACAATCATATTCATGATCCATAATTCAGTATATTTGAAATGCTAATAAACGGTGGCATTTGCAAATCACTGCCTGAAAAACGCCACATCTGGTTTCTAGGGTAAAGAAAATTGAAAAAACATTACATCACATATGGCATGATAAATTGCTTTCAACCCATATAGCAAATGCATGCTAATGAGTAAGGCCATCACATTCTCTTCAAAATATCAAAAAGAAAAAAACAGAACTGTTTTTCAGTGTCAAAGCCAAAAAGTGAAAAAAGCATCCTGTTTTTTCAATCAACATTAAAGTAAATAAAACTGAAAAGGCAAAACAAACCTCTTTATTTATAATTAACACAAAAAGTACAGAAAAAACACCAGCAATAAAAACAGAGAAAAAAGGAACAATTAAGATTTGTTCATTTTATAAGTTAACACAGAAAGGAAAGAAAAAACATAACTTCCATTCTATAAAATCAGCTCTTAAATCAAAGAAACAAGGAAAATAAAATACCAAACTTCTTTAAGATCAACACTAAAACCAGGATGAGAAAGAAAACAACCCTTATATTTATATCTTTTCAAACTCAAAGAGAATCAAACCTTCTTAACTGAAAAGTAACCAAAAGCTCCTTTCCATGAAATCATTAACAAAACAAGCAAAACTCTTCTTAAGATTAGCACTGAATGTTAAAAAAGGAAAAGAAAATAAAAACCTTTTTGAATATGACAATACACGAAATAGGAAAAAAGGGTAAGAAAAATGGCAAACTTGCTTTGTTTTAAGATGAGCAATTAAACACAAAAACGAATGAGCAAAAATCACAATTTCTATTTGCAGCAGTCATAAAGATGTTCTGCACATTAAGATGATGCTGTGCAATAAAGCACAGCATAGGCACCACAAACAGAAAGCATGTTCATACTTTAGACCAGGTGTCAGCAACCAACCCATGGACCAGATGCGGCCCACTTAGCAAAATTATCCAGCCCATAGCCCCTTTACATATTGTAGTAGCCTTGTGGTAGAGTATTATATCTTGTGCATCTGTCCTCCTTGCAACTTCATGTATTGATTGTATACTTATATCGAACCACTTATGAGAAATCGCACTGTTCTGTGCTATACGCACCATGGCGTAAGTTAAATTTTGGGCTTTCATTATGAACTGTGAAAATCAAGAGTTAATCTCATTGAAATTTCTTAAATTCCCCAAGTTTTATCAACATCATAAACAGTAAAGGGAACAGAATTTTTGGTGGAAAATTAGTACAGCCTGCCATACCTTGCGGAGTTTGTTTTTGGTTGTGGCTTTAGAAAGGTTGCCAACTCCTGCCTTAGAATGCTCAGGTAACCCAGCGTGATCTTGGTTGGTAAATAAGTATGTTGCTTAATTGTGACCTTTTGCATAGCCAAGCAAACACAGGCTAAACCTGTTCTTCGAAGGTGGTAAGTTTCAACATCTAGCCTGGTAATATGGCCAAATACTAACTGTGGTACTCACATATAGCTCTACGCCACACACAGCATATTAAACTCTTTAGTTTAACTTTGCCTACTGAACTCATCCAAAATAAAAGCTATTTTAATATTTAGTAAAGTCAATCCATTTTTCACATCTTACTTACTGTACATTAGTTAACACAAAAAATCCAACCATATATTTTTCTGCTCCAACCCAAGTCAAATTTAGAATCCATAAGACAGTAGGCTGCAACATAGAGAAAGCTTATCCACCCTGATCAAGCTTTTTGATGAGTCAATTTAGTGTTACTGCAGCACTTTCATTTTAGTGGCAATGCTAAAAGTATGGCAAAAGGCAAAACCAAAGCATCCTTCCTTCGATATCAGCATTGAATTGAGGAAAAAACTACTCTAGGCAAAAAACAATTTTCTTTTTAATTGTGCCTATTCTAAATGAAAGGAAAACTACACCGTCTATTGAAAGAAATCCTTTCTCAGCACAGAATCAGACACTAAGATCTAACAGAATTATTTTCGCCTACAAAGTAGGCATCATGATCATCAGCTCTTGTTCAAATAGAAAACTACTGTTTAGTAGTAAAACAAATACCAGGTAAGTCACCCACATATAACTGCAAGTGCTGTGAAATAAATTCTAAAGTGAGAATTAGGTGTTAGTAACTGTTACCATATGATATCACTATTGCACTCCCAAGACCTTTATTAAAAACTAAGATTCCTGCGAGCAGAGGGACAGAGGGGCAAGCACACGCACGAGATATTTACGAATTTGTTGCACCATAGCCCAAGAGACCTCTCCTCTTTATCATTCATTCTTGTTGAAAAGTTGTAACGTGTCTGGAATCGCACGGTAGAAACATGGTCAGAAGAGAAAGTGGCATGCAAATAAATAAATCGAGCAAAAACTTCCCTGGAAAAAAACAACAGAGTTATTCGAAAAGTCGTAACTTTTCCGGTGTGCAAGCCAGACAGGGGTTCTGGGACTGGGGTACATGCACACCTACGGGTACATTTGCCTATCTGAAGGGGTAGCCTACATTTCAGTTTAGCAATTGAAGGGACAAAATATGTTTATATATTGTTGATTTCGAATTATTTATACATATATCAGTGAATATTATTTTCAAGAATCATTATGTGCTTATTGGTAAATATAGTTTTATTATTTCCTCAGCCTTTTTGTCATAAAAAATTTGAGAGGAAGGCCTACATGCTCATCTATCGAAATACTGAAGGGGTACATGGCCAGAGAAAGTTTGGAAACCCTGTTCTAAGAAGTCTGTTTCACAGACACATTTTTAGTCTACAACTATGCACTGTCAGTGCGAAACCACACTCCAGCTTCGTCGCTCTAAATAACAACCACACTAACGATTGCACGCGTGTCACACCGCTTAATTGCAACATCACGCACGAAATATCACCAACGTAGCACACCAGACTGGCCTGCATAATCAAATTTTCATCTAGTGAAGCGAGAGAATCATCAACACTTACCAAGTAGCACTTTGCAACCTTCGTTAGGTAAATCTTCGTAAAGTTCGTTGGTAACCACCGTTTTTGTAAAATCAATGAGCCCTTCAACCATCGAAACATACTGCAGCGATCATGCTTCCCGTAACGAGCATAATAAAGCTGGTCAAAAAGCGAAAGACGGTGTCCAAGCCACGGAGTCTACAAGCGGATTTTTGGAAACTTTTTGTATTACAAGTTGCAACAGAGCATCATTTTTCTGTGAACATACATAAAAGTTTCTCAAGTATTTAGAACTTTGCAGAGTCTACATGGAATAAAATTTGAAAAATACACATTTGTCAAACGCGGAAAGAAGCAAGTGATTGTGGAGTTGGTGGGGTTGCAAAATTTTTTTAATCCGTATAGGACTAAAGCTAACTGACAGTGATGTAGTCGAGACCGTAACCTCCGAGACCGAGACCGAGACCTGGCTCAAATTTCGAGACGAGACCGAGACCGAAACTTTGTCATAAAAGCCGAGACCAAGACCGAGACCTGGAAGTTCGAGACCGAGACTCGAGACCTCTTGTTTCTCTAATGGTAATTAAAGCTAACTCCTTGCATAATGCAGCAACAAAATATCTGGCACATTGCCAAATATCAAGATAATAAAAATCATCCGAAAATTTGTGCAAACGGCCAAATACTGCAAACGTTCATTTTCACTTTCATCTTAGGAATTTACAACCTCAAACCTGTGGCCTTGTTTACAAATTCCATGAAGAAATGCATGGACATTCAAAATGGTGGCAGCGTTTAGAACAGTGGTTTTCAACCTGGGGGTCGTTTGCCCTTTTTTCTAGGGATTGCAAGAGCTTCTGACAAAAATATTCATATTTACTTCTCTATTTTATATTTCTTATGGAACTACTTTTTGTCGTAGCCACAATAATAGGATCACCTGGCAAAAATGATAGCCTACTTTTTCATCCAAAATTGTTTTAAGTGTGATTATGACCACCACAGTACAGAATACTGTTGCGTTTGGCAACGCACGAATAACTTTGTGACGTAAGAATGTGATATGTTTGTAAATTAGATAT
>Ga0210059_1016948_pt1 | contig 10456 bp, 2 predicted proteins | sample Ectturendosymbi2_FD_188042 | JGI IMG/M metagenome (GOLD analysis project Ga0210059, IMG submission 188042) | Ecteinascidia turbinata endosymbiont from Florida, USA - Sample 2 (SPAdes) (version 2) | ecosystem: Host-associated > Tunicates > Ascidians > Unclassified | place: Key West, Florida... | reverse complement strand
AGCGGTGTGGCTTTTCTGTGCAGTGAGTAGCCGGCAGTGGTTCCAAGGGCTTGGGGTGTCAAGCAGCGCGGCGAGTGAATCTCTGCAAGCGAGATCACCCCAAGCCGATTGTATTTCCTTTTGTCGTGGGGATGAATCATGAAGTGCTGACCAGGCGTCAGTTGCGCTGATTACTCTCCCATGAGGCAATGTGAGAGAGGGAAGTAACCTGTTGACGAGGCCCTGGCAGGCAAAGGACGACGATAGGAAACATGGCAGAGACATGTCTGCGGCAGAACGGAGGCCAAGACCTCCATGTCGGATTGGCAGGGATGCTTGTGACCAGCTATCTTTTCCGAAAGTTATATTACATATTTTTTCCGTGTCTATTCTTATTGCAGTGTCGAACGCCTCAAGTTCCTCTTTGCTCTTGAAGCATGGGGCACTACGCAACAGATACGTGAGTTTGGGGATTGAGAGGCAGTTTTTCAAGATAAAGAATGCTTGATGCGGTTCAATTAGCTCAAGATTTCCGTAATGCTGTCAAGCACTTTGGTTTTTGCTTTTAAGTGTAGTAAGGCAGATTCCAAAAATGTTAACTGTTGAAACTTCTAGTTTGAGCTTCGTTTCACCAAATATGTAACAAATGTTGTAATTGGGCAGTAACTTTAAGGAAGTGACAATGGAAAAGCCTGTCCTGTCTCGATTCAAATAAAAGGGTCAGCTTGTCATTCAAACGGCGTGGATCTCGTAGCCTACTACGGGTTATGTGTTACCACTGCTATGCCAATGGTTTTCGGTTCAACTCTCACCTTGCCGACTTTCGTTTTGTTTTTCTATACTTTTTTTCAGGCTTAGGTGCCACGTTTAGGGGTTAGTGTTAGGATTAGGGTTAGGGTTTATCTTTTACGTTTAGTTCATTTCTGCCAAGCCTACTGCACTCTCGTGCAGTTGGCTTGGCTACTGTTAGGTTACAAGTGACGTATGAATAAGTTTTCAATTTTCAAGATCCACAGGCGTATCCGTAGCCACTGCTTAACTTTAAATCGTTAGAAACGACTGATTTCAATTCTCCAAGGTCGGCAGCTGATCACCTTAGAAGCCTGTTTTATAACCATGTGGTCAGACCAAACTCTGAAGTGTGATTGCACCAAACTAAGCCACTAATACAAAAGCAAACCCTATTAAAAAGTAACAAAATGAACATTTCAAATAACTTACTGCAATCCCTTCCAATATTTAACAAAGGCAATAGAGCCGCAAAACAATGAAAGATTGATTATCTTTAAGCTGCAATTTTCAGGACAAACTGCTTACTTTGTTCAGGATAGCTCCAATTTATTAGCATAGGTTGGCCTGTGCAAGGTGGACCCGACTAAAAGGAAGTGGCTATAGGTCTGCCATGCATGATGCGGTTCAAACAAAATGCTGAGCTTGTCACGTCACCGGCACTATTGTGGTAATAGTGGTTGCAACGTTTCAATTCATGGGACCAGTTTTTCTTTACTTTTTTCAGAACTTTCCAAACTTTTACGTCCAGATTTAGGGTAAGGTTTAACGGTTAGATTTAGGTTTACAGTTTAGGTTCACGGTTTAGGTTCAGCGTTTAGGGTTTAGGTTTTGGTTCAGGGTTTAGGTTCAGTACATTTCTACCAAGCCTACTGCAGTCCACTGCACACTCGTCATGCGTTACTGTCACATTACAGGCAGTGGACGAATAAGTTTTCAAGTATGAAGGTCTACTGGAAGACCTGTAGCCACTGTCAGACTTTAAGTAAAAATCTGCACAGATTCAATTGGCATGGTTGCTCATTGCTGCAAGGATTCCTAAATTCCCGAGATCTGCATTGGCATTTACACACTGTATTCTTTTGCATGCAGTGCAGGGTTGCCAGATATTTCTTGAGAAGAAAAGCCAAACCATGTCTAAAAAAATCCAAACCGGGTAAAAAAAGTCAAATTGCTAAATAAACTTGAAAGTCAAAATTCTTTATTATTTGTACGACATTTTAGAAGAATAAAGTTGTTATTATTACTTCTACCCTCCACAGGAATGCAGAAACAAAATTCCAAATCTTCATCTTCCACATTTTCTACAGTGTTTCCGCTCGAACCTTTGGCATTATGGCTTGCCAGATATGCTACAACTTTGCTCTTCTGTGGTTTGCCAGATAACTTTTAAGAAAATACACCAAGCACTATCTAAAAAAGCCTACTAACACTTTTCAGTATGATATTCAAAAACCCAAAACACAAGTCTGATTATTCTGATAGTCTGTGCCAACTTCCTCCAAAAAAAGCCAAATATTAAAAAGAAAAAGCCAAAAAGCCAAACAGTTTCTTTGACGGCAACAGCCTCTAAAAAGCCAAATTTGTGAAATTTGGCGTCAAAAAAGCTAATCTGGCAACCCTGATACAGTGGCACTAACTTCTAAACAGGGTTGCCAGGTAAATACACAACGACACCTTTGAAACACCTAAACGCGCTTTTGAAAGGCAACATGTATGCATATAAAGAAAAAAGCTCACTCCATTAATAAATTTCTCGAAACTTTTGGTTTTGCTGAACAGTAACCTGAAGGCAGTGTCTATTTTGCTGCCAAAATGCCAACGGCAACGGCTTGGCTGGAGCTATTGTGCCGCCAGTCCAAAGCTTGGCAGAAACGAAGTAAAAACAAAAGATAAACCCTAAAGCTAAGCCCTAATCCTAACTCCAAACCCTAACGCTAACCCCTAACCATAAACCCTAACCCAAATGCTAATCCTAACTCCAAACCCTAACGCTAACCCCTAACCATAAACCCTAACCCAAATGCTAATCCCTAACCCTAACTGTAACCCATAACCTAAACCCCTCACCCTAACCCCAAACCGTAATGCTAACCCCTAACCCTAATGCTAACCCCTAACACTAACCCTTAACCCTAATGCTAACCCCTAACCCTAAACCCTAATGCTAACCCCTAACACTAACACAAACCCCTAACCCTAACGCTAACCCCTAGCCCTAATGCTAACCCCTAATGCTAACCCTAACGCTAACCCCTAGCCCTAACACTAATACCTAACACTAACCCTAACGTTAACACTAACCCCTAACACTAACCCTAATGCAAACCCCTAACCCTAATGCTAACCCTTAACCATAACGCTAAGAACCCTAACCCCTAACCAAACCCTAAAGGTAAGGCCTAATGGAAAAGTTTTTTGAAAAGCAAAAGAAAGAAAAGTCACTAAGGTGCGATTCGAACCTAAAACCAATGGCATACTAGACATGAAGCATAACCACTGCACTATGAGCAGCACACTGATTGCATGACAAACTGACCTTTTCATTCGAATTGCGTCAGATTGGCGGCACAATAGCTCCAGCCGATCTGTTGCCGCCAGAAAATCGGCGGTAAAATAGACACTTCCTAACCTGAAATTGCAGAAGTTCAAAACTGCAAACCTGAAAGCATGAAACTGCAAAACAAAAATTATAAATCTCGTGGAGAGTTTCCAATGAACATTTACCATTCTGTTCCAGAAACAGTATCTAGAAATCTGCCAGCAGCGATGTAGTCGAGACCGTAACCTCCGAGACCGAGACTTGGCTCAAATTTCGAGACGAGATCGAGACTTTGTCACAAAAGCCGAGTCCGAGACCTGGAAGTTCGAGACCGAGACCTCACATTTCTCTGATGGTAATTAAAACTAACTCCTTTAATAATGCAGCAACAAAATATCTGGCACATTGCGAAATATCAAGATGATAAAAATCATCCGAAATTTGTGCAAACGGCCAAATACTGCAAAGGTTCATTTTCATTTTCCTCTTAGGAATTTAGAACTTCAAACCTGTGGCCTTATTTACAAATTCCGTGAAGAAATGCATGGGCACTGAAAATGTTGGCAGCGTTTAGATGGTCTGCGCATTTTTCACTTGAAAAATGTCAGAGAACCAATTGAATATTCGAGGCGTTTGCCGTTGCCATGCTTCAATAAATTTGTTTTGACTCAGAAAAGTTTGTAGTTGTTTTGTTCGTTACAAAACAATACCAACTCTTCTGTGTAAGGACAGGAAGTGATGCCCTGATGAAGCTCCCATGTTCTGGTCTCCTATCTAGTATTGACGTAAGCCTATGTTATTTGAGAAAGTGGAGAAGAGGCAAATCATTACTGTTTATATTAATACAAGCAAAGTCGATGTAGGCGAGTGTATACAGCCCAAGCAGCACTGGTCAAAACAGCACAGTAAAGTGGTAATTCCACAGGAAAGGTTGCTTTCCATCATTCAATTTTTTGCCAAGGTGTTTCGTCGTTTATATCATTTGCCAATGAAGCAACAAACTTTTAAAGTTTTTTACTATCTACCACTTACCTTTTTCACTACATTTTTTTAATTTTAACCCTGGGCATCTGCACTGACCTTCAAATTTCTTCGCCACAAATTTCGTGTATTTTGGCTAACGAAGCTTTGCTATTTTTTGTAATGTTACCTACACCTTTCCTAGTTACTTTTCTCCTCACACGACAAGTAATGAGTAAGAATTCTCCAAAGATTTAAAATTAAGAGGTGATAAATTTAGAAATTTAAAAAAACGAAAGCACTACTTTGAATTTGAAAAAGCAAAATTGTAACTAATTGTTTTATTCATCCAAACTTGCTCACTCTATCCAAAACAAGTTTTAAAAATTTTGCTCGCGATTCTGCTGTTGACGCAAAGAAAAAAAATATTTAGGCCAATCAGAATAATAGACTTTTTTGGCACAAATTAGGTTTACACCTTGAACCAGCGAGGTAATATCCCACCGCATGCTCTACTGCAGTGACGTAGCGATGTTGACTGTCGCCCGGGGCCGACCATAACAATGCTTCCTCTTTCCACTCCTCACATTTGCTTACAACAATATAAAATTAGAGAAAATCATGTATCATGGTTAAGATAACAATAAGGAATAATAAAGCATCTTGAACATCACAATCAAATACTCATAAACTGAAAGGAGTCTTGTTTTTAATTCTAGATTATGGATCTTGCTTTCTCTGTTTGTTACCCACCCTTCTCGCCATTACTTTTCCTGTTTTTTCTGCCTTCTTTACTTATGCATGCATCTATGTATAGCTAAATAAATAGCACAGTTGGCACATGCTAGGCTGTGGTTCAGTGGGAAAGTTTTATTTTTGTCATTACTTTTGAATAAGTTGGCACCGTGGATTAGATGTGTTTTCCATGGCAACAACAAAGTGCACAGGTCTAATGAAGCCCTGAAGCAACTTCGGTTTGTTTTTTGTCTTACTTGGAGCAAGGTGCTCGTAGTTTGTCAGTTTTTTTACAACTGCGGCAGATCCTTTGCAGATAACGATTGCCTTCGCATTGAAGATTTTTTCATTCTCTGATAAAAAGCAAGTATTAAATGTTTTCGACAGGCATTGTTGGGATGCAGCATGCTGCAGCAGAATGAACAAGCTTCGAGATTACCGGTGTAGTTGACTAGCAGTGAAATGGTGTAGCACCTTCCCGCTGATTTTATGGCCTTATGTATAATTCGCAGATTTGCTATGTTTTTGTTGTCAAGTTTTGATATTTTCAAGTTTTTCGTAATTTCCATATTTTTACGTTAAACTGATATTCACAACTGTTCCAAATTTTTGTTTTTGCTGCCACACTTAGAGTTTTCGCAACACCGCATGTCGGTTAGAAAACGCAGAAAGGCCGTAAAGCCTATAGCAGTACGTCAATGTAACTGATCAGCCATGACGCATTATTTGCTCTCTGTATAAAACTCTTTTGAGCAAAACTTTTCCTCAAGAGAGTTCCAAAGCATTTTTGAACTTAAAAAAGTCTACATGACGCAGAACAAGAAGAACTTCACCAGCGTGTTTTAACAGAGTGCTTTGAAAAGCACTTCGAAAAAAGGACATCGTTTTGTTTGGCTTCTCAAAAAATAAAGTTTTTGGCACTATCCCACCTCTTATGAATAAGCCTATGGGTTTTATAACAAAACTCTTGGAAGAGCAGTTCAAAGATAGTCCTTAGCAAAGTACTCCCAGCCTCTCGCTGCAAAGATTATGCGCTGCGGTTTAATTGGCACATACACATTTTTTATTGAATTCAGTTTAAATTTTAAACCTGGGTAGTCCTAGAGGGCAAATTGTTTTCTCCATCTCGCAAATAACATAACAACAAAGAAAGCTTAGCCACTGACCTCTTTGAATGGCTGAATTTTGAACAACCATTTTTTAAAACCGTTTTTTAAGGAACTCCTTGCCAAACTTCATAAAAAATAACCTATGCAAAGTCTCGAGACGAAGATCTCGAGACCGAGACCAAAATCCTTCGAGACCGAGACGAGACCTGAGACATTCGAGACCGAGACTCCAAAAAACGGGTCTCGAGACACGTCTCGAGACCGAGTCTCGAGACTCCATCACTGATTTTTAGGTTATCATCTGTTGTTTTCATATCTTGATTTTTCCCAGCTGCGCTGTTTTTACCGGAGTAAGTTTATGTCGAAGCCTTCACTAAATCACATTTCAGCCATCTAGTGTTAGGAAACACTGCTGCCATCTAGTGTTAGGAAACACTGCTGAAATACCAGCATTTTTAGCGTTAGTAGCCCAGCTAAGGGGTCCGCAAATACTTTTTGGCGAGACCCTACAAAATAGTTATAAATTCTCCCGACCCAAACATTTAGTGAGCATATAATTTTGTGGAAAATACTTTATAATTAAATATAAATACAAAGACTACTAGTGAGAGTAGCAATTTTCTTGCATAAAATTTTATGAGACTTGGCACATAAAACAGAAAATGATTGCATTTATTCTGTCTAATGAGAATGGCATATTAGAAATGTGAGTTTAAATTATTTTGCGACCCAGAGTCACAGGCGTAGCCAGGGGTCCCAGGGGGCCATGCCCCCAAATTTTTAGCGTATCTACTCATTTTGTGCTTTGATAGGCGGTATCCCAAACAACATACTGTTGCTCGCCTAAAATCAAACATTTTGGCCCCCCTCAACTTTTTTTGCCCCCCCACAAAATTTGGTCTGGCTACGCCACTGCCAAGAGTGGAACGTCTCGCGAACCAAATTTTGGTTCGCAACCTACGTATTGCGGACGCCTGGCCTAGCTAAACAGTCAAATTTCGATTATAGGACGTACCACTGTAATTTATGTAACAAACGTATACCAGCTGCCACGAACCAAAACCAACATGGTGACCTTCGCCAACGTCAGAGGTTTGTTGCGCATGCGGAAGTTCGCCGATTGTTACATCAGACTGTAAAAAGGTGTTCAGAGGCCTATGCTAGAATTTTCGTTTATGTTACTGCTGTAACGACTGATACTTGTTTAGAAAATATTTTTATTAATTTGGTGTTCAAGTAACCTCGGCATATATCTAAGAAGTTAGTTTGATGAAAAAAAATCGTTCTTGAAAGGGTCTTTTTCGGGGATTGGTGCTGGAATGGATCTTGTCTAGGCTCCACCGGTAATTTTAAGATGTGCAAAGAGAATGTATCTGTTTACGTTTACCAAGTACAGTCGATGGGCAATTTTGCAAAAAGGTCCTGCCATGGTTGATTACATAACGTCATAAATTATGAGGGGGCACTGAAAATGGATCTTCCCTAGGGCGCTGGAACGGCTTGCGCAGGCCCTGCCTACAGCTGTGAGATTTCACAAACAAAGACGTACTGTCTGCCTTCCATATTTTGAGATTCCATTTGTGAGTTAGAAACTCGTTTCTTTTTTTGAATGACGTAAACCTTGCAAAAATTGTATGGATTTTCCTTGTTCTCCCTATTTTGTCCCAGCCGATGTACTCTTTGTATATCATCAGGTTGGAGATCAATTTCGAGCTCATCTGCTACTAAGAGCAAGCTCTACGAGATCTTTTACCCATCATCATCAACTGCTTTATCTTCTTCTACATCACAAATTAGAATATTTTATCTTCTTTTATGCATTGTTAAATTTGTTTTCTCTATTATCTCATTGCGTAGGTGCACTTTTTATTCTTCAAGCTGATTCAAGTTGTTTTCATGTTCAGCTATTTTGGTTTGTATTCAATTTAGCTTGTGTTACAAGTATCTGCATAACCTTGAACTACTGAGGCAAGCACGGGAGAAATATGGTAATTCGGGGCATTAAACCAGCGGGAAAGCAACCAGTAGCAATCGAGATACCTTACTTCACACTACTATTACTACGTTGCACTATCATTATATAGGAATAAGTGAATTACCAAAATTCACTTCTGGTGACTATCACAGTGACTTGTTACTTATGGGCACCATCTACCGGTGATCATTTCTTTGCATGTGGCGCCATCTCCAGGCCGCCACACTTGCCCAGTTTTTCATTCATGTTTCTGATGGCTTGCCGGAGTTGAAGATTTCTTCATTTGAAATTGTTTTTTTCTACGTAGCATCGTTCATTACTTTTTCGTGGTGTGGTATTTGCAATCCAAAATCAGTAGACCAGCAAAATGAGCCAACAGCAAGTTGTAGGTTTAATTGTTTACAATAATTAAGTTAGTACCTACACAATCCCCTGTCTTATTCAAACAGAAGGGAGGGGAATTACTCATAGCCTACTATAATCTTAGTGGACCTTACGCGGGAAGGAGGTTAATTCCAACAATATATTCAACGTACTTGACATAAAGTAACGTACATATGTTTCGCCTACAATTTTTGCTCTTTTTGGTATTTTGTTTTGAAGCGATGCTTTTTGGTATTTTGTTTTGAAGTGTTTCGTCCAGATCCGCTGTCAGCTGTTGTCTCCTGGTTGGGGGGATTAGGCAAGGGGCGTAAGAATCAGATCAGAAGTTGGCGAAGCTTATGAAACTCACAAAATATTACTTAATTCACATATATGTTTAACAGAAACTGGGAGTTGTGAACTTGAGCATAGGCGTACGAGTCGAGGTTCGGGGGGGGGCGTCACCCCGGGTTTGAAAAATTTCAGGACAAACTCTGTTTTCAGGGCAACCGCAAGTTGCTCAAAAATCCTGAATAATAAAATATATTTCAGTGCGGTGAAAAATTTCCTGGCAAGTCTGTTTTACAGGGCAAGCGCAAGTTACTCAAAAATTCTGAATAATAAAATATATACATTCAATACAGTAAATTCAGGGCACCCTCTGTTTTTCAGGGCAAGCGCAAGTTGCTCAAAACTTCTGAATGTAAAAGGTATATTCAATACAATGAAAAATTCCAGGGCAATTCTGTTTTCAGGGCAAGCGCAGGTTACTCAAAACTCCGGAATAATAAAAAATATATTCAATACAGCGAAAATTTCAGGGCACCCTCTGTTTTTCAGAGCAAGCGCAAGTTGCTCAAAAATTCTGAATGAAAAAAGTATATTCCATACAGCGAAAAATTTCTAGGCAACTCTGCTTTTCAGGGCAAGCGCTAGTTGCTCAAAAATCCTGAATGATAAAAAATACGTGTTCAATACAGTGAAAAATATCAGGGCAACTCTGTTTTTCAGTGCAAGCGCATGCAAGTTGCTCAAAACTCCTGAATGTAAAAAGTATCTTCCATACAGTGAAAAATTCCAGGGCACCCTCTGTTTTTCAGGGAAAGCGCAGGTTACTCAAAACTCCTGAATAATAAAAAATAAATCTTCAATACAGTGAAAAATATCAGGGCAACTCTGTTTTTCAGGGCAAGCTCAAGTTGCTCAAAAATTCTGAATGTAGAAAGTATATTCCATACAGCGAAAAAGTTCTAGGCAACTCTGTTTTTCAGGGCAAGCGCAGGTTACTCAAAACTCCTGAATGATACAAATATATATTCAGTACAGTAAATTCAGGCAACTCTCTGTTTTTCAGAGCAAGCGCAAGTTGCTCAAAAATTCAGAATGTAAAAAGTGTATTCAATACAACGAAAAATTTCAGGGCAACTCTGTTTTTCAGGGCAAGAGCTAATTGCTCAAAAATCCTGAATGATAAAAAATACATGTTCAAATACAGTGAAAAATATCAGGGCAAGTCTGTTTTTCAGTGCAAGCCCATGCAAATTGCTCAAAAATTCTGAATGTAAAAAGTGTTTTCCATCCAGCGAAAAATTTCTGAGCAACTCTGTTTTTCAGGGCAAGCGCATGCAAGTTGCTCAAAACTCCTGAATGTATAACGTATATTCAATACAGTGAAACATTCCAGGGCAACTCTGTTTTTCAGGGCAAGCGCAGGTTACTCAAAATTCAAATTGTAAAAAGTATGTTCCATACAGCGAAAGATTTCTGGGCAACTCTGTTTTTCAGGGCAAGCGCAAGTTGCTCAAAACCAGTGGCGTGCGCAGAAAATTTTCATGGGGGGGGTTTGGTTCAAGGTCATATGGTGGTTATTTGTTTTTGGTGTACGCTATTTGTGACGTCACAATTTGACGTCATTTCCATGTTTCCAAACCAACGTTTTGGCGAAGTTTGTTGACATAGTATGCATATTTTTCTACATCCACTCTCCTTATTATATATGTCGTT
>Ga0210059_1016947_pt1 | contig 10456 bp, 8 predicted proteins | sample Ectturendosymbi2_FD_188042 | JGI IMG/M metagenome (GOLD analysis project Ga0210059, IMG submission 188042) | Ecteinascidia turbinata endosymbiont from Florida, USA - Sample 2 (SPAdes) (version 2) | ecosystem: Host-associated > Tunicates > Ascidians > Unclassified | place: Key West, Florida... | reverse complement strand
GCAATCAATAATAAAAGAGGTTGCGACGCATGATCTATGTTGTTGCTTGCTGCCGCGGTGCGAAGCTTTGCGCACATGCCGCTCGGGATTTCCGATCGCAAAAGTAGTGAAGATTTTGCTTCGTGGTCTGTGATGCAACAAGCCAAAGTAAACGTCAGTTTAATTGTGTACCCAGTCCAAAGCACCTAGTCTGAAGAAAGCTGAAACAGCAGCTCTGTTATTTTCAAATTGACTTGTGGTTCCATTCCTCATCATTTTCTCCGTTTGGTTTCCGCTGGCACTTCATGCATCAGCGTGCTTCAGCAGAAAGGCGGCCACCCCCAGTTAGCGCATAAAAATAGTTATATAATCAACTAAAAACCTACAGTAGACTGATAAATTAGTGCGTTTGGATCAACATATGAAAGTCTGTTTGTTGCTTTGTTTAAGTTTGTCACGTGATTCACAGATTCAAGTACAGAGCAGAGACCACCAACGGAGCCGTATCCGACACCGCCTATTCCGATGTCGTCCGAACAGCTCCGAGTTTTGTCGAAGCTCACCTCATGCTGATTATCGGGACTGCAGTGGCAGTGGTGGTTTTTCTTCTCATCTTGGTTGTGACAGTTATTTTGTTAAGGTGCGAATGGATCTTTTTCTGCATTAAGTTTCACACTTTTTTCAGTAAATCATCATTAAGGTGTTTATATTTGCTTATGCGCGTTGCTTGTAGCTTAATAGTTGTCAACTAAATTTTGCATCGTTTAAACAACGCTGTTAATAGAGTAAATGCTATTGTGCCATAGGAGACGCTTAAATCGCAACCGCACCGGCAAACCGGAGTCCGATGACCTTTCTCCGACCGAAATGTCGAACCGGAGGAAGTCGGGGCCAATTGCTGAACAGTTTGGAGAGTGCAAAAGTCCCATATCCGAGAGTGGGCCTCACACTAACATGGCTTTCACCATGGAGTCGCCTCACGCTGGCAATATGAGAGAAATCGCCGTTTCAAGGTAATAGTCGGTGTGATTGTTTAATACGATAGATTCCCAATTTTGTGGACAATTCGAAATCATTCAAAATGCAAGAAGTAGTACACTGTCTTGAGTCAAAAACAAAACAATTTGACAGATGGCCTGGAACTACTTCTTACATGCCTGGAATCAGATGTTTTGCGTGGATTTTTTCGATAGGGCGTTCTTTCACCCGAAATGTCGGTTGGGTTTCATTTATCCTCACTTTTCGTGCCAACTCTGGTGGCAACGTATTCAACCAAATGCATCACTTAGCCGGCTACGTGAAGTGAATGCACCAAAGCGCTCTAAAGCTTATGATCTTCATTCTTAAATTGTCTAAATATTTCTCTTTTCTAGGCATTAAAAAGGTCCACCACACCAAAGCTGCATTTCCTACCTGGGCGTAATGTCATGATTGATAGACACAAAAAGTTTTCATGTGATATTAGTAGAGAATGACTGCTCATTTTTTAGTTAGTGCACTACCTTTCAGCAAAAAGACCCCCCTGCATATGAATCAAAATCCTATTAAAGTGCGTTCTAACCTGCGCTGCTACAGTAATTTGAATCTTTCAACTTTATTACTCGGTTTTATCAATACCACTCAGGGTAGAATGGTTCAATTAAACCGTGAAAGTAACTTAACGATGTCTGTATCTGCTGCAGATTCCAACTAAGTTTTGTGCATAACTCTTGACAGAATGCCATTTTTATTCACTTGATTCTAATGGCATGTATACCTGTCGCGAGGTATCGATGTCGCACTTTTAAGCGTTGCTTACTGGATAGTTGCCAAAATTTAGAACTTTTTGAAGGTTTGTCGTTTTTGCAATTTTGTTGATAATGGTGCACATCTCTTCAATTTATTTTCGTTCAAGCCGGCGTTCCACGTCACGAGTTTCTATGACAACGACCTTTGTTATTTTTTGAACAGACCGGTAGAAAAGCTCGGCTTTGCTGAGCACGTCACTCGAATGAGCGTGAACAAGAACAAAGGCTTCAGCTGCGAATTCGATGACATCCGGGGTTTGCCTGTCGCAGGAACAACTTCGGCGGCTGATAAGTCGTACAACAGGACGAAAAACAGACACGCCAGGCTTGTGCCATGTAAGCAGTTTCTATCTTCGGCGACTTTCTTGCTTTTTACGCGATGAAAAGTTGTAATTCACTTAAGCGTTCCATTAAAACAGTGGTTCTCAAACTTTTTCTGATCGCGTACCATTTGTGTGTCACGTACTGTCATCACGTACCACCTTGTTCCAGGATAAGTCAATGTGCTTAATATCATTCGACCAAAAGTCTGGAAAACCAGAATTGACACAAATGCAACGCGAACAAAATGGCTGTGAGAAATTTTAATGGCCATTTTTAGAAAACAGCAAGGGAAGTAGGCAACGCAAAAAAATTCAGGAATTTATTAACAGAACCCGGCAAGTAAAAACTACAGCTGTGAATATATTTTTCGTGAAGAAAAACAGAAAGTAGGCCTGTTCCCGTACCACCTTGAAGGTCTTCGCGTACCACTAGTGGTACGCGTACCACAGTTTGAGAACCACTGCATTAAAAGATTAGTTTGTTGATTCGAAGAGGCAAGTTTTAAAAATGTATTCATTTCTTTTGTTGCATGTTGTGACGGAAGATGTATGCAGTAGCTTCGTAAATCAACTTGTCAGGATCCAAACTACATCATAAAGGAAATTTCTTTTTTGCGCGTCACAATAATTACCCTGAAAAATTAGGCGGAACATTTTAAAATACAGCAAGTCTAACATCATGTTCTGCGGCTGCGTTTTTCGTTTGTTGCTACAGCATTTTTTCTTAGTTCTGTTTTTATTTGCTGTTCGATAATAATCCACCGTTCAGGCAACTCGTGGTCGAATTAATGCAGTTTTTGAATACTGTAACTAACAAAAAATGAAGACGCTGTAATTTCAATCGTGTTTCTCGCAGTCGATCACTGCCGCGTGAAGTTGCAACCGATTCCAGCCATTGATGGTTCGGATTACATCAACGCAAGCTTCGTTCCAGTAAGCACATTAACTTTCTTATTTCTTGACGCGAGCCTTCGCATGTTATCATCACTGTAACATTGTTGCTCTGCGTCTCCCAGGGTCCTCAGTCAGCTGAGCACTTTATTGCCGCTCAATGTCCTCTCGAACATACGCGTAAGGATTTCTGGAGGATGGTTTGGGAAACTGGAGCTACGACGATAGTGATGCTCTGCAGCAGTGCAGAGGAAGGCAAGGTATGAAAAGAAGCTTTGAGCGTCTGTCTGATGAGTTGAGCAAGACCACTTTTTCAACGCACATTTATGTCCAACCGGCACCTGTCTAAAGCAGTGCTTCCCAAACTGGGGCGTACGCTCCACAAGCACAAGGGCAATCTGATTTTTAAGGGAGGCGCTGATGCGGACGACTGCCGAAGTCTGGGTCCAAATTTTTCAATTAAATTTTTTATGTCATTCTTTTCCATGATCCCATGTTATTTGGAAGCTTGTTTGAACCAAGGTATTGGCGTTTTAAGCTTCTTAGCAGAAACGAAGTTTACTTTTTAAAGCGTAAGATTTATATATCACCACATTAAAAATCAGGATTTTGAATGTGATTAGGTGGCCATGGGAAAAAAAGGTTGAGGACCATTGCCCCAAACTGTAGTTGTTCGGTTTGCAATGAAGGGAACTTTTCGCAAAATAGTTCAGGCCCATGAAAATGAAGGCTTGAAGCAAATGTTCTCGAAAACTCGTGTAAAAGGATGAATCAACCTGTTTCTTACACAGACAGTCCGTACTTTGTAGTGTTTTTAATGGATTAACTGTTTTGCGGTAAGATTTTCAATCGACGCGAATCGTAATCAGCAGATTATTGCGAGCAAGCACACGTCAACACAAAACACGCGTTAAGTAGCGCCATCTTTGATGACAGTCGTTGTCACTGTTTCACAGAAGAAGAGCATCGACTACTGGCCCCGAAAGCAGATCGAATATTATGGAAATCTCGCCGTGCAGCTCATTCAGGAAGATGTGCAACTGGAATGGACTATCAGGCAGTTTTCCATCACTATGGTGAATGTTATGTGTTAATTTTGGTCTTTGAGTAGGGCAACTGAGGAATGGCCAGATGCAGGGACGTACCGAGGCTAGATGGCGCCAAGGGGCAAGAAACAACTTTGGCGCCCTAATGTTCGAACCTAAAGGCTTTTGGGAGTAAATGTAATATATTGAAGAAAGTACTAGCGACATTGTTGGGACTTTTTTCCGCCCTCAGTGATTCGGCGCCCGGGGCATTGTCCCCCCTAGCACCCCTTTGGTGCATCCCTGGCCGTACGTGATGTGAGCTTGGTCGCAATGAAATGCTATTGAAATCACATGGAAGTAATGCCTAATGGCTGGTTGATCGCTTTGAAGATCGCCCTTGGCTTGGTAAATTTCTTAAAATTGAGTACATTTCCCTTCTGGATTTCCAATCAACCAAGTTCTGTTTTGACAGCGCGACAAGTTACGCCAAATAACACAGTTCCAATTAATGACCTGGCCAGTCCATGAACAGTCGGACAGTGCTCAGAGTGTCCTCAGGTTTGTTCAGACGGTCCGGGCGAACAGGACGCCGGAAAGCGTGCCGATCATCGTCATGTGCAGGTAATGGAGCATTGAAAAAAGGAATGAAAATTTCCATGATTATTTTGTGCATTGTCGTAATATGTTAAACTCTTAGCAAAAACTTCAGCTGATCAAGCTCGTTTTCAATGATGTTGTATTAAGCTCCCTTTGAAACAGTTAAGATATCCCACTCTGTTTAATGTTACGTTGTTTGAATCAATCGAGACTGCTAGTAGCACCGTAGCCATCAGCACTTCTTTCTGTGAAATGCATAGAATTAACGATTTGTTCTCTCAAATTTTTTCAATTTCTTTTTTCAAACAATTTCCCCCCTCCGAGCAGCAGTGGGTCAAGTCGGTCTGGGGTCTTCATCACTCTGGACAGGATATGTGAAACCCTGGCCAGCAGTTCGAAGGTCGACGTGTTTGGGAGTGTTGCTGCCTTGAGACGATACAGACCTTACATGGTTCAAACTATGGTGAGAACTGCTCGCGATATGCTTGATCGGTTTGCTGTAGATTGCAGTTTCAGTCAGAAATAGTCTTAGCAGATTGTTATCGAGGCTGTGTGCTTTGCACTCTGTTAAAGTGTCATTCGGGTTGATTTGCTTTTAATATTTCACGCCAGCAGACAGAAGATAGATATGTGCGTCATGGTCAAGGATTAGCTGGCCACAATTTGCTCTTTATGTTGCAAAACGACCAATAAATATTTTCTACTGTGCTTGTTTCCTGCAAATGACTCTTGAATCTCCCGAAAAGTTGTGGATTAGAACCTTGCGCAGTTCATCTGAAAAAAGGTGAATTTCCTTATATTTGACGAAAAGAGCAGATATCTACCAAACTGATAGTGTCGTTGAAAGCAACAAAAGTATTATTTTGTTATCTGAGTTGAACGATTAAAATCTTTCGATTTGCTACAAGATTTTGAGGAATCAGCCGACTTGACTTTGGTTTCGTGACTTTACGATGATTCACAATCTCACTTATCTGTGTTCAAGTCTTCACAAAGGCGACACAGTAGAATCTATCAGCAAATATTTTCCTTAGGAAATCAATCCCGCGTCACTCTTCATATCCTTACTCTTGAAATCTACAAGCAACGCTTGCGTGTGAAACGGCTATAATCAAGGTCAGAGAAAGCGAGCAGACTTTAGAATAAAATGAATAAATCAAACAAGAAGCTGCGGAAATGTTCTGATTTATTCATTTTAGTCTTGAGCTTGCTTTCTCTAGCCTTGTTTTCGCCTTCAGCGTTTCACCCGTAAACACAACTTGCAGATTTCAGGACTGAGGATGTTTTAAATAATTTTCTGATGAATTCGACTACGTTGCTAACATCTGACTAATTGACTGACGACTAACAAACTTATAAACTTACTAACGAAACTGAGATGGAAGGCCATTTCGCTTTTTCATTGAGTCTCACACCCACCTCTCATCTGTGACCTTCCCAGCCAAGTCGTTGTAACTGATATCCCCAAACAAAGCGCATTGCATTTCGCTTAAACTTAAAAAAGAAAGGTCAGTGCCAGAGCAGAAAGTGAAATTTGTTTCGGAACTGTTCATTTGTTTGATTTGATGCTCTCCTCGATAGCTACACTAACTGTTCCTGTGTGTGGTGAACTTGGATGAATCAGAAAGATTAGACACCAACTATTTGTTTGTGTCTCTTTGAATATTTAGATATGTTTAACTTATGACTATCAAGCCAAGTTCACGCGACTGCTTTTTCAGCTGATGGTAAAACTTGTTTCCTGGGAAGTTAAATACGAACCCATAGAAAGCAATGGTTGGTAAATCAAAGTATATGCTGTATGCAACTTCTACCGTTATTTGCCATAACCTCATATTCCTCGGGTGTTTAATTCCAGGATGAATATATTCTCATTCATCGCTGCATATGGGAGGCTATTCAGCAGCTAGCCAGTGAAAGAAAACCAACCTCCAGGCAACCAACAGGTGAATATTTGGTCGTTATAGCTTCAAAGGTCTGCTTTATTGGAGATCTGAAACCATAGAAGTGCCGGTTGTGGTTCAGTTAAACGGGTATATTAATTATTGCTTCAGTTTATTAATTGAATGAGTGCAGGGAGGGACGTTAAATTACAACCAGTGGCAGGACTTCAATTCGGTAATTCTGCAGTTTTGGGGTAACTAGAATACCTTTTAACCATTATTATTCCAAGTTCATTCTGGCCCGGATTGGTGACACCTGACAGGGCTCCGGTTATGTATCAAATACTCTGTATGAAAGAGCAGATTGAGCTTCTCAGTCATGCAGAGCATATTCTTAGGTATGGGAACATGGACGCCGGAACGGGGTGCATGACGGGGGCACTGTCCCCCTGCCCTGTGGAAGGGGGGACAACGCGGGCACCAATGCCCTTACATAACAACATCATAGGTAATTTCAGGGACGCCGGAGAGCGGTGAAATGACGGGGGTACTGCCCCCTGCTCTTTTGAAAGGGGGACAATAGCGGTAAAGGTGCCTTTTCGTAACAGAATCGCAGGTAATTTTATGGTTTATCAAGATCGATTTGAAGCAAATTTATTGTAGCTATTTGTGCACCCCTAAAATTCAGAATCGTTTTCTGTAATTTCTGCTATTATTTTTGAGGTCAACGTTGTTGCTGCGAAAAAACAAGCATAATTGGCAACGATTTTTTGTTTTTTACATGTTTCCATTGCCCTCAACTCTTTTACTCCCCCGCTGCCCTACCGCTGTTCCGGCGTCCCTGTATGGGAACCGACAGGGAGGTAGGAAATATTTCTCCATTCTGGTACCCAGTGCTTCCTCTGAGGTGCGCAAATCTGCAATGCCCAATACCAAAACATAGGCTAAGTAGGGGTCCGATTTCTACATTTATCTTTCCAGAGGGGTAGATTCTGCCTCCTGTCACGCCACTGCGCTGGAAAATCCTGCATCTAAACTTGGACCCAACGTATGGGGTGCGCTTTACCTTTGGAGTCTTCAGGGGATGCAGTGGTCCGATGCGAAATGCAGCCCTGAAGTCACTGTTGTATGTGCAGTATAGAGTGGCATCGGTGCAATAGAATAGGAATTGGAACGTTGAATTCACTGTCGCATGCACGCAACTGCGGGCGTGGAGTATAAGGAGGGCTGAAACAACAACGCTACAAAAATGCAAACCAACGTATGACAGACATCAAAACCCTCTGCTTAACGCCCAACATCTCGTGTGCAAGAAATGGACGTCCTTACTTTTTTGGTAAGCTTAGAAGAGGGCTTCACTGGTTGTGGGCAAGAATGAGTGGTTCGTCTGGAGAGTGGAGATGTTGGTGGACGCATCTGGGCTTCGAACAGTGCAAAACGTAAAGCGAATGAAGTAGAACATACAAACGACTACCTTGCTATTCATGTAATCCGACAGTTCAACAGAATCTTTTGTTGCCTTTATAAACAGAAGTGGTGGTTCTAAGCAAAAGGAACTTCGGTAACGAATAGTTTTCTAATATGATAAAAGCACATCTATTTTCCCTGTACTGCTGAAGTGGATTTCATTACCTTTTTTTCGTTTGCATTTTTGTAACATAAACCTTACACAGACATGTTCAAGAGTGCGCTCGTGAAGGCAGTGCCGTAATTACGCGCCTGTTCACACCCCGTCAAGTTTCAACGCTCAAAACACCTTGCTCCACGCGCTTTATTTCTTGCACACAACACTGCTTTCAGGGCTCCATGTTCTAATCTACTGCACTCCAACGCTCCCACTCTGTAACACACGAAACACTAATTTCAGAGCAGCATTGTTGGCCTATCACATGTCCGGAATCGTAGTGGCGTCATCACCGATATACATTTTGTTATTTCGCTACCCGGGCTCGCTTTGGAATTTTTTCCAAACGATCATCTTCGCTCGCAGATTCTGCCACATACCGCATTTCGTTGAGGTTATACAACATTTCAGTGGTATTCATGGATAGATGTAGGCTACCTGTTCTAATAAATTTACTCATAGATGTTCGGTTTTGGTCAAAAGTAAGCTAATTTTGAAAATTCCAGTCAATTAAATTTGTTTGAAAGCCTGAATGTGATTTTCGTTAACAAAGCGTTATTTTTCATGCTCCATTTGTTTCTTGATAATTTACCATTTTTTTTATTAGGAGACGGAATGGAAGAAACCGTCTTTTGACAAGACAAGCTAGCAGGACTGTGCGAATTCAGTTCTTTTTATAAACGTCAGCTGCCGTTACCGAATGTTCTCCCAGCGAGTTTACTTTATGTGATGACCTTCAGTGTTTGTAACAGATTGAAAGAAGATTGATTTTTATCTGACTTTGTTTTTGTGGTAAACTGACGTTGCTTACGTATTCACTTGCAGTTTTTTTCACCATAAAATAGAAAAAACGAATCGTTTACTCTTCTATCGACTCGAGGGTGAATTGGGCTTCGAGTAAACTGCATTAGAGAAATTATCGCTTAACTTTCTTTTGATCAAGTTTGCTTTCAACGGGAGTCTAAATCGTGCACAAAGCTACTGTAAGTAAGTGACATGTATAAAGTAGCATAGTTGAAAGAACAGAGCAAAAATATCTCAGGTTGTTTATCAGCAAATAAGCAATGTGGTGTTTTTCTACATTTGCTGTTAGTGCCAGTTTGATCTTTCATGTTGTTGCACATTTTTTCAGTAAACCTTGAATGTTATTTGAGTATGTACAGATTTTTGGTGCAAAATAAAATCGGTAGCCCTTGACAAACTCTCTCCTTGTCTTGTGGTTTGTTTAAGAGTAATGCACTTACAGTAGGTGGAAAATATGCTCGAAAACAAACATTTTCGATGATTTGAATGAAGATAAAAATTGGCAGCGTTAGCATGAATCGAATCACGTTTTTCACCGAATGACTCGAGTCAGTCATTTTTGCAAACTCTCCAAATATCTGATTGGCAAACCAAGTTCGTTTGCACACAAAGAAACGAGCTTGTATTGTTTCAGTGATGATCAACATTGGTGCAAACTTTCTGTTTTGACTGTGTCTCGTAATGGTGTTATGCTACATTTTAAGGATCAAGTGTTCCCACCTAATACCGAGGTAGAGCAGAGAGTTTGCATTTCACTGAGGGACCACCAGGTCGCAACACATTGCACATTATCCAGGTTTAATGTAGTATTTACATATTGTGATCATGGCAATCGGCCTGATACTGTTACTTCGGGTTTTCCAGAGGTGGATTTATGTTTTTCAAATCCAATCCAAAAATTATATTTCAAAACCCAATGCAAATCCGAAAACCAAATCTTTCGTGAATCCAAATTTCTATCACTGTTATTAGGCTAGGCCAGAGATGGCGAACCTCATAGACCGAGTGCCCAGTGGCGTAGCCAGCCCAAAAACGTTGGGTTCCAAAATGTTTGATTTTAGGCGAATAACACTATTTTGCTTGGAAAAAAAACTCAAAGCACAAAATGACTATATGTTCTAAAAATTTTAGAGGCATGACCTCTTTGGCCCTCCCGGCTACGCCTATGCGAGAGCCTAATGACAATCCTAAACTCAACTCACGTATGTAGTGTAGCAGGCACAGAGCCTACTACATCTAAATAACGTATTATAAAACAAAAGAATATTCAACAACAAAGAAGGCTGGATTCACCACCAACACTAAGAAGGCAAAGAAATACTAATGAACATAGAAACCAGCCAAGCATCAAGAAGCAAGCATGAACTACAACACTTTGAGAACCGGGGTACGATACATTCGTACTTTGATTTCAGCCTAAAACCAGCAATTTCAGTTGCCTTACCAACGCCCTAGCTCCTCCGCCGATTGCGCTAGAGAGCTGTTTAATGGCTCAAACGGATCGGCCAGCCTAGTAGATTACACTCGAAAAAAAATTTTT
>Ga0210059_1016946_pt1 | contig 10458 bp, 7 predicted proteins | sample Ectturendosymbi2_FD_188042 | JGI IMG/M metagenome (GOLD analysis project Ga0210059, IMG submission 188042) | Ecteinascidia turbinata endosymbiont from Florida, USA - Sample 2 (SPAdes) (version 2) | ecosystem: Host-associated > Tunicates > Ascidians > Unclassified | place: Key West, Florida... | reverse complement strand
GTCATTAGTCATGTTCAAGGGAAATTTTGAACGGATCGCTTTTTCTTTGAGTCGGTTTAAGCTGCTGAGGTAATAATCTTTTCTTTGGTTGAGGCGCCTCAATCTAATAGCTTCTCCAAAGAGGATTGACTTGAATGTTATTTTCGGGTGGTGAGAATTCCCATTTATGAATTGCCTTCCCTCCGCTGTGGATTTTACAAAGTCTTTAGTGATAAAACCAAAATCATCTTCAATGGTTACGCAATGATTGACGTCAAGAAATTCAACTTCGCCTGTTTTCTCGGCAGTGAAGGCTTGTGGGAACGTTAGTTCCAAGCCACTGTTCTCAAAAGCTGAAGTTAGTGCTTGTCGAATGCGTTCATTTTATATTTCTGATGCAGAAATCCAAATTATGTCATCAATAAATCTACGGAAAAGTTCTGCCTCATTTCGCACATCCGCAATCGGCTGTAGGATGTAATGCTACAAGGATGTAATGAAATTTTAATTGTAGTCTTGAGTTTGTTTTCTCTGCTGTTACTTCAGTCTTTTAACTTTTCACCTGTAAGCTTTGCGTGCAATTTTCAGAACTGAGGATGCATAATTTTACGTGAAATCGATTTCCTATTAAAAATTTGCTGATCGATTCCTTGCTTACACCCATCGTGGAAAATACATACTTGAGGCTAACTTACCGCTAACTTAAACGCTAACTTGATGCTAACTTAATGCTAACCTGAGGCTAACCTAATGCTAACCTACCACTAACCTAAACCCTAATAAAACTGAAAGTTTGAAAACCTTTAAATTAAAGATTAAAATCATGTCATGGTTTGAAATGTGCAGCTACTACAAGTACAAACAAAGCAAAATTCGCCAAGGTGAGACTAACAGCCAAACCAAAAAGCTTAGGCACAGCAGACCTCCAGGGCTGGATGTAAGTGTGGAAATGGGGAAGGACCTTCTTGGGAAATCTTAAATGCTGCGGGAAATTGATCAGCTGCAAGTCAAGTGAAATCAAATAACAAGCAAAGAATTGCAAAAAAATCACAAGATGAATTGTACGTATTTACTCACTGAGTCATGAAGGCCCAATCTTTGGCCCTGTGAAGCAACTGCTACGCGTACGTGATGTTGCGATTGGATAGCCCTAGGGGCAAGTATGCAAAGCTTCACACTCTGGCAGCAAGCAACAATAGAGATCACATGCCATGATTACTCTATTGTTGCTTGTTCGCGCCACATATGTGTGGGTGTTGTTCTTCGCACACACACCGTTTGTGGTGAATCGCACATTCAACGCAACGCCAAAAGAGAGGTTACAACAACATCCCCTCCTTTTTACAATGAACCACACCTTCTTGTGAAAGCTGCACCTGGCACGACCTTCACATCTTGGTCACAGCATCATTTTGTTGCAATCGGAAAGCCCTAGCAGCCAGTGCGCAAAGCTTCACACTGTGGCAGCAAGCAACAATAGAGATCACCTGACGAGGTCACTCTATTATTGCTTGTTCGCGCCACATATCTAACATGGATGTTGTTCTTCGCACACATCCTGTTTGTGTTGAAGCACACAATAAACGAAGGCACCAGAGTTGTAAGTCAGGCCAGGCTTTTTGGTCCGGTTTCGAGCTTTTCTTTGTCAAAATATTTCGGGCCTGCGTTCAAAACTTTTTTTATAACATGCAGAGTAACAATTTCTTCTTCCTTGACATACATTTGTGGTGTTCACTGCGGTACTTCTATGACTGAAGTGATTGTGATTTTTCTTCAGCCAATTCAATTTGTAAACACAGCTGCGTTCTTTCATTCTCTGCTTGGATTAGTCTCACACTCATTTTGAGAAGGCGACAGCGGTGAGGAAATCAGCACACAATGGCGTTGCTTCAAGAAGATCAATCCATTACGCGATTCTTGGCTTGTTTTAAGAAATGATGGCCTATAAACCGGTTTTTCATGCCAATATAGCACAATCCTAGATAGTTTCTCTTTTATGCCTAAAGCGCACTCGTGCATAGTTTCGTCATTGTTTTTTTCTTGAGAAACATTTCATTCTACAGTGTTATTGTTAAACCAAGCTAAGTGTGTGCTTGATTAAGCCAGTGTTTTGGTCAAGGTGGTTGCTACTTTGGGAGTGATAAAACCGTGTACGTGGAGCTATACCCGTACACTACATTTTTTAATACCCTGCAGTTGCGCATGTTATGACTTTCTTGGTAAATTTGGATGTCGGACTTAAATTGGGCTTCAAAAATAAATGTCGAGCTCAGGCGGAGTTCGGGCTTAAAATGAGACCCGTTTACAATTCTGGAAGGCACTAAGGCCAATGAATTCTAGGACTATGCGAGTGTTGCATAGACACGCAACTTCTTTGGCTTTGTATGCGATGAAGCAATAAGTATAACTTGGTGTAGGCAGTGCAAAATTATCAATAATTAGGGTTACATTATTTGCTTTTAAGACAATGCTTTAAACCTTGCGCTAAAAGATTATTAAAATTTATTATCCAAAGGAAGTCTTTAGTTTGGTGTTTAGAAGTCTTTAATTGTCTCCAAGTGCAATTTTATTAGTCATTAGAAACCGTGTTAAGGTTTTAAAAATGCCTGGTGATCGTTGCGAAGCTTCATGTAATCAGTGCATATACAGCAGGGGTTTCAAACATGCGAGCCACATGTCAAGGGCGTTTTGTGCTTCGCGCCATGATTTTTAAGAATTTTCAAATATTATCATTTGTGTTATTTAGTTTATTCACCAGTGTTTAAAAGTGCTGTTGTAGCAAAACAACAAGTGCATTTTAAGCGAACATAGAGGTGGCTGGAAACAATTTGCCTGCAACTCACGACACATTTCGCATGAAATGAAATGTAAGAGCTGTTTTTACTAAAGTTCAGTTACCGCCATTGTTATGTCAGCGTCATAATGCAGCCCTTGAGTTTCTTCATAAGTCCTCATTTGGCCCTCAGAGCAGTTTGAGATTGAGACCCCTGCCCCTGATATACATCACTTCGATAAGTTATCAACAACTCTTAATGTACGTAAAAAATTCCTTTAAATTAAAGAGTGCCCACACAAAGCAAATTGTATTTTCAGCTAACATTTACGATTTGCCTGTAAGGTGCTTCACGATTTCCACAAGGAAGGATTTGGTGGAAGAATTTGCCACTTCGCGTCGAAGATTTGCTGCTTCCACTGCTTTTTCACTCCTTCAGTATCTCGTTTTTGTGTACTGAGTGGTAGCGTGGTACACTGCGGCGAATGGTGTTGCAACTGTTTACACGTTGAATGTGTATCGATTCAAATTCCAACTTGATCAATGTGAACACACGTAGAATCTTAACTGCAATGTTTTCAAGAAAAGAAGTTCTTTTTTGTGATATCATGAAGGGATGATAGTCTTCAACTTCAGCCTGGGAAATCTTGATGAGGTTCAGAGGAAATTTACATAATTAAACCCTTGGCAGACTTCAAACACATCCGTTATGCTACAACGCCAGTGCTGCTTGAGTGACAAACTGAATGTTTTATTCAAATTGCGTCATGTGAGGTGGATGAATAGTCACTACCTTAAAACTTTGCAAGCAATAAACATTGCACCAACCTTTCATTTTTTTATCTTTGTGCTTGTTTATGCAAGAAACACAGCATAATTAGGACTACAGAAGGTGACAATGCAGCAATGGCAATGTATGCCATCTCAACATGACCACTGATACAAGAACAAAGCACTGAAACTGCAGATGATGATGTGAAACAGGTATGGCTTGCGGACGATAGCTCTGCAGTCAGACCTTTGGAAGGTGTCAAAAATGGTGGGACTACCTAAGGGCCAAGGGACCAGACTTTGGGTACTGCCCAAAACCTGCAAAGACCATCCTCATAAAAAGGCAGTGGCTGTAAAACTGCCTATGGGTCTTCACATTATTTGAAACCTTATTCAACCACCACCTGTAATATGGCAGTAATGCACAACGAGTGCAGTAGGCTTGGTAGAAACCTATGAATGTAAAAGGTAAATCCTAAGCATAAAACCTAACTGTAACGCTAACCCTACACATAAACTTCAGAAACTTTTGAAAAGAGTAAAGAAAAACCAGTCCCATGAATGGAAACATGCAAGCACTTCTACCGAAGTTGTCAAGGTGAGGGCCAAGTGAGTGATGCCATAAGTGAGGTAGGTTTGTGGCCATTTTGGCTCATGTTACCTGGCCCCAGGGCCCAATCACTAGACCAAAGTATTTCACTGAAGTTTTCATTGGAAACTACTGTAGGCTCGAGTTCAAGCCTTTGGTCAACTTGCTAGCGTTTCTGGTTCAAATGTTATGATCTAAAATAAACAAAATAAGTACTTATCTAATTATGGGATGAATCAAATATTTTGCTTACTTTAGATCATAACTTTTGAACCCAAAACCCCCAAAGTATCAAAAGACTTGGGTTTTAGCCTAGTTTCCAATAAAAACCTCAACAAAATACTACCATCTATCGGTTTTGGCCCAGGGCCAGATGAAGTATGCCTAAAATCACTTCACTTATGATGTCACTGACAAAAAATCTGAAACCCAAAACCAAAAAAAATTTTTTTATTGCTGATTTGAAGACTTGCTGAGATTTTTGAGGGTTTGAACAGCTCTTTAGTGCAATTGGTGGAGGAGTTATGCCGTCGCTAAGACAATGCAAACTACGTGACTTAGGCTGAAGCCATATACTGGCTGCGAAGGTGTTAATTGTTAAATCCTATGTTCACAGTTCTAAGAAAAGCATGTTTTGTTCATGTAAAGCACTCCCAAACCGTCGTACAACACACAAGTGATGATGTATTGCATTAACAATATGCAATATCAGATCAGTATGTCACTGTTTACATAAATGCATTACAAATAATCAGCTAATTAATTAGTATCAACCAATATGATAATGTTGATTAATCAGTAGTTGTCTTTCTTGCATATCAGTGCATCCCTAAGTTTAAGTAAACTTTTTTAATTAGCCAGGGTTTTGTTGTGAATTCTTAAAGCAAAACAAACATCCCTAGCAGATTTTACCCCTGCCCCCAACTATGTGTACAGTTCTTATTTTGTGATTTTTTTTTATTTTTTAGACAATGGTTTTTACTTGGACTGTGTGTTTTTCCACCTTGTTTTTATATAAAATTAGTTATATACTGTAAAAGGAAAAAATGACATAATAAGTAGATATGACAATGTTTTAACAAGAAATGTTTTTTAAATTGTGGAGATATTAACACAGAAAGTCAACATGTACGTTTTGTGTGACATTTTGAACCAGGATCCAACCATTCTGTTACCTTGCAAAACAACAATGTGATAAACTGTGAAAACAAATAATTTGGCAAACTTGGTAAGATTAATAACCACTGTTGACATGCACAAGGTAAGATTAATAACCACTGTTGACATGCACAAAATGCTATTAGCCTGCAGATAACTAGTAGTTTGATAAACTTTGTGGAAGTTGTTGGGTTTGTTCAGCAAAGGATTTAAAATACAGTGAGTTACTTATTTGCAGTCAGAGTTTTTATTTGTTGCAACTTGTGTTCTCGACATCAGTCAGCTATTTAAGATGTTTTGATCTCTGGGCTTGCGTTATGTTTTGTTCATTTTAGTCTTGAGTTTGTTTGTTTTCTCTTGCTTTACCTTGCAACTTTTCACTTGTAAGCATTGCATGCAAGTTGTAGGACTGACGATGTGTAGTTTTGCGTGAAATCAATTTCCTATTGCAAATTTGCTGATCAATTCCTTGCTTATTCCCATTGTGGTGAGCAGATACTTGATTGTAGTCTTAGGTTTCATGTATATCATTTTGCAGAAGAATACTCAGGTCTGAGGAGCTGTGTGTATTTGTTGCCTTTTAATGTAGTTTTAGTGTCATCACTTCCTGCCACGTGAAGAACATAGCGCTAAAATTTTGATTAATTTTGTGAGATTGTGTTTGTGCCAACATGAAGTAAGACTGCATGTGTGTGGGGTTATACATTTTGCATAGCAAATTTGTCATGACAGAATACTGGCAGTTTGTATCAAGTCATAATTCTAAACCTTTATCAAACAATAAAAGGTCTGTTTTTCTAGAATCACAATTTTTAGCAAAATGTCAAAACTTTTGGCAAAAACATTAGTTTGGACAAAAGCAGGAGTTGCGTATTCCACACCAAGGCTGGCAAACTTCTGGAGGTTAGCCAAGGTTGAACTTCGTCCTCCAACACCAAGTGAGGTTGGTGTTGCAATCAAGGATGCACAGAAAGGTTTGTCATCTCAGTTTCTTAAATTAATCAGCAGAATCTGGTGTCTTGTGTTGCAACAGTTTACTGCATTTTGACAATTTTGTTTGAGTTTTGTTATTTTTACCATGGCTATTCATGAAAGCATTCCCATGCAGCGATATGTTGTATTTTAGGTAAGTACTGTCTAGTCAGTAGAAAATGGTGTTATATCTAGACAATATTCTTTGCTGTCAAACAGTCAGGATACCGTGTTTGAGTTGGTATGTCAAAGGAAAATATTAAATTACATAATATATTCTCTTTCACTAAAGAAATGTCGATGGCTTGCAAACAGATCAGTGTTTCCCTATCCCAACCTGAGTCCACAGACTCATTTGAGTCAGCGGAAAGCTTTGGATGAGTCTGCAAGCAATCGGGGCTGACAAGTTTACTTCAATGCCATCAAACAATAATATTTTAAAAACTTTACACAATCAACGTTTTTGTTCACACAGCCATTAAATGCACCCAGCCAGTGACAAAAGTTCACATTCTATTGTTCCACGTGGCATTTGTTTATACTTTGAGGTAGTGTGGTCGGTAGCTTAAGTATAAAGTTATTATCTCAACTGTGGTTAGCTTTCACCGTCTTAGTTTTCCGTTACTAAACAAAAGCAGGTGTTTGCCTATAGCATATACTGACAACTCCTCAAAATTTGGATTTACTGCAGTCGAAGTAAACGGTGAAATCTAGTCACAGTGTATGTTATGCTTGGAAGTCCTTGCTCATGGTTCTCAAAGAAGCTAAACTACGTTGGCATCTCAAGTAAAAATATGTTGACGAAAACCTTGAGCTTTTTGAAGAGAAAATACACCAGGTGAGGTGAAGTCCTACTTATAATCACTTCAGGAGTAAAGGCTTACTCCCACAGTAAAGCAGTGCGTGCCTTTTCTGTTGCTTGGAAAAATGCAAGAGCAAAAGCGTTCTACAGTATATAGCGGCAGAGAGCTTGGTCAAACCAGCAGCCGTGAAAATAGCCAGGATAACGTGCAGTGATGCCGTTGCTAATAAGTTAGCTATCGCTTTTTTTTGTCAAACAACATCGTCAAGTGGCACATCCAAGAACTCTCAGTCGATATTCTGAAACAGACCATTGTTGCTGCGAAGCGAAGTGGAAATCTTATTTCGGAGTTGGGCGAGATAATAGCGCAGCCAAAAATTTTCTTCAGGGGGGTTCAGTCAATGACGTTGTCAGTCGCTGATGTCTTCTTGAGTCCGACTGTTCTGTCTTAACAGTTGAAAGTTGATCTTAAGCATGACTGAAAATCTTAGCAAGTTTGTTTCAGGGGGCCATGGCCTCTTCAGCCTCATTCTGGCTGCACTGCTGAGGGAGACTACAGATTTAGAAAACGATGCATAGTTCCTGGTGTTCCTGCGATACCGTGCAACTGAGGGCTGTGAGAAACAACATCCCTTTTGCCGTCCACTTGCCAAACATACCACAGGAAAGGAAATGTTTGAAAAAGTAGATTCCTTTATTAAAGAAACACCAGCTTTCACGGACTCACTGCGTGTCTGTCTGTGCTGATGGTGCCTCCGCCATGAAGAGAACCAAAAAGGTTTTGCGAGTTTATGAAAAAGGAAAACAAGTATTTAGGTTGTTATTGTCTTCTTCATCGAGAATAAATTTGGCAGCGAAACGTACTTTTAAGAAGACCTGACATTAGTTTCAAAATATATTTCATCTTCTGTCAATCAAATCAAAGCCGTCCCTTTCACATTCGTTAATTTGGTGCTTTGTGTGACGTGACAGGGGCAGAACACAGCGGCATTTGTTACATTAGAACATCCGTTGACTATCATGTGGAAATATGCTGGAGAAAGTAGCTCACGCAATGACACCTGTGCTTTTTAAAAGAACACAATTATAAATTTGCTGAATGAATTAAAAGACAGGAAGTGGATTGCCAAATAGCTATTCTTAGGTGATTTTTTTATACGTTTGAACTAGCTGAACAAATCCAAGTAGGTAAAATATTTTAGATGTGTACAAGACATCGTCGCGTTTAAAGGAAAAATACAGTTGTGGATCCATTGAATTAAATGTGAAAAAATAGCTGCTTTTCTGACTTTAAAACATTCGCAGAAGAGGTAGAAATTGATTTGCGCGGCATTCGTCAAATCTTCCGTGAGCGCCTTATTATATCTCTCCAAATTGCAAAGGTATGTCCTTTCTCACAGTTACATCAAAAACATTGAACTGGTTTTGAGGTGCCAGAGCTACAGGTTCATTGTGAAGTGGATTGCATTGCTGAACAGTTGAATGAGCTGCAAAGTTAACAGCTGTGGAGTCTCAGACTCAATTTTCAGTGGATGTCCAGTCTACCAGTCGATGGAACCAAATATCTCTGAACTGTGTCGGCAGGCAACAATCGCTCTTTTGCTTTTTCCAACTACAAACCGTTGTGATGCTATTTTTTTAACACTAGGTATTTTTAAAACCAATTTCAACCAGAAGATGAGCATTGGTGACCACAGGTCCTTATTTCGACAAACTTATGAAAAAAACTCAGAGACATGATTTTCATTGAAATTTGTGAATGTGGGCGATAAACCAAATTTACTGTAAAATAGTTTTGCATTATTCTCGTCGTCTTAGTCTATCTAGAGTCCTCGAAGATTTATACTGGTCCGAGAGTAGTCTATGTCTCCATGTCTTAAAAAGGCTGGGAAAGACTGAAATAGATTGTGCTGGGACAATTGTGCCCTTACCAAAAACATGCAGAAAAGTTTAGGCCAAAGACATTTTTTAAATTTACTGATTTTATTTAACGGCAAACGACGATAGGTCAAAGCCTGGAATGCCATCTGCCGGCACCAGTTGCAATACGAAAATATGATGGCAAAATGTTAACACAAAAAAATGCAAAAGAAGATACAGTAATAAGTAAAGACGCATAAAAACGATAATAGAACGGTAATAAAAGAATATTGGGCTCCCGGCGCAAGAAATGCGAATCGTTACAACAACGCCAAAGCTGTCGAAAGAAATATATAAACGGCATCGTATAACTGTAAAGAGGAAAGGCGTTTTAGTTTAACGTGTCCAAATAAGAGAATGCGATTCCATGTAGCTTGACTGAGTCCGTTTAGTTGGGACAGTGTGAACACCTGTTCTTTCAAAAGAATATTTCTAATAGAATCTAACATAACCTTACGTGATGTCGTGGTTAGGTCGCATTCAAGCGAAAGATGAGTCTCAGTCTTGTAAAAGCCACATGAACATAAGCGATAATGTTTATAGTCTGAGTTCAATGGACTGTGACGTAAACCATGCATGCATAACCAGGGCGTGGCTCGCGGATTCACACAACAGAGAAGCAGTGGCATAACGAGGTTAGATGGCGCCCGGAACAAGAAGCAAGTTTGGCGCCCCAATGTTCGAACCTGAGCTCTTTCAGAAGCAGATGTACTGTATTGAAAAAGTACTTGTGACATTGTTGGGACTTTTCGGCGCCCCCGCAGTCATTCGGCGTCCCCATGGTGATTCGGTGCCCGGGGAAGGGGGAATCCCCTTTCACCCCTCGTTACGCCCTTGCAGAGATGCAGTGCTTGATGCGACTTTCCACAGATCAAAGCAGTTACTTTGGAACGAAACAAATTCGGTCGCAGTGATATGACAGAGGTAAAGAATTCCAGTCTTGAAGCTTTTAGGTAAAATGTACAATGAAGCATTGCAGTTCGATATGACGAAAGATTAACGTTCATACTACGACGCAGATAGTGATTACTTAGGTCACGGAAGAGTTTAGTGGTTAGATTGGCTAAAAATGTAAGGCATGAAGAATTTTGTAAAAAGCAAATGAAATGTGGCAGTTTCGGCGAAGGTGCAGATGTGACATCGAGAATTCTCTTAGGATTTTCGAGTGCAAAGTGATTTGCATACACCGAGTGCAAAGTGATTTGCATACACCTAGGATAAGTTTACGTTTAGCAGCCGTCGTTCGTAGGTTTTCCAAGCGACAGCTGTCCGCAGCTTTTTTTGTTTTGAGAAGATATCAGCTGCCTACCCTACAAAGGATAAAGGTGAAATGCTTTGCTGGGGGCAGCTGTGCAGAAGAAGCTATCTAGGGCAGTGATTTTCAACCGGTGTTCCGCGGAAAACTAGTGTTCCGTGAAAGATCGTCAGGTGTTCCGCAGGAAATTTGATAAGTTTGACTAGTGTTCCATCGAACACCGGTCAAAAATCACTAGT
>Ga0210059_1016945_pt1 | contig 10458 bp, 10 predicted proteins | sample Ectturendosymbi2_FD_188042 | JGI IMG/M metagenome (GOLD analysis project Ga0210059, IMG submission 188042) | Ecteinascidia turbinata endosymbiont from Florida, USA - Sample 2 (SPAdes) (version 2) | ecosystem: Host-associated > Tunicates > Ascidians > Unclassified | place: Key West, Florida... | reverse complement strand
CGGGAAGCTCATTTGGAGCACATTTTTTTAGCGCCAGTGAAAAAAAAAGTTTTTGTAGTACAGACTTGAAACTTTGGAGATGTCTGCTACACAGGCTTGACCTAATGTAGCTGAAGTTTTGTGTCAATCTAAATAAAATTTTGGAAGTCATTTGATTTTTGGTAATGACCGTTTTTTTGTGTCACCCTGTAGAACAGGGGTCAGGAACCTATGGCTCGCGAGCCAGATGTGGTTCTTTTGATGACAGCATCTGGCTCACTTGATATTTTATTAACACGATTGTTGTAATTTTCTACCAGACCAACCTGGTCTGGTATCTACCAGACCAGGGTGGTCCGAGACTGCAAGCATGAAGAGCCACATTATGGTTTGAGGAAACATTTGCGGGCCACAAAGAGACGAACTTCACTGCAATTAAAAGATTCGTTTGCTGTTCTAATAGACCTAATTTTGCTGCACGCCTAACACAATTTTTGATTAAGTAGGGTAATTTTTAGGTTTTCTGTTTGTTTGTTTGCAACTCAAACTAAAGATTTTCTGCTAGAAAAAAGATGCACAACACACTAACAAAATAACAAAACCACTTTTTGTTTCTTCTTTTTGGTTATAAAGTCAATGTCCACTTTAGTTTCCATAGTCGGCAGACGCAAGCAGGCATGCAGGTGTCATCAGCCATTCTAAACCTGTTAGCATTGCTTGCAGATGATAGGACTGACAATGTGTAGTGTTACGTGAAAACGATTTCCTATTAAAAATCTGTGATTGATTCCTTGCTTCTTTCACTTGTGAAGTGAAGTTACTTGAACCATTCTATTTGTGTCGCATTTCAGTTGCGTCATAATTGAGAAAGCACTTTCGAAAATCACGAACACAGAGCACATCTTCGTGCAAAGTCTCTGTAGTGGAGGGCAATTGCCCAGTTCCACACCCCTGGTTGCAGGTTTGGTTACCTTTTAAATATTTCAAAATGCTTCCTTAGAATTTCTGTGAAACTTCCAGTATGTTTTCGCGTGTTTGCTGCTGTAATGCCTCTTTAAATAATAACTCTGTCGGAACGGATATTAGGCTACTCACAACCTCACAAGACACTGTGGTTTGCTCCCAGTTAGAATTCAACTTTCTGTTTTTCTCTGACACATCTCCTTTGACACTTACTTTTTGTTAAATTGCTATATTTGACTAAATATTACTTCATTGCTTCGACAATACACTTCTAATGTATCTCGAAAATTAATTACAGAGTCTATTCTTTCAGAAAAGACAAAAAATAAATGCATGCTTTGAGGTCCGAGTACTGTAGCGTTAGCCTAGCCTAGAGGTTAGCTATTGTAACGTCACAATCATAAATTGTAAAAAGATCTTGTTAACCCCAAATAGTTGCATATTGACCTGAACTTCAATGATGTGTGACTTGGAAGGGCTGTCTTGCTAATACAATATCTTTATGACTTTGTGAAATATACGGGATACAGAAAGCGTTCGCAGGCTGCACAAAACCTGTCCGCAGGCCGCATGCGGCTCGTGAGCCAGTGTTTGGACTATGCTGTACCAGACTACAAAGCCATCAGCAACACCAAAAGTCGCATTAACAGTAAGAAGCATGTTATTCAATAGATAATTCAGACATTTACCATTGTTTAAAATAGTTGATTTTGCTTAAAAATGCACACGTTAATTAGTAAGTTGGTTGTATTAAGTGGTGAAAAATATTATATGGCTCTCACGGAAATACATTAAAAAATATGTAGGTTTCATGGCTCGCTTAGCCAAAAAGGTTCCCGACCCCTGCTGTAAAACTATGTGCTGACCAGAATATCTGACAAGTTCTAAAGCTAAGACACCACGCAGGCTTGAAAAACTGAGATGAAAAATGTTATCAATGAAATATCATGCAAAGCAACTTGAACCGTACTACTTGACTGAAGTTTTGTCATGGGAGCTTTACAATATTTACACCTATTAACTGTTCCGTGATCTAGCAGACGACACCGGTTTGTTTGATCTAAGACTAATACCCTCAAGATCACAAGCACTTCGCTGCTAATTGTTTTGTCAGCACATTATACGGTAATTGCAAAGAATACTTAGCAATTTCAGTATTGGGAAAAGGAAACCATGAGGCACAAGCAATTTCAGTATTTGGAAAAGAAGAGTGCAACTCATTTTCGACATGAAACAAATACATTCGCAATTCTGTATATTTTTTTCACTGTGATCAAGATTAGCTTTTTGCTTGTAAAAAATGACGTTATTGTACAAACATGGATTTTTTGGTGTATAATCTGGGTTTATTTGAAATCACTGAATGGGAGCCCTACATGTGACTGTTGAGCACAGACACCTTGGAAGGTAATGCAGCAAGACAGTGACACTGCTGATAGCAGTAAGCCCTGTATCATTTTATACTGTGTGAAAAGAAACATGAGTAAATCTGTAGCAGCACCTCCACAAATTTGAAAAATCAATAGTTAGTGTGAGACTGTGATCAACGTGCCCGAGTGAATAGCTTAACACTTTGATGTCTGGTCTAAATCAAGCAGTTCGCATCAAAACAACCGGATTGCACGTGGCTTTACGGGTGCGTAACTCTGGCACCGAAAGCGGTAGAGAGCTGTTAAAAGGCTCAAAACACGCGGCAAGTCTTCTAGTCTGCACTCAAAAAAAATTTTTTTGGTTGGGAGGTGCAGATTTGTTGTGAGTGACATCATAAGTAGAGGGCTTTTAGGCCAACTTGGCCCACTTCACCTGGCCCTTGGCCCAAACCGTTAGATGGTAGTATTTCACTGAAGTTTTTGTTGGAAACTAGGATACAATCTGAGTCTTTTGATACTTTGGATGATTTGCTGGGTTTTCGGGCTCAAAAGTTATGATCTAAAGTAATAAAAACATTTGACTAATTAGTTAATTAGATAATTAATTTGTTTATTTTAGACCATAACTTTTCAACCAGAAATGCTAGAAAGTCGATCAAAGGCTCAAAAGACTTGAGCCTAGTTTCCAATGAAAACTTCAGCGAATACTTTGGCCTAATGGTTGGGCTCTAGGCCAGGTGACATGAGCAAAAATGGCCCAAAAACTACTTCACTAATGACGTCACTCACAAAAAATCCACAACCCCTAACCAAAAAATTTTTTTCCAGTGCAGGCTAGAAGACTGGCTGGCTGATCCGTTTGAGAGTTTGAACAGCTCTCTAGTGCAATCGGTGGAGGAGCTATGGCGTTGGTAAGGCAACTGACAACTGCTGGTTTTAGGCCGATTTCAAAGTACGAATATATTGTACCCTGGCTCTCAAAGTGTTAAGTAAACAACTCTTATGCAGGCTTCTTTTCACACAGTGTAAAAATACGTCGATTGTTAGAATATGTCTATGCAGACTTGTGGGAATACGCCTTTTTCGTTAAGGTTTAATTCTGTCTTCTTAGTGAAACTTCAAAAGTTAACATATATTTTCTGAGTACAATTAAGGTATCTTTTTAGGCATAAGCATTTTGATAAATCATATACCATATTTGTTTGATTGTTAGCAGCCCTTGATTATAAGCCACATGAAATGGTGTTAACAAATTAATGTAAGCCGCTCCTGATTGTAAGCCGCACTTGAATATAGGTTACCTAAGCCTTTAAGATACTTTTGTGTATAGTGCGTTTCGCATTTGATTGGCAACCCTGGTGAAGATGTTCACACCACCACAACTGCCTTCTGTTCATCATAATCCTTATGATGGAGTGCGCACCTGCGCACGTGATGCTGAAGAATAGAAAGATGCTGCGAAAAGAGAGTTTAGTCAACAAAACGTAGCCAAGGAAAGACTGGGCGTTATCTAGACTTTTTGATAATCTAAAGAAAAATATGTAAGCCGCCCTCAATTGCAAGCCCCACGAAATGATGACAAAAAACTTTATAAACCGTGGCTTAGAATCAAATAAATACGATATGATCCACAATCATAGATCATATTGGCCCAAGAAGCATCCAAAAAGTTTACGGTTTCTTTTCCAGCTTTGTTTTTAGCTACAACTGAATTAATCCTCACAGATTTTATATATGATTGTTTTTACTTCATTGCTTTCAAAATTTTACCTAATATCAGATCACTTTTATTAATGTAACATAACAGTACGATACTTTTTAACAATATCGCAATATCTATGTAAACAACTAGAAAAACTTCATAATGGAAGACCTACACACAGAATTCAAAATATATTTTTCAAAATGCTTTGCACTATAAATCTTATACGTGAAAGTATTGTATCTTATAAAAGTATAGAAACTATCCTATAAAAGAAATTTTTATAGGATAAAACCTGTTACGTACCTAAGCTTTGAGATTTTAAATACACTTCGAAAATTATGGCTATAAATAAAATATTACAATCATTCTGCCGTTCTGATTAGAATTCCTGCCAGATTTTTCCTTTTGTTTCTGCCAATTCTGATTCTAACCAGAAATGAAAATTTTGACCCCCTTTATCCTTATTTTTTCTACAAACACCATTTCAGCATTGTTTTGCTAAACTTTTATCAGCGAAATTGAGTCAGTTAATACTTGCAACAATTGGATGCAAGCCATTAAAATAGTATAAAGGAGGCAAGGTAATTTTTTATTGGTGCTAAATAGCATCAAGAGGAAGTCCATTTAAAAAATCCTAGAGAAAACCCTATATTAAACAAGTTTTGGATAATTTTTTATTAGGGAAAATGATCTTTTTTGGTAATTTTTTATCCAAATTTAGTTTTTTTAGCAGTAACTTTCGAACCAGAAATGCTAAGAAGCTATCAAAGGCTCAAAAGACTCAGATTACAGTCTACTTTCTATGGAAAACTTGAGTCAAAAAATTCCCTCTAGCGTTTGGGGACCAGGGCCTGATGACCTCGGCCAAAAAGATTTGAGCCTACCCCTTTCATGATTTCACCCACAAAAAAACCTGAAGCCAAAACTTTCAAATTTTTAAAATCTAAACTAGAAGACTTGCTGCATCTTTTGAGAGTTTGAACAGCTCTTTAACATAATCACCTGGTGGGTTATGGAGTTGATAAGTGATGTTAGTAACGTGATTCACATGAACTATACTGGCTCCAAAGGTGTTAATTATAATCGTGACAATTTTTTTGTATTCCCTTTCTCAATAAAATAATGGCATTGTGTTATTCTAAACATGAATCAAGTAGCAAAATTTCAATAAAAACTCCTTAGCATTTGAATAAAAGTTTATATACCTTGAAAAACAACTGAAAAAACTTTCTGGATTTGAAAAGAACCATATCAAATAAAAAAAGAGATAAGACTTACTCCTTTTGATAAAGAATCATTTAGTTTGTTCCCATTCAATAAAGACTGTGTACGCCACCCAATAAGATCAGTAGTTGCTGTAGATGTGGTTAAAATTTCCACTGTTAAAGAAGTCACACAACAATGTTAAATATTTGCAAAGGCAGAACAAACTGCATAAGAACTAAAGAAAACCTTTAAAAATGCTGCACACAACTGTTACTAGAAGTAAAGATGCCAAAAAATATACTTGTTGACAGGAAATGGGAACCTAAAGAAAATGAGAAACTAAATTAAAAATGTCAGTGTCATTGCCAAGAAATTTTCTCAATAAAATTTACCAAGATTTTAAAGGAGATTTGTTAATATCACAGTACCACCAAGATTACTAGCATTAAAAATATCAGAAGCACAATGACAGGAAAGCTTTCTAAGATTACCATGATTACTTAGGTCAGGACTTGAAATCATTAAAACCAGAAAGATAATATGAATCAACAACAGATCTGAAGTAATTTTTTAGTTTAATAAAGAACTAAGCAGTTGCATTCTTATTACTAACAACTTGGCCATATTTCATAAACAGCTTAAACATTTTCTGTTATAAATCTTTTTTCATATCATGGAAAATTATAAAAGTCTTAATTATCAATGAACATCTCTTGGGCAATATAATTTCTTATTTAGTCCAACTTCACATGCGGTATTTTTAACAATTTTTTTCTTCTATGTATCTTTTTGCAAACCAATTACAGCATCTCTTAAATTGCACATCACTGATGAAAGTATACCTTGATCTGCAGATGTCAAAGAGTCCAGAATATTGAACAGGGAGGCAAGAAGGATAACTTTTACAAATGACATTTGAACTGCCAAACAAGTTTGGGCTTCATTGTGTATGTTACTTACACAGTTAAGTGCAAACCTAAGCCAACATGCTCCTTGAAAAGTAGCCTTAGTTTCAAGCATAAATTTCAACAAAACTAAAAACTGAGCTTGTGTAGTTTAGTATAGTAGGTGGTAAATGAAAGTTTATTAGATTTCTTCAAAAAATTTTTCAAGGGTATTTCCAACAAAAAATTTCAGTTTGCAATGATTTTGGCTGATGATGGTCAGTGGCCTATGCCTAAAAAATATTTGTTTTTTTAACAGGGGAGCTGAGGTTAACACCCTTGCCTAAACAGCACTGTGATGATTTACTTAGTAGGTGTTAAAGTCCAGTACGGGTTGAAATTTTCTGTCTGCTCCCGCCCCGCACATGCAAAATTTAAACCCAACCCCGCAGGTGTTTGAGAAATTTTGCCCGCTCCCGCCCCACACACTTCTAACCCAGACTTGGACAACTAAACAATTCTAGTTTTCTAATTTGATGAATTAGAGCGAAATGACGGTAATTCTAATTCTAATTCGTTGCAAGCTTCAATGCTCTAATTTTAATTCTAATCTAATTTTCGGTTTTGCCAAAAATGCTAATTTGTCCAATGATCTTTTTGAAGATGAAACGAGAATGCATCCTCGTGCAATGAAAGTGCAACGAAATGGTCACAAGTGCCATGCCGCCATCCCATCACAGAAAAGGAAAAACAGTTAATACTGGGCCAGCAATCCCAGCTAATGTGATGGATGAGCCTGCTTTTTAGCAACAAGCGCATTGATACGAGGTGAAACATTAGCAACAGCACAACAAAGATCATGTTCAGGTGTTTTGAGCTGTGAGCTGGATTTTGATTTAATTCCCAACAGGACTGAAAATGTCGACTCACATAGCTATGTTGAAGGAAACAACAACAACGCTTGAATAGCAGGTTCAGCAACCTTTTTGTATGAACTGCACATTGCAAACCAAAAGACACAAATTTTTCTCAGAGTACAGATCCTGTGCAAAACCAACATATTGGAGTTCAACCAGTTCCTCTTGCATACATGTCCAAGCCTGCAACATCTGAGCATTTGCAGTAAAAGGATTCCTAAGATATGCAAACTCATCTTCACCTAGACTTGGAAAATAACCATAAATTTCCTTTTCGAACTTCATAAGATGTTCAGTGAGACCAAATGAGGATTTTGACACAGAAATTCTGTTACAGTACTAAACATGGAAAAGGCTCCAGACTGAATATTTCCCTTCCACAGTCGAAGTTTCGCGAGAAATGCTTTGACTTTGGCTATGAAGTCCCACACTGTTTGGTGTTTTGCTTGCAGGCTCTGGTTTAGCACATTCTGAGCATCAAAAATATCAACAAGGTAGGCAAGGAACAAAACAAAGGAATCATCCCTCAAGGAGGTGACAAAATTTTCACATTTGTTGGATTGTTGAAAAAATCCCAGCAGTTCTTTTCGAAGCTCATACACGTTTAGTAACACATCCTCTGGAAAGCCAACACACATTACTATGAGATAGAAGTACATTGTGATCGGTACTTAAATCTTCAAAGAATTTTAAACAACCAACTGTTCAGAGCACTTCCTTCACGTGGTTAACCATCTTAATCACCAGTGATAAAACGTTGAATAGTTCAGCCAGAAGGACATTGCATGACAGTGTAAACCGGTGGATCATGCAGTGCAAACATCTTACACGAGGAGTCACTTCCGTGACACGAGCTCTAAAACCAGACCTTCTCCGTAACATCGCTGGTGCCCCATCTGTTGTGCAGCCCCTTAGATTTTCCCACTTCAAACTATGTTGCTTGAAAAATGCGTTCACCATTTCAAAATATTATCTCCTTTGGTTGTTGCTTTTAATGTTGCATTCATCAAGAACTTTTCTTTAATGCCTTCATTTCCTACATATCGAGCAAATATAACTGAGCACAGTTTGTGACATCTATGGACTCATCAAGGTGAATTGCAAACCCATTTTCCGAACATCTAATCTCGCTAATCACTTGCGGCAAAATATTCATTGACATTTCTTCAATTCGTCGTTGGACTGTATTATTGGACAAGGAAATAATTAAGTTAAGTTTTTTTACTGATTCATCTCCAAAAACATAGTGCACTGTTGCAACCTCTCCAGTGGTGTTGCGTTGATTGTGTGATTCACCACGAATGGCGTGTGCGTGAAGAACAACACCATACATATATGTGGCGCGAACAAGCAATAATAGAGTGATCATGGCATGTGAACTCTATTGTTGCTTGCTGCCACAGTGCAAAGCTTTGCGCATATGCCGCTCGATATTTCCGATTGCAACAGTACCATTACTTTTGCGGTTGGAAGTACAAGGTCTTCCCCAATGGTGTGAGTTTTCTTTTGCTTGGCAATCAAGAGAGAAACTTCATAAGATGCTCTTAGTGAATTGGTGTGTTGGAGAAACATCCCACTTTTATCCAAGCGTTGTTTTTCAAGCATTGTTTCTTTATGCTTGAAAAAGTCAAGATCTTTGTCTCTAAATTCTGGATGAGCTTTCTCCAGATGTCGAGTGAGAAGACTTGGTTTCATCGAATCATTTCCCAGTGTTTTTTGACAAAGAACACAAACAGGAATATCAAAGCCATTGTTTACCGTAAATGTAAACCCGAACTTCAAATAGTCTTCCGAATATTTTCTTTTTTACTGCTCATTGTTAAGCTTTTCGCTGGTCTAAATCTCCGAATGTGGCTGACTTTTTAACTACAACAGTACAACTGCTCCGAATGCAGAATCTTCTGAATGAGCTGCATTTAACCATAAATTACCACTTTCATGGAAGGACCTCTCAGTGGACCACTTTAGAATCACTGCATTAGTGTATTCCAACCTTGGTAAACATTGCACACTAGCGAGAATATGTGTTAAAGTATGCAACATCCAAATTTACACATCTCCTCATAACACAATAATTAGGTAAGAATATTCTGTTACACATAATGCACCCCTTGAAACGTCAAAATGAATCCCTGGGGATAAATGCACCCCAGTTTAGGAACCCCTGGCACGCGAAAGTCACGATTAATCATGGGGTACTTACAACAGTCCTTCAGCTGCGATGTTTTACAATAGGGGCTGTGCAACCATGCGAGCCACGGACGCCAGAACGGGGGTGCATGACGGGTTCACTGTCCTCCTGTCTTTTGAAAGGGGGGCAATGGGGCCATAGGTGCCCTTACATAACAATATAATAACTAATTTCATGATTTATCAAGATCGACTTAAAACAAATTGATTGCAGCTATTCGTGCACACATAAAATGTAGAATGGTTTTCTATAATTACTGTTATTATTTCTGAGGTCAACATTGTTGCTGAACATGTTAATGCGAAAAGATTGGCTATTATAGCGTGTATTCACACTGAGCTCAAGCAAAAAGTTTTCAACTTGTGGTACGTCAAGACCATGAGCGTCCGAACAAGGTCAAAACGAGCATTTTCTCCCCTAGAAATTGGGACTAGAACCAAAATTTTCTAGAAATTCTAATGTCAGCAGCTTAGTACCCATTGATTGACTTTTTTCTTGCAATGAGTTTATTTGCCTGCATGACAACCACACTGCACAAGGTTCACAGTTCTGGTGCCATGCAGTGATGAGCTTGCAGTTCACTCATCATGTCCAGAGGCGCAACGAGGTTAGATAGCACCCGGGGCAAGAAGTTTGGCGCCCTCATGATGATCGAACCTGAAGTCTTTCGGAAGCAAATGTGCTGCATTGTAGAAAGTACTTGTGACACTGTTGGGACTTTTCGACGCCCCCTGTAATGATTTAGCATAACGATTTTCTTTGTTTTTTTGTAAGTTACCATTGCCCTCAGCATTTTACTGCCCCCTTGCCCTACCTCTATTTCGGCGTCCCTGCATGCAGCATTGCCGGGCCAAATGGAAATAACTATATTGGTCCACAACCCATAGCTGCATGTGTTAAGCTCAGCGTATTAGACAATGTGCTGACCATCCACGGATGTTTGATAAAACTCAATGCCTGATTAACTATTAAGCTACTACACTAGGGCTATAGCCTTAGGCCTTGGAAAAATTTGGCCCTCAATTTTCTTCTTGATTATTGTTTTAATTACAAGTAACTACCAAATTATCTCTAAAATTTATGAAATTTGATGAAATATTTGTTCAGCCTTGGGCCTACAGTAGCCTAAACCCGGCCCTGGCAATACTTTTCAAAATCCGCAATGCTTGTTTCAAAATCTCACGCTTTCTGTGGGCCATAAAACGTCAGCTCTCAGGTCACTTTTGGCCCACATACCATGGAT
>Ga0210059_1016944_pt1 | contig 10459 bp, 8 predicted proteins | sample Ectturendosymbi2_FD_188042 | JGI IMG/M metagenome (GOLD analysis project Ga0210059, IMG submission 188042) | Ecteinascidia turbinata endosymbiont from Florida, USA - Sample 2 (SPAdes) (version 2) | ecosystem: Host-associated > Tunicates > Ascidians > Unclassified | place: Key West, Florida... | reverse complement strand
CACATCGCTTCTGAAAGTGGCATATTTTTCCTGTTTTGCTGCAAAAAAGACCAAGTATCCAGCCTTGCTTCAAAATCTGCGAGTGCGGGTTACAAGTTTGCTGGTGCGGGACAGGAACGGGCAAAATTTTCAACACGCACAGGTCTCCAGTGCATGCACCTGAGATGAGAAGCACCCGATGAGAGTGCGCTCTTGCACCGGAAGTTTTTGAAGTTCATTCATGCTTCGCCTCAGACTTTCCAGCTTGTATGAGGCAGGTCTGAAGAAATTCAAAGTGGTTCTAACCTTCAAGATGAGGATATTCGTAAATACGGGACTATGGAATTGCAAAGTAACTGAGACCACTAATTTCGAAGACACTCCGCTCTTACAAAAAGAAAAGCTGACCGAATTGTGACTGAAGAAGCTTATTATTGTATTCCAAGAGTTTATGAAAGTGTAATGGAGTGCTGTAGGAAACAACATTGGTGTGATTAAAAATTGCAAGGTAAAGTTTTTTTGAAAGTGTGTCCGACTTGGAAAAACAGCGTGCTAATTTGTGAATTTATTTTTGAGCACAAAAGGACCAATGTTGTGCTCCTCTTTATGGTAAGTTTGACAGATTGTGCTGCATATAAGAGTATTTTTCAAATCGTTTTTACATAGGCAGTGTCCATATTTTCCTTTGAGTCAACTGCTCTGCTGGTGTTATTTATCTTTTTGAACATGATTGGTTAAGGTGGCTACATGACAAACGTGATATGCAAAACGAAACTTTCCGTATAGAACAGAGGAATTGTGAAGGGAATTAGGCTTAGGGATTTGGTTTTAAGCCTAGGCCATACTCTGCTCTGTTTCTCAGTTAATAAACTTGCTGAACATCCTGGTCAGAAATTCCAGTTTGTGCCAAGCATTTATGGTAAGTTTATTTATAAATGTTACATAGCAGGTTACAATATACTAGCTTGATGTTTTTGTTTTGCCTTTATTTTCTTTTCATGTATGCCAGTGTCGCTGCAAACTATAAGACAAAGCAAACTGAACAGTCAAGGATGTAAACCCACTGTTAGGCCTAACTAGGCTGAAGTTATTTTGTGTATAATTGTTGTCTGCTAGAATGTGAAGTGAAAGAAATAATCCTTTTTTGAAAAAAAGGTTTTATGATTTTTTAACAAGTCTAAGCTAACTGAGCAAACACAGCATACCACATGTGCACGTCAGTAGGCAATCGTAAGTTGTACTTCGAGTAGAATTGTTTGTTGTTTTTTTGGAATGTTTTATGCCAACTCATTTCACAGATTATATTGCATTGCAATTGTACTTTCCTTTTGCTAGAAATATTTGCAAACAGGGTGTGGTCAAAAGCTAGATTGGACAAAATGTGCGGCATAACATAACTACCATCTTTTTGTTAATAGTTTGATTGTTACTGTGTTTTCTGGCACATGCCGGAAAAGTTGTTACACGCCATAAATTTGGCCTCAGGAATTTTTAGATAAGCTTTTAGATATTTTTCATATTTGAGGTTCAAATCTTAATGATAAATACACATCTCTTCTAGATTTCAAGTCTTGCGCTGGGCAAGAAATCTAGATGTGCGTTTATCATCAAGATTTGGTGGTTTTATTGCTTTAGAATGCATATTAAAATTCACGCATGACACGGAAGTATTTTGATTTTGAATACATGATAAATGTTATTTTGGGTTTGTCAGTAATTGGTTGAAATAATATTATCATTGTAGCTGGAATTTACAGTGTGTGAATTGAGTTTGCGATTAACATGAACTTGATCAAATCTTATTTCAAACAGTGTGTGAGTGTTTGGACACAGGCATCTTGTATGCTGCAGATGAAAACCTGTCCCTGTAAGTTCCACCCGAGGCATGGAGCATGCTTAACAGCATTCAAACGATACATGATTCTGACTTCTATACTTCTTGAGGCCAGGGTTCTTTGACCTTTGCAAAATCAGTGAAAGCTTTGTTTTTCTTGCTAAGTGTAAAGGTTCCCATGTCATAACAATATTTTCTTTGTCTATGCGTGAATGAAGAAAAATTCGATATTGATTAGATTTGTACGGATGTCAAGTTTTACAAGTCAAGCCATCAATCTCTTTGCAGGGAGTTTCAACAATTTTGCAGAAAATTTGTCAACCAAGGTCTCATATTTGCCAAGTATTACACCAGGTTGGCACTTTTTGTAGCACCAGGTTACATTTTCATTCAAATAGACGAATACCATTTTCATCAGGAATCATCTGAGGCTACAAGTCAAAGTGTTGGATGTGATATACAGACACAGGTCAGAAATTTTTAAGTTGGTGAACTTGCAATATTGCTTACTTTGCAATAATTGTGTTTTTCTTTGAAATATTCTGCAAAACAACGTGCAGCACTGAAGATATTTATATTTATGTTCATTTCAAGATGCTTTTCAAAGTGCTTTCGTGGATCCCAGCATTTATAACTCCTGAGTCGTCACATCATTATTATTGAGCAAGGGTGGGCAATTATTTTTGTTCGGAGGACACTTTGAGAAGGTCACGTTATCGGAGGGCCGCACGCCCGTTCCTTCTTATGGAAGTAGGAAGCAAATTTCGATTTATAGCCTCAGCACTAACATTTACTATGAGAAGCTGAAGGAAATTTCAGATTAAACGATTTTTCTGAATGCTTGTCCGGGCCACATATGGCCCGCGGGCAGCTATTCGCCCACCCCTGTTATAGAGGATTCTTTACTCAGTACCGCATTTATTCGATTGTAGCCACCCTCGATTATAAGTCATACAAAATGGTTTCAAAAAATGAATATAAACCGCGCCCTTGATTGCAAATCGCACTTAACATAGGTTACCTGAGACTCTGACATGCTTTTGCTTACTACAGTAGCACGTTTTACGTTTTTGGCAACCCTGGTAATGATGTTTACACCACCACAACTGTCTTCCGTTCATCATAGCCCCTCCTGTGATGGATGTGCATGTGATGCTGAATGGAAATAGAATGCGCAAAGAGACTTGGGTCGGTAAAAGGTATCCAAGTAAAGGCTGAGCGCCATCGGGAGTTTTAAATAAGATAAAGAAAAAAGAACGTAAGCCATCCTCCAGTTTAATCAGTACGAAAAGATTGAAGAAACATTATATGCAGCGGTTTAAAATAGTATAAATACGCTACATCATCTCTTTAATAAGCACTGTGCTACATTTCTTGTATTTGTAATTATATAAATGTACTTTATTTGCTGTTTCTGAATGTTGTCTATGACAAAGAACAGGACAGTAGATGAATCTGTTAACTTACTGGCTTAACAACCGGTGATACCTTCTTGTTGATTTTGTTATTATACATTAAAAGCAAAAACGACGATACTGCATCACGTTTCTCGAGCTGAGCTTCAAATTTAATAAAGTCTTTTTTGAAGTATTACTCTATTGAAGGTCTACCCAACTCAGAAACTCCAAAGGCCAAATTGACCAAAATAAGCCCCAAAACCTTATTCATTTTGTTGTAGTTTTGAAGAAATTCTGGAACCACAACTAATGATATGTTCAAAGTCGGCCAGTTGCAACATTTTCTGCAATTGCGAAAGCTCATATTGGCCGCATGCGGGCCGTGTATTGTGCAAGCCTGCTCTACTGCAAACTGCTACACACTTTTAACAATACACAAGAACAGGGTCTCCAACTCAAAATACTTCACTACTAGAAGATAATATATGTGCGTTTCAGTGAAACTAGTATAAATTTTTTTTCACAGCTGGATTCCAAAACTGATTGAAGAAAGTTCTTAGTGAATAATTTTATTCCAGACGTTTTCCTTTCAATGCAACAAACGGGATGAGTCTCATCATAATGTTGCTCCAGCTTATACAAGCAGCAGTGGTGTGCGAGTATTCAAAGGTATGAAGAGTGCTTGCCCAACTGGTTCCCAATTCTTTTCATCATGTGGAAAATTATGCTGTTGGCTTTCAACATAACTTGTTGAAAAATGCGTTACTAAGTTGCTAAACTGTATTTGTAGGTACCTTTTAAGGTGTTTTTACACTCTGATTTTGCGTATTTAAACTGTTTCTGACTTGAAATTGTCTTTGCTTTCAGCGTTAAGCAGGAATTGCTGCCACAGTGTTTTTTTGCAGCTCGTGATAACCCTGCCAAACACACAAGAATAAATTTGTTATAGTTTTAGAACAAAGTTTTAGGCGAGAGTTGCACAACACTGCACATTTTGCTGTGCTTGTTATATGCAGTGGTTTAACGGTCAGTGCCAGACTGGCACGAGTCGCACTTTGACGTTGCCTTTGTTTTTATTTTTACGCCTGGCGTGACGTGGGTTCCCGCCGACGCTGCACCGATATTTTCCTGTCAAACAGTATTCGCGACCCCCTTTCCTGCGCAAATAAAACCAGATTGGGTGAGCGATGCTTTGCGCCACACATGCAATGGTGACACATTTGTCGAGAAATGACAAGCGTAACGAAAGTGATACGCCAATAAGAATGACCCAGAAAACATGCCTCGCATTTTTAATACCTCGTTTTTATCGCTACTGTACAAAAATAACGCGAATTATCGTGATAAATGCAGGTCTCATTTGATGCGACTGCTTTTGCGAACCTTTGCGAAATAGGAATAAATGTGAACTACGAGTGCAAATTTCCTGCCACAAATTACCGGCGATGTATTTGTTGAATCTCGTTGAATTAACACCGCCACCGCGTGATACAACGCTGCACACATGTATATTCGTACACAATGTATAATTGGAATGACGTTACCTCTTCTCACCCCTTCTAACCTCTAAGAGGATATAACGCGACACCAATCGCTTGGTTATGCCTACGCCATTTATTATGAACTGTACGCATAGACCATCTATCCTGTTTACCATCCATTGTTATTTTATGTGCTTACCATTCAGCGTTATTTATCGTGTCTACATTTTCGCATACGTTTAAATCGCCACTTATCGTGCTTACCATACCATTTATCGCTATGCACCATTTATGATTGCTCATACGTATACCATTTATAGTGAAGTGCACGCGTACGCCATATATTGTGAAATCGCCATGAATCGTGTAGTGTCTCTGCGATCAGCAAAAGCTCTTTCCGCCATAAGCGTGTAGGCGAGGCTAGGTGTAGGAGACCTCACACAGTGACGCTCCTGAAATTCCGACCGAACCACCAGTAGGAAAGCCATGGAAAAAATATGAGGTTACAGAGGCGAAAAACAAGACGAACGTTTATCTCAAAACTCACTCAGGCTAAATCAACATAACTTGCCCGCCTGATGAGCCCCACCTGGTGAGCAGCTGCAATAGAGATGAAAAACACCAAAGAGAAACGCCACAAACATCAGATTTACCAGATTAGTTAAACCTGACTCGAACCTCCAATTACGACCGAGAATATACCAATGCAAACAAAGAATCGCAGATTAGCTAAACACATAGCTTCTCTGAGATGAGTTGACAACTTTCACAGCGCGAATGCATATCGTCTGTTCCCTCGCAGTGATCTGAGTTTCCGTTACAAACTCGCCGACGATGTACTGCAGATGTAGAGCAATGAATTTGAACATATGTAACCTTTCCGCTGTAACGCAGAGATCATGACGTGACTCGATAAGCAACGAATGTTATCGCGTTGCTGACGCGTTGGTCGCACGGCAAAGATTTTTGTGGCTTGAATGCCTTTTATGTATGTGTGCGCCTTTATTCGCTGGCGAATAAACAAGAACTGAGCACATTTCTTACCTCAGGAAACACTTCTCGTTTGGGCAAACCTTACTACTATGTCCAAAGAGGCCGCATCGTCTCTTTCACAGAGAGGAAGCTACATGAAGGGTGAGGATGCGAACCTTTTCCGGATAACTTCCACATAATGTACTGCTTAAAACGAATCATCCAAGCGGTTGCTTTTGTCAATCTCTTCCATGTAGAATAATGCTGTATGAAGGTAGAAATACTGTCATTTACGTGTGGAGTGATCACATTAACATGTTTTACCGTTTTGATCTCAGGGTCATCATCATCAACCGGTGGCATGTCAACAGGTCGTGCAGGCCAATATTCCTCTGCCTGCCGCAGAAATTCTGGTCCCCTGAACCAAATGCCACAATCTTCGTGTGGCATTGCACCTCTTCAAGAAAGATCTGCAGGGTTTCTTTTGGATTCGACGTATCGCCATTGCAATGACTAAGAGCTACTGTGGATACGAGACAGGACGACGAGATCTATTTTCAGAATTCGTCCAGTAAACAGTTCGACAGAACTCCACTTCAAGTTCCTTAATCATTCGAGTTAGTTTTATAGCCAAAGTAGCTGCGGAAAGTTCTATTCTTCTTTTATCGCAACTGTTTTTATCGGAGAAGTTCCTCCCACGACTCGGAGATAACAAACCGCTCCGTAGCCGACGCTGCTAGCATCACTGAAGCAATGCAGCTCCAAATGCGGGTCATCTCTGCAAACTCCAAACCATCGTGGGATCGAAATCGCCTGAGTTTCGGCAGTACTTGAACCCGCTGCATCCAAAGTTCTTGGAGATCAAGGGGAATCGCATCATCCCAACCAATGCTCAGCTGGCACAATCTCTGCAATAAACCATTAATCGGAGGAATGAAAGGTTGTATCATTCCAAAAGGGTCAAATAACTACTCTCCTGAGACAGTACCCCTCTACGAGTGACGGGTTTCTCACGCAAGCTGACGTGAACTTCGAACTCATCCTTTTCGGTATTCCAATAAACGCCTAGAGCTTTCCTTGTCGGAAGATCGCTGAGCTCTAGACCTTTCAAACCAGGGGCAAGCTCGTCGGGAGAAAGTGACAAGAGCACCTCCTTGGTGCAATTGGTGAATTTGGTTAGTTTGAAACAGCCTGATTCTAAAAAGTAGTTTTACCTCAGTTGCAAGTTTGATAACGATGTCATCAATGTCGACGGATTTGACGCAATCAATGTAGAAAAAATTCTTGACAATAGAAACGACATTTGCACTGACCTCAGTCACATTGTCGTCGTCGACTCTTCAAGGCATAACTCGCACAAGCTGGGGAAGACGTCGCGCGAAACAGATGGACCAGCAATTGGTAGTCAGCTGCAGGTTAATAAGTCATTTGACAGCCACCACAAAAAACGCAAAGAATCGTAATCACGAGGATCAACTTTGACTTGGAAGAACATGCTTTCAATGTCGCCAGTAAAGGCAACCTTACCTTGGCGGAACCTCAGTAATACGCCCAATAGTGTGTTTGTCAAGTCAGGGCTTTGAAGCAAATTTTCATTAAGGGGCGTTCCTCCAAACACAGCAGCACAGTCGTGCACAACACGAAATTTACCTGCTGCGTTACACGAATGATGTGGGACATACCACGTTCTTTGTGCCTTGACCTCGTTCCCATCGGGAATTTCCCTGGCGTATCCATCTCGGAGCAATGCGTCCATTTTATCTTGATACAAAGCGAACAGTGAGGCATCGCGTTCTAACTTACGACGTTTAAGAGAATGAGTCTTTTCAAAGCCACAGAACGATTAAACGAAAGACGAATGTCTGTATTCTTCCATGGCAGAAGAAGTTGATAATGGCCTTCAACTTTCTTCGCTGATTCCTCCATCAAATCTAGGAACAGCTCATCTCCAACAGAAAACGCTTTGTCATCAGCTTTCGACCGGTCTTCGCTAAACTCGTGATCGAACATGCACAGCATTTGTTCACGCAAACTTTGCTCAGCACGCAAAAAATTAACAGAGCATTATTTTTTACCTGAGAGACACGGTTCGGGGCCGACCAGCGTCCATCCGAGTCCAGTTCTAATGGCCTCAGGCTGAGCGTCTTTTCCGTACCTTGACTCGGTGATCTCATGCGCTTCAAGAACTGCGGCTCCAACAAGAACTTCCACATCTTTCGAATGAACTTCCGGGAAGTGCAATCCTCGCAAGTGCTCATAACGTTCGATATCGTTATTACTTGGGATGCTCTCGGCTAGCTTTGGAAGTGCATCGATAGCGAAAACATTTCGAATGCTAATTACATTAGACTCCAGACCTTTCATTGAAAAACTCACCATGCTACCGCGGTGCAAGCGCGATCCAGACAAACCAACAATGTTCTTGGTTACCTCCTTTCCTTGTAGCTGCAACTTCCTCAAACTGGTGGTGCAAAACGACATTTCCGAGCCAGAGTCTAGAAATCCGTAGGTGTCTACGAATTTGTTAAGATCTTCATCGTACACGCGAACAGGAAGTACCATTAGACGAACTTTATAATTGTGGACAGAGACCGTGACGGAGGCGTCGGTCGTAGTACTTTCAGCACTTGGCGGAGGATTGGGTTCTATACTACTTGAAAGCGTGTGGTTGTTGAAATTGCAAGAAGGACAAACATCCCTTGGATTCTTTTGACAATGCTTTTCATCAACAGCTTTAGACTGAGCGGAAAACACCTGTCCTGACTTCAGTTTTATATCTCGCTGGTTGTGACAAGGCTTGGCCAAAAAGTGAATTCGCACGATCTGCAGCGTCTTCAACGAAAGACAATAACTGTGTAAATGTCGCTGCGTAGCCAATCGAATAAGCATCACCTTATCACTGAATTTCCTCTGTAGATGAACAGGCAATCGTTTAAATACCTCTAACAAAGTTTGCGACGAATTCAGTTCAGAGTCGTCCCCCATTGGACAAGGGTGATGTGGCAGTTCGCCATATCGGTCGCTAGCTTGTCCAAGCTTTCTCTATCAGCTTTAATCGGAGGTCCCTTCGTAATTGAATCCAAATGGGCCTTAACCACCACATGCTTTTTGCCAAACTTCATAGAAAGTTTGTCAAGAGCCGTTTCTAGGGCTTCCGATGGTGGTCTAATTATGTCACAGGATCTTATCGCTTCATAGGCTTATCGCGGCACATATCAATAAGGTACGCGAGTTGTGAAGCGGGTCGGAGACTTACTGTCTCCTTAAAGCTTTAAGAAGCCCGTAATAATGCAATGGATTGTCGTGAAAGGTAGGCAGGTTGCGCTTCGGTAGGGCAATGCCTCCGCATAATGCCGTGCTTAGACTCTTAATCATTCTTAAAGCTTATGATTGCATTGTACATGTTAACGTTGCTCGTGTTAACGTTGCCGAGCGGCACCGGCCCCACTGGAAGACTTTGCGCACTTACATATGGATGCGAGGCGGACAGAGTTTCGTCTCGATTGATAAACGCACGTTGCTTTGGGACGAAGTCCTTGGCTGTGACGTTCAAACTCGGTTTCTCGTCAAGCCAACCTTTGAATAATCGCTGCTCTAGTGTTAACAGCGTTGCCAAGAGGAAAAGATAGAAAGTTTTTAGTGACGTCCTTACTGCAGCAAGGCTCATCTTCGCTGAGGTTGGTCGCAGTAGCACACTGCTGCAATTGTTTCTTACGTTTCGACCTTGAACTAGCCGACGTTGACATAACCTCTTTAGCCTCAACAGCTCCATTCGAGCAACCGCTGGAGCTCGTTCGATCTCAAGACTTAATTCCTTCTGTTTCCACCGCAACGCGATCATTTCATGCTTTCTAGCTAAGGATGATGCAGAAGATCTCTTCGACGCTACGCTGGACATATCGCTGGCAGAACCTTCTTTATCCGTGCATAGCTGTACAAATTGTTCATGCTTTTGTTCACTTATAAATTTTCTACGTTGCAAGTTAGCAAACTTTGCTTCGGCTTCTTCTCTTTCAGCCTGGTAAACGTCGGTGCATGGCACCTCGGAAATACACCTTTCACAAAATTCCAAAGCACTTCGTAAAAACCTCGTCTAGAGCTCCCCTTTTTTCGGAACCTTTTTCATAGTTAAAAACACCCTGCAGCAAAACATCTCGTTCGTCTTGTCACGTTGCTGAGGAATCCTCTCTTACTCTTCTTCATGCTTTCTAATTTCTCACCAATTATCCCACGATCGAAATCTTTCCCATCGGACGCACAGACGTTGGTCGAATCCTTTTGCAATTTCGCTAATTTTTGATGTAGCTTCCTGACTAACAGGTCCACATCAAGAACACAAACGGCCACAAAATTCGTTAATTCACGTTACTTCAATTCGACGAGCCCACAAATTAGGTCAACAAACGAGTCAACAAAACGTGATTAGCGAAAATTATGAAACTCAGCCTTATGCTGTGAGGACCTTATGTCCTGTTTTATAAATGGCCTGAGGCTATATCAGCCTTGTGCTGCAAAGACCTATACGTCTTCCAAAAGCTAAAGCACCACCTCCTGGTCCTCAAATCGTATACTGACACTTGTATGTTCCAATCACTCGGAAAAAACAACATTCGCCAAAGCATGCGGAATTACCCCAAAAAAACGCGTCCCGTCAATTACTCGAGGCCTTGTCACCGCAATTAACACAATCAGGAAAAGGCGTCACGCCAGAGCTACAGGCAAGCAAAGACACGCAACGATTCTGCGGACGTTACAAAAGCTCATATTAAATTTAGCGACATGGTCAAACACATTGT
>Ga0210059_1016943_pt1 | contig 10459 bp, 9 predicted proteins | sample Ectturendosymbi2_FD_188042 | JGI IMG/M metagenome (GOLD analysis project Ga0210059, IMG submission 188042) | Ecteinascidia turbinata endosymbiont from Florida, USA - Sample 2 (SPAdes) (version 2) | ecosystem: Host-associated > Tunicates > Ascidians > Unclassified | place: Key West, Florida... | reverse complement strand
GTTCTATTGCTATGCACTGAAGATGATAACAGTTGTTATCGAAACGTTTGCAAGATGTCAGTTGTATCGTTTGCTTTGGCCGTAGTATTTATTATAAGGCTATTTAGCACTTCCGCTTTTCGTGTACCAAAAAGGAGGGTATTTTGGCATTTTTTAATAACCTCGGAGATTATTTCATTTCTCAAGAAAAATGGACATGTACTATAAAAAGAGGACGTATGTTAGCCCTACTTAACGATGCTACTCATATGCAACCTGTGCAAATCTAAGTAAGGCAGACGAAAAATCTACCAGTAACGAGAAAAGACGTAAGCTAATGCGTTCTACGTGGCTTGACCTTGCAATTACTAGATTGAGATACCTGACCGACTTTCAGGAAAACAATAAGGGTAATAGTTGTTTCGGCCAATGTAAAACAGTATTCAAGTGAAATATTGCCGTTTGGACGACCGATGATTTAATAGCGTCTACAAACAAACTTTCCTCGCTAATAAAAATGACTAAGTGGCGCACATGTCGCACATATGGCACATGCACATGGTGGGGGACCCCTTTTTGGTGGGGAGCCCGGGCCTCTTGGGCTCCCCCCTAAATCTGGCGCTGGAGATAGGGCAACGGCACAGAGAAAAAATTGGTTCAGTCAGGAAAACATCGGTCGCTATTTCCTTATGTTGTTTTGAAGTTTCAGTTCAAAGCTCAGAGAATACTCCGTGAAACTGGGGCCAACTACCGATAATGAATCCTAGGTCACAGTTGGCAAAGCATTAAATCTAAAACATCTCCAACCTCTAAAACCATCAGCGCCGCCATTACTAAGGAGTGATTCACAGGTTATGTGAAGGTGCACCGACTGGATTGTTCCTTGTCCAAGGTTCACAGGCTGGGAAGACATTCTCGTTCGAAAACAAATTTGCATTGATGCATGGTGCCATTTAGTGGAAATCAGGACTCCCATTTAGTATTACGAATAGGCATACCATATTTGGGCATACTATATCTTTGTGATTGAAAACCGGGACGTTTCATAACAACGAGCATTCTCAGAAAAATGTGGTTCATATTTTTCTTGGAGTATATAACTGTTTTGGATTCCTATGGTTAAGACACCAAGAAAAACTAAAATAATACTTTTTCCTAAGAAACAAAACAATGTTCAAGCATTTGTAAATTTACACATTCGCCCAATCATACTTTTCTGTAGTCAATATTTTCGTCAAGAAGTCTTTGTTCGATTTTATTTTATCGTGAAAATCACAGCAGGAAATGTCAGTATTAATTGACTTTTACAGATGATAAGGTCTTTCACATTCTGCTTCTGTGATCAGACCACATGCTATTCATATTGGCTGACTGAATGTCAACCGGGACTTTTTGGTTGACTGACCGGGACGCCGGGACAAGCCTTTAAAACCGGGACTGTCCCGGCTGAAACGGGACGTATGGTATGCATAATTATGAATGCAAATACATGAGGTGAAATCGTGGTCAAAATACTGATTTACTTATAGTTTCTCTTCCGATTTTTAATCTACAACGTGAACGCTAACATTTGGATCACTTCTCCGTTGCTCAAGACATTTTATATGAATGTCGTGACACTAATGTGGCTGCTCTCGAGGAATCTAGACCGTGCTTATACTTGCTTGCGATTTTAAAGTTGTGTGTGACACAATGTTACAAGGTTTGAGTCGACAGTTGAGGAGTTGTGACATTGATGCCATAATTTTGAACAAATCAAAGCCTCATGAACATGCTGCTAGTGTGGCTGTGAGCGAAAACCGTGTGACATTTAACATCCGGTTCGCCTTACGCTTTCCTTTCTTATCAAGTGCCTGTTGGAAACTGTCTGAACATCTCATACGGATTAAAACATCGGAGCAACTTGCTTATGTTATAGAACATTTCATAGTTAAAGTAGCCACTTGGGATGTCTTCAGCCGCTGCCAGTTGTGTAACAGCGGTCAGTAGCTGAGGTTTCACCAAGAATAAATATACAGCGTACACCTTGCAGTACAAAACGACTGATAGCAATGTGTTCCAAGGTTCTCTAAGCAAGTTGCATGTCAGGGATCAGTAGGGCCATTTTTATGACCTAAAAACTTGATAATATAACTTCATTTTTCAGAAAATATGACATTCTATGACCAAACAAAAATGACTGAGCTACTGTACAACATACATCTACTGTACAAAGAAGCATTACCAGCGAAATTTGGCATAAGAAATGATAACGCCATGGTGTTTTGAAGCCTCACTAAAACAAACAGCTCAAAACACACAGTTTGGTTTGAAGCAAATTGAAAACATGCATTGAGATTGGTTATTTCTTTGGGGAAGCAAGAACATGCATTTTTACGCAATGCATTACGTTTCAATCCAAATGACTTGATGCTTACGCCTTTACCAACATTTGCAGGTGTCTAAAAAGTGGGTTCAATTTGCAGGATGCAGCTTAGACGTTGCGATATAGTAGTTTCACCTGATATTTTGAGATTGTTTCAATGGTTTCCTTATTGAATTAGGTTGAAAATATGCAACATATGACTCTATGACCTAACTTGCCAAACATGACTTTTTATGACTTTATAACTTTTGATGTAGACTTCGTCGGCAGGGCCGACCTTAAGCCGATGCAACCGATGCAGCTGCATTGAGCCCCGCGCCTCCGGGGCCCCGCGTCATGGTGTTTGGGCAGATTGTTCATGTTTGCCAGATACATCTTGCGCTTGAGAATTCAGTAGAAACGCCATATAAATTTCACTGTTAACACAGAACGCTCTCGTCAGAACTAGCAAATGTCCTCTCAAACGTTAGCAAACGTGCTCAATTCTCGTGTTAGTGCTGTACTGCATATCTGCGCTCTACCACGATCGTAACACTGTTGACTGAGCATGATAACGTCATAAAATCACTGCTCAGAGGGGCCCCTGCGCCCAGGTCTTGCATTGGGCCCCGCATCTGCCAGGGCCGGCCCTGTTCGTAGGTGCGCGATTTTTGTTTTAAAATTCGTTTCATAGCTTCCTGAAGCACAGAAAAATATGACTTTTATGACTTTAAATGGCCCTAGTGATCAGGAAAAATGTCATAGAGCATTTGGTTGGACATTTTTTTATCCTTTGCTGTTAAAATCCCTAAAAATTTAAATACGTTTTTTTGCTAAGTGTGTATTAATCTGTGCTTTTGTTAAAACTTGTCAATCAACAGTTGGTTGGAATCATAACATCACTTTTTACTTCCTTCAGAACGTGAAGTTGGCCAACCTTCCATGATATCACAACATCTACCTTCAAGTTGCAACTTTCTGTTTACTTTAAAATAAGAAGTTGCCAGAAACGACGCAAGGAGTGGAGAGAAAATGCGACTTTTGCTGGGATTCTACACCAACGCTTCTGACATCACAAAAGCTGGACAATCGACTTCCATACAAGGTTCTCATGTCCAGCTTTGTCTGGAACTCGCACAAGTAGAACTTAAAACAAGCGTATGGGGCGCCGTTCGTAAAAATATTACTGTATATCTGACAGATTTAGCACAAAACTGCTATCTCTGCGTATATATAGCTATCTCTGCGCAGAGATAGCTATCTCTGATGTGATTCGAACGCTTTTAATATAAGAAGCAGTATCCCATTGTGGAAAAATCTTCTAACAAAACTTCAACAAACCGACGAGACAAGAATGTGACGCAACGTCGCGGTCGAAGATCACGTTTTTTATGAAATTGTTGCATCTTTCACTTTCCATTCCGGGTTTGAGATTTGGTTTGGCTGATTTGCCAAACGTTTCCTACCGGTATGTTTTGGGGCAATTGTCCTCAGAAGTTTCGCACCTTCACAGGACACCTTTGAAAAGTCGGCAAAGCGCAAAAATTCGCACCACCGTCGTCTGAGGCGCGGTGTGAGCGCAAGAGTCGGTCCAGCGCTTGTCGCAGATCAAACGTCGGCTTGCCGATTTGTCTATACCCTTCCCTCATGCAATCCACAGGGCTTCAAATATTCATAAAAGTTTTAAATATAACATTCTTTCCAATTACGCTGCATTCATTGCGATTCATGATACATGCAAAAACCAAACCTAACAACGGTCTCAGGGGAGTTGCGTTTTCGTGAGCTTCTTTTGATTTGTGGCCTGCCAACCACATGATTTCCCAGATTTCATGTTCAAACAATCAACAAGTTGAAAACCTAAAGTAATTGGTGCATTGTTCTTTGCTTGGAAAGTTTCCAACCCATCAACACCTTGGTTTATGCTGTATTCACTGCGTTTTTGTTCCTTTCAGAATTCAAACCTACCAATGTTCTCGATGGAGGTGCCTTTTGGCGAGATATTTTTTCTTTTGAATTTGTTGCCTATCGATCGCTTCAACGTTGCCAAATTTCGTGCGCAGACAAGCAACAATTTGAAAAATTACAAACATTGACACAATCTGTATTTCTTGGAAAGATATAAACCCATCAATGCCTTGGCTGATGCTGTAATTACTACAAAAGTTTGTTCCTTGCGAAAACCAAGCTGGCCAATGTTGTAAATGAAGCTGCCTTTTTGTGAGATGCTTTTTCTTTCCTATTTGTATCCTACGGACCGCTTCAACGTTGCCAAATTTCATGCGCAAATGAGCACAAAGTTGAAAAAACAAAGACACTGGTTCAATGTTCATAGCTTGAAAAGTTTTAAAACCCTTTTAGGGCCATTCCTTGTCAATTCTCAGGAAGTGGTCAGGTCACCCTCTCCAATTTTCCTGAAATTTTACTCAAATTGTCATTACCCCATATGATGAACATCTGCAAAATTTGAAAGAAATCTGTCAAGAAATGGCATGAATATAAAGCTTTTTAGTTGGGGGGGCGTAGCCGGGGGGAAGCAAATTATTCATATTTGGCCATGTTTAAAGCCTTATTACTGCCAAACTACATTAGTGAACAACCCCAATATTTCAACTTTCTGAGAAATTGACAAGGAATGCCCCTTTAGGGACCGCAAAAGCCGCTTTATCGTCTTGCTTGGCGGCTTTTCAGCGATAACTCGCGAACCACTGAAGGTATGTCGACAGGTAAAACATTGCAAGAAAGGTTTTCGTGAGATCTTTCAGATAGGTCTAACAGCAAGTTATGTTTGCACTTGAAATTTCTGAGAAAATCCGCTTTTTTGCTTTGTTTCTTGCCTTTTTTGGAAAGTTCTTGATAATTTTCAAAAAAATTTCTTGCCACAGATTTAGATTTTTTGCAAGGACTAAACCTGGCCTCGAGTGCTTTCAAGGACTATACCAAGTCACTTACCATTGTTTTAGGGTTGGGGAAAAACAATGTTGCGGCAAAAAAGCAACTTGGGGCAAAAAAGGCAATTTGAAAAAAGCGATTGTTTAGGTTTTACGCCAAAATCGCTGCCGATACTGGATTTCGGAGTGCAGCATTGGGACAACGCAAAAATACAACCAATAACAAAAAGTCGAAACTTTTCAAAATGCTTTATTGCACTTTTTGTCACTTTTCTTCAATTTTCCGACACTTGTCAGATATGTTTTTGATCTTTGGCATAACTTTTTTATTCTCATTGCTTCTGCTTCAAATTTGGTAGGATGTTGTAGGACGCAGATGTGAAAATGTACTGCAACTTTCAGATTTTTTGTGTTTGGTACCGGAGGTATGATATTTTTCATGTGAAAAACGACCAAAACTCCCCTAATATATCAACAAATATATTTTTCTACTTTCCAAAAAATTTGCACAATTCTTGTACAAATATTTTTACAAAGTTTGGGTCCTGGCCGACATTTTCTGTGCCGAATGAATTTTTCTAACGTGTTTGTAGATTTTTCTACAGGTTTTTGAACATACCCACTGCCTTTGTTTTGACTACTTTGCTTTTTCTGTTTTCCCCTGTTTGAGTTCGCCAATGACACCACAAAGCTATCGCCAATATCTCAAAATATGCGCGGTGAAAAAACTTTTCTTGCAATATCTTCCTGGTGGACGTAATTTCAACGGTTTGCGAGTTATCGCAAAAATCGTGCAGTAATGCCAATATATCGGCTTCTGCGATCCCTAAAGGGGTTTCTTGCGAGAGTAAAAATACTAATTATCTCAGTGGAGCTGCCTCTTCGCGAGAAGTTTTTTCCGTTGCCAAATTTCTTGCGCACACAAGCAACAAGTTGAAGCAAGTAAAAACATTCGTGCAATGTTCATTGCTTGAAAAGTTACCCTGGAATGCTAACGTTGTTGGTATGTCACACGAACACTGACCCCATGCAAATTTCACTCTTTTTCAAAAAAAATAATAATATTGGCTATTTTTGGCCAAGGTTACCAAAGATGAAAGTTTTTGTTTTTCTTGGTCATTTTTGGCCAAGGATAACAACGGTGAAAGTTTGTTTTCATGGACATTTTTCGCCAAGGTTACTTTTGTTGGCCACTTCGGCTATGAATACCAATTATGAAAGTTATGTTTGTGGTTTGAGATTTTGAGCAACTTCTGGCCTCACGCTCTGGCAAACGCGAGTTCGCGTTCGCTGGAGGCAATCTCTGGCACCCCACTGTGCAGCAGGAGTTCGCGCTCCGGGACGCAACTGCTGGCATGGGATTGCAAGTACAAGTATATTCGTACACTGGTAGGCAAGCGTTGGCATGAAAGTACGAGTATCTCGTACCCCACGAAAGTTTGGAATGACGTGACGAAAGTTTGGAATGACGTGAAAATGTCACAAAATATCTGTTCTGCACTATGGCCCATTAAAATCTAATGTTTTTTTGAATAACACTTTTACATTTTGCGCAATTGGCCTACTTGATAAAAGTTGCATGTAAACAAGAAAAAGTTGCAATATACAATTCCTGCAACCAGCTTAAAACGTCGTACTAGTTAAATTCTGCGTATTTCAGAAGCTGTTGGAAGCTGTAAAAAAGTGGCAAAAACTTGCGCTACTCTCATAACGCCTGAAGACAAGTCTAAAAAGCAGCAGAATCAAGCCGGTCATTCTTTTCATTGGCAACCAAATCAAAACTTTTCTACAGATCTGATCTTTCGCAGTCAATAGATTTCAGTTGATAAAAAACACGTTTCAGTCCAGTTGTGAATAGCTGTGCGTTAAGCGTTGTCTTATCCATTTAGGACTGCTAGGCTGAATTATTCCTCACCAAGTACCAGTGCTGCCACAGGCTTCTAGGCAAAAATCACTAGATTCACAAAAAAATTCACTAGATCTGAAAAAAATCACTAGATCTAAAATTTTTGCATTGAAATTCGCAGTTTTGCTTGAAATGATGTATCTATTTACTTTATTGCCCAAAAACGTTTACATCATTTGCAAGTTTGCAAAAATTGATCATGTTGAAACCTGGAAACTCTCATACTAACAATAAAATCAAGAATTTCTAAAGAGCAGAAAATGGCACCACTCGCGAGTATTTAGATCGACCAACCTAACCAGTGCTGCCACTCTACTATGAAGAAGACTCCATAATTTACCTTGAAAAAACTCCAGAAAAAAAAAAGAAACAGACATACAAAACGTTTAAAAAAAGTCAAAACCAAACTTGAAATGTACGCTACCGGTACTTGCATATAAAAATTAAGGTACTATACATTATTTGCATCATATTTTTAAAAAGTTGAAGTCTAGTATTTTTAAATATACTGACAATTTACAAGTAGGCTAGCAGCAAATTAAATGTTTGAAGTAACATAAAAAAAGCTAGTTACTGTAGATCTTTTCTGAAAAAACGTTTAATGTTTTCCTTTACTTTCACTCAAATGTACAAATTGAAACATGTACATGTTACATTCAAGCCAGGTCTTACAGTTATCTTTTCACCCTAACCATAGCATTCATTGCAATATTTGACTACTAATTTAACATTCAAAATTTTACATTCCTATCACAAATGCGCCTGTTAAACAATGAACGGATTCTCAACCACAGTATCTTCAAAACAAAAAAAGCGTTATTCCAAAATAATGCGCAAGCAGCCCTTGACACACCAGCGATAGATCAGAGTGCTGACCTATGCCCAGTCAGTGCTTAATCTGTAAACCATTATATTTCAAACAATTTCGTTAAAGCCTAGCCCTACTCGTCTGCCTGGCTACTGACTGCAAATAAGCTATTAGCATTACGGCTGTGAAACTACTGTATTCTTGAATGGAAAATACAGTAATACAACATACATTTCTAAAATTTGACCAGAGTCAAAAAAACCCAGACTTTTAATAAAACCCCAGACAAAACAGAAAAAAAACAGATCTAGTGAAAAAACAACAGCGGGGTCAGCACTGAACCTAACAGGTAATTAATTATTTCCACTGCAGTGTTCCTGCTAAGAAATGAAAATACTACCATGGCCAATATTGCTGCAATTAACACTAAACAGCACGGGAGAACTCAAATTAGAAACACTTGTTCATTCTGTTGATGCAAATCTTCAAGCAATTTTTCACATAATCAATTGTTTACGGATTAAAAAACGCTGAAAATCTTTAAAAAATGGCTGAAAAGTTGAAAAGTTAGAAAAAAGACAATCGATTTTCTTGAAATATTTGAAAAAAATCACTAGATTGCAGTGAAAAATCACTAAATCACAAGATGAGCTTGAAAATCACTAGGCGTGGCACCAGTGCCAAGCACGACGGTAGCGTTGGAAAATGTTCACTTGCCCATCACATGGCAAGAACCTGAGCTAATGTTCCGCAACAATGGGTTGTTACATCATAATGTAGTAATTGTTGCAGGCCTACTGCCCTAAGCGCAATGCTGGTAAACAACTTTAGTACATCCACGTGTTTTGCGATTTTTGAGCTGATTAAGTTCATGTGCTTTAACTCAATACTCATGTTACGCGCACAAAGAATCTGTCATCCCGCGCCCGCCCCGCACCCGACCCACAAATGCGGGTACCCGCAACCAGCGCGGGTAAACCCGCCCCGCGCAGGACTCTATTAGGCATACTCCCAAGATTTCTCAAAAATTTGCTGGAGAGTGAAACTATTTGGTCTGTAGTGCTACGGCCGGGACGAAAACCGCACTGGGTATCATTCAGGTTTAATTCAATTATTTCGTGGCATCTTTTTTCAAGGCATTTGGCAACGTAAATGTTAATTATTTTAAGATTCCCAAAAAGCATCGCGGGCCACATGCGGCCCGCGGGCCGCGTGTTTGAGACCCCTGGCGAAGACGTTAGCCTTAGTCTATGCTTGTTAACATTTCCAGGCGGTTTAAGATTAAGGTTGCCAGACGTCCTTGAGCGCCTAGAATTGTCTTTGAATTTGGTGTCAAAACTTGTGTCCTTGATCCTTGAAAAACACTTGTTGTCCTTGAATATTTTCCGACGTCCTTGAAAATTCTTGAATATTTTTAAAATTGTTCATTTAAGAATTATTGATTACATTGAACATTCAAGAAACAAGGCTAAGCAATGTAAATGAACAGAACAATGTGTAGATTTGTTCCACCTTAAACAGGTGTGTAGTAACAGTAAATTATTCAAGAATGGTTGTGTTGTCTGAATACGTTTTGTTTAGTTTTCAATTTCGTACATGGTTAGCTTAGATTGCTTAGCCCACACGTGAAAGCTTGCTGAAAGGGTTCAAGTAGGGTTGCCAGATGCGTTTTGTAAAAATACCGGCCATTTTTATTTGTCAACAGTGCCAGATCTAAGCTTTGTCGTATTTCGTAAGCGGCAAAGGAAAACAGAAAAACAATCAGTATTGTTTAACCACAATTAATAATTTGCTTGTAATTTGGCTGGCTCACTACATTTCGGTGTGTGCGTGACGCGAAAATCACACCAAGGATTGCGTCAACAGCAGCAAATAAACTTCACTGAAAGAACTGTCCTGACAAGATTCACTACTAGAGTCATTATAATTTGAGAAATTCGGCGTTAGTTCTTTTTGAAGTTACGGCAAAGTGTTTATTTCAAAATACCCACTTCAGGCACTGATTTTCAAAATACCGGCCTTTCACAGGCCTCTGTTAAATTAGCAGTAAAATACCCGCCAGGCCGGTGAAATACCGGCTATCTGGCAACCCTAGGTTAAAGTAGCCATGGGCGTCCGCAGAAGTTTTTCCATGCGAAGCAACATCGACATTTTGCTAATCTTTTTCAAGTTGCTGACGTTGCAATGCAAATGGACGTTCACAAACCGCTCTACTGTTTCAACACCACAAAGAAAATTCCCCATAAAAACACGCGCTCCATTCGCATCCATTTTGAAATCTTTTTCAAGTGTAGCTGTAGGCAGAGCCGTATCAGCCGCACGCCATACCCCCCAATTGGGGGGCACGCTGTCACAGGGGGCCCAAAATTCCAGTCCCGTCACCACTTGGCACGCCAGAGAAAGCTTCGATCCCCAAATTGAAGTATGAATTGAACATTGTATTGTATTGTATTGAGTAACGTCGTCACTCCCACACGCAAGTCGCTTGAATTTAAGCATGCATCGCAGTAACATGAAATACGCAAATACAT
>Ga0210059_1016941_pt1 | contig 10461 bp, 9 predicted proteins | sample Ectturendosymbi2_FD_188042 | JGI IMG/M metagenome (GOLD analysis project Ga0210059, IMG submission 188042) | Ecteinascidia turbinata endosymbiont from Florida, USA - Sample 2 (SPAdes) (version 2) | ecosystem: Host-associated > Tunicates > Ascidians > Unclassified | place: Key West, Florida... | reverse complement strand
CAGTAAACAGCCTCCATACCTCTTATTTGCTGGAATTTAGATCCCTAACTTTTACTTTATGCCATGCCCATAGCCATGGGGGCATTCAGGGACAGTGTCCCTAAATATTTTTGTGTCAACTAAATTTTGTTGTGCCCAGAAAAGTTTGTTTTAAACATATACCGTAATAAAACAAAAACCTTTCCCCCCTAACAGATTATTTTGCCCTTCAAACCTCAAAACCTGCCTACAGGCCTGCTTTGTGCTAGCCTACACTTTCAAACCTGTGGCATTCTGATTGTTCTGACTTCTGAGTCTGCAACTGTTAGTGATTTCAGTCCACGTATCATTTTTGCAGTTAGGTGGCATAGAATCTGTGACCTAAACTTTAATTGCTTTTATAAGTTGTGTTGTCATAAGAAGTCTCTGCCTTTATTAATAATGAGTAAAAACGGTTAGAAAACCAATTAAATTTGTCGTACAAATCACAGAAAGCTTCAAAACTGCATATGATTTTTTGCATGAATTTTTTGATTTTATCATTGATTTAAATGAAATGATTTAAATCAATCAACCCTGACTAGAAATAGCTGAACTATCATTTAAAATTTTTTGCATTGATGCAACAGCGAAGAAGTCAACATGCAATGAAGTTCATAACACTAGTACTGGTGTACGAAATGAAGTATTTATTGAAATGCCAATACTGAAACTGTCAATTGGTAATTTCATTGACACTGATGGCACACATGCATAAAATGTTAAAAGCCTATAATAATGTATCTGTTTCATGAATCAAAATTATGTTCTACAACTATGTTTACAGCCAATAGCCTTCACATTTGATAGAATTTAAATTAAACTTTCACTTTGTCTATGCCAGTCTACACTTTCAAACTTGTGGCATTCTAACAGCTATGACTTCCGAATCTGCAAGGGATAGTAATTTCAGTCCACATGTCATTTTTGCAGTTAAATGACAATGTGTGACCTTACAGTTGCTTTGATTGATAAAACTTCAGGTGGTTTTAACTTGTGTCGTTGTAAGAATCCTTTGCCTTCTACACTAGTACTGTATAGGCTATGTGAAAACCTATTAGAATGCTAATTAATTGTGTAATAGACATCACACAAAGCTCAAACAACATGATTTTTTAATTTTTATCAGTTGATTTAAATCATGATTTTTATTGCTTGATTTAAATCATGATTTAAATCACTGATTTAAATCACTGATTTAAATCAAATGATTTAAATCAATCAACCCTGGCTTATATGGCATGTAACCAAAATACTCTTCATATTCTTGTCCTGTTGCTCACTGTCTGTGTTACTGGTCACTCTTTACAGTGCTTTTTATGTTGCTACGAAATGTTTTTACAAACTCAACAAAGTGGTGTTAGGGTAAAATTACCAAGTAACCTGAGCCAAAATGGCCAAAAATCTATCCCACTAGCACTTATGACATCATCCACAAAAAACCCAAAACCTAAAAACTTTTTTCATTGCAAACTAGAAGACTCATAGAGTCTTTTAAGGGTTTGAACAGCTCTCTAGCACAATTGACTAGCGAGTTATGGAGTTGCAAAGACTTGGCCAATATGGGCAAATGATACCTTTTATAGTGAAACTCGACTGGCCCCAAAGGTGTTAAGCAGGATTTGAGGTCATATTTTGTAACGTCATGAATTTCGCATGCCCATAGAAATTTTAAACATGGTACCTATGATAGTTATGCTTTACGTAGTAGGATGTGTAGAAATATAAGCTGATTCTATAAAGCCTGATTCACATGTGATGCGGCTAAAGTGGCACGACACTTAAAACAATTGGGTCATTCCATGTCAAATGAGCAAATAGGTTGCACCAAGTGTTTTGTATTTCAATGAAATTCGGCACACTTGTAGATTTCAATGAAAAATGAAGATTGCAAAAAATTTTTTGAAAAACTCCCATTATTTACGGAGTTATGATCACTTTAAAAAACATTACTTTTACTCATTACGCTTCAGTGAACATGCTTAAATTTTTATTAAATTTCTAATTTTTCAGCCTCTGATGACATGAGATGGCTGAAAATTGCTAGACACACATTTTTAGACCCAAGGAATTCAAAAAACACCTTAAAAAGTGCTAAGAGAACTGCTTATGATAATAGAGCATTCAATTTGCTTCTCACATTTTTCGGAGGCCCGACTTTGAACATCTGTAAAAAACATGGGTATAAAATTTTGAAGTTGATCACATATTTTATTCTTATACCAATACTCTTTCATGCCAAATAAAAAAATTTAATTAAAATTTGATGCCTACTGTGAAAACAACTGTTTTCTTAATTGTTACTTAATTGCACCTTTTTCCAGACTATTCATTGAATCAGGTTGCTCTGGGGCAAACGACATAAACTCAATAAAAAAATGCATGAACACACTGAAATTGACTCAATCACACCAACCAGTCCTTCATTTAAGAAAAAATCAAGCATGCAAATTTATGCTTCACTGAGCACACGTTTTTAAGCAAATCATGGCTGAGTGAGAGCACTGAGCCTCAAGAAGGATAATTTTACATAGTCTATATAGAAATCTTCCACCTTAAATGTGACTTTACTGCAATGCATAATGCTTCACTGTGCAACATGTGTCAATAACTGCAAAAGTTTTTCAGCAACACACTGTACTATAGATAAACATTCAAAGATAAACACAAAATCCATGTGGTATCAAAGCATAACTACAAGTCTGTTTAATTGTTCATGTCAGAAAACATTGACTGTATCTTTTTTAAATCTTTTTCTGAAATTCTGTATTGTTGTTGAAGTTGAAGGCATGCCAATGCTGAGCAGAATGTGGGTGTATGGTACATAGCACAGGTCTTCCCTAGACGGCCAGAAAAAAGACCTTGCAGGGCCATGTGGGTGCATGAATTTTACTTCTGCATCATTTACTGACATCACCATTCCAATCCACCAGTTTCTGTCATAGAGACAGCCCACATAGTTGTGAGGAGTTGGTCTGGTAGTAACATTTTGCTGCTCATACAAGGTCGTAATGATCCTGGCATGAGACCCTCTTGATGCCAACTTTCTTGTCACCTAATAGAATGAAATGGTGAAAATTCCTTGTTCCTGGTATGGCTTTTTCAGCTATCTGGTGACGCTGGTTCATGGCAATGCAAACTGGTTCCATCGTTTCTTTGGAAATAACTATAAAATTAATGCCATGTATGTTTTCCCTGAAACTCAATAATTGGGCTGATGTTAATATCTGGCCTTTATAGGGTCGTTGAAGACTTGCTTTGGTAGCTGTTCGCTTACCGGTCCCTCCAATCCCATGACAGGGAGATTTGCCATGACTAGTGGCAAAAAATACCCATTCTGCTGCTACATTGAAATCTGTGGTATGATGGCATAAATTTAGAAAGTTTTTTCGATTTTTGTATTGGGCTCCACATCCATCTGAAAAGTATACTATTTTTGTCAAGCCATGTATTTTCTTTTTGACATGGTCAATGCATTCCTTTTGTATCTGGTGAACCAATGACACATCATGATCCATATCATCAGAAATAATGCAAAAGGAATGACATTGAAGGTGGTCATTGACACGATGATATACACAAACAGGATGCAATGTGGCCTGCGATGTATTCCAGTGATAGGAATGGATCTCATCTTGAATTGTGAAGGCAAAGTTTTCTGTAAAATCCAACAATAGAATGGCAGTGTTTGCTGAAATGTTATCTTTCAGTTGTCATACATAGCTGGATTGTGATTTGGCAATGTAAGAATGTGACGTAAGCTTTTCCAAGTTACCAATTAATACAGAAACAAATTCTTGCACTGGTGTTGTCATTTGTGCAAGAGTTGACCGGTCAGTTGTAATCCATTGTTTGTATGTTATTTCAGTGTCATCATCATATTCACCTATAATGTTAAATAGGTGATCTTTCATAATGTCTGATGATGGGCACTCACTGCATCGATGTATCATGCAATCTCTGTTCTCTGTGGAGCACACTAAGAGTTTCATCATATCTTTGTAATCTTCTTTGGTGTTTAGAGCATTTATGAGCAGCTTGGTGTTTTGATGAATGGTACAAACACACACAGCATGTGCACCACTAGCTTCAGCCAGGACACACCATTTAGGTCTTAAGCTGCAGAAAGAAGAGAAACCTATTTGGGTTGATGGATATCTGGTCTTGAATCCACTGAACAGTTCCTTCAAATTGCATAAAACTAAATGTTTTTGATTACGTACATTTCTACCTAAGCTGACACTGTCTTTTTTTCTAGGTAATATCCTGGAAAACTCTTCATTCTGATAAAAGTTTATTACAAGTTCTTTCGTTTCTTCACTTAAAGCTCTACCTTTGCTCTTCCCTGGTCATGGTAAAATTCCTTGCTCCTTTTTCATTTTTCTTGCCTTTTTAACTTGATATTTGGTAAACCCAAAATGTTGTGCAGCTCTTTCAACTGACCGAGTGTTGGGGATCAAAGTAAGAAGCTGCAATTTGGTGATTCTGTCTGCTGACTGTATCTTCTCGCTAATTGCTTCGCAAAGTCGATCTGAATGTTCAATCTTTTCTTTATTATCTTTTTCAAGACCATCATCTTGCATTTAACATATCTGAACTGGTGCTTTTTTAGTGCTCCACATAGCCAAGTACATTTGCACTTTTGAGAATTTTGCGGCGAGCTTCAGCAGCTTGCGTCTGCGTCTGCTTACTTTTACCATGTCGTTTTAAAGGTGATACCAAGCACAGTTCCAATGATGTGTTTATTAAGCAGAGAAATGCTCACCAAACCTGTTTTCACAGTTTTTTTTATGTTTTGCAAATGGATCACAACACTTCTTCCACTGCAAATTGTATTTTGACAGGTACATCATGTGGTGATGCTTGCAGATACTCTTAATCTCATTTTTTGCCATTGATATTCTGCGACAGATTAATTCAACATCCTCATCTGCAAGCTCAGCAATGTCCACAAACCCTACGCTTTTAGCAAAATAAATTTTATGCCAAGTCTCCTCCAATTTTCTTCCAATATCGCATTTCAGTAATGAACTCATAACAAATGTTGTATTTCAATAGTATGTTACTAACAAGACCATCTGAAAAATGAAATGAGGAATTAGTGATATATTTTAGTAAGTCTCATAGCAATGTTGGCCCTCACTGATAAAGGGGAAGTGGTAATAGCTTTCTGTAGTAATAGTAGAACTTGCTAGTTGTCATCGTAAGTGCATGACTATTGAGTATTGTCATTACATATAATATATGCATTGTGGTGTCATAGAGTAAATGTCATTGATAACACACCATTAATAACATTGCATTCATGCAGCACATCATTGATAACATTGCATTCATGCAGCACATCATTGATAACATTGCATCCATGCAGCACATCATGGATAACATTGCATCCATGCAGCACATCATTGATAACATTGCATCCATGCAGCACATCATTGATAACATTGCATCCATGCAGCACATCATGGATAACATTGCATCCATGCAGCACATCATTGATAACATTGCATCCATGTAGCACATCATTGATAACCATAGGCGCAATTAGGTAGGGGACACGGGGACTGCGTCCTCCCCGCTTTTTCATACAATGGAGATATAACATCCATGTCCCCCCACATTTTCTCTTTAGGTTTTGTAATATGTTGGTTTCACACCAACCTGTCCCCCCACATTTTACAACAAAATTGCGCCCATGTTGATAACATCGCATCCATGCAGCATTCCTTCCAATGCAATAAATTTTCAAAAACAAGCTCATTGCATGTTTCAAATAGCTTTGCCCAACTTTTGCAAAATACATGTTTTTGATTATGAGACAGTGCCCAAGGCTAGTTTCTGAAAATCAGCTGTAGGTTCCTTCTCAAAAATAAAACGTTTGACACTATGATGGCTTTATTAATTGTAAACATTAATGTTTCATCAGGATCAGCAATGGGTGAGACGCTATGATGTTTAATGATTATATTGAACTGAGCTGGCGTCTCCAGCTGTTATTCCAATAGAATCTATTTTAGGGATAACAACCAAACCTTTTAACATGAACTTCATTAGGTTATAAGCGAAACTTAAAACTTTGTGCTATTAGCTATGTGGGTCATTCCATGTCAAATCACCCAAAAAAGAAAATTCTAAACCCTACCCTTTCAGAATTTAATGAAATTTGGCATACGTGTTGGTTTCAGCCCCCAAACCTCAAATCTAAAATTTTTCAGTGATTGGTTGATCGGTTTCCGATATATGGGGGGTTAATTTTTTGAAAATTTTGAGAAAATAAGGGGGGGAGCCCAACTTCAAAACACCATATCTTTTGAACTAGTGGTCCAATCTGGAAAAGTAAGGTATCTTTGAAAAGGGGAAAAAGCTAGGAATTCTAATCTGACATCATTTTTGTGATTTGGGTAAATTTTGGGGTGATGACCTTTTGACCTTGAGATTGACCCCGTGGATCAAATTATAAAATTCTGATCACCATCTGATATCGTAGCCCTATTTGTTACTTATAACATATCAAAAGATAGAATAGATAAAATTTTTCGTTTTTGAGTAATAACAATTTAAAATTAGCATATGTAGACAGTTTTGGTTAATATCATGCAAATAAAATGCAAAGCACGTCTTCTAAATGGCATCATTTTACCATGCACAACCTCAATGCCAGGGTTAGGGTTACAGTTTGTTTTTAGGACATCACAGAAGGTCAATGTTCAAAAGTTATGTACCCAATTCAATGTATGCTACCTACACCATATGACAATATGAGATGTGTATTTTAAGGTATGTAAGGTTGCTAACATGTCAGTATCGATGAGTAAGTTAAGTTTTTACACTGATGTCAACCCCTGTGTAACCAGAAAAAAAACATCCCACTAGGCAGAATATTTCACTGGTAAGAGAGGAAGATATCAAAATATTGGCATTGCAAAGTAAAATTTAAATACACCATATCTAAACCATTTGTTTCCATCACGAGAAAGAATTGCTTAAGAAGTTTTCAATGCAACAAAGAAATTGTAGTGATCCATTTAATACTCATCCAAACAAGCAAAGGACAAAATAATTGGGGGTCCTTTGTAGCTATGAGAAGCTGAAATCTACCTCCAAATGTAATTCCTAGTGAAAAACACTGCAGCACATGTGCGATTAGACTGAATTAAAGAAATTAAAGATATGCCAAGTGCTGCACAAACTGGAGGGTCTACTGAACCAAATGGTGGTGTACTAAACATGAAAAGGAAGAACTAATGGATACAAGTTCACCCCAACAGGATATCAATGATGTTGATAGTGTCACTATTAGTTTTTAAAAGTACATTTTCCTTGTAGAATTAAATGGAAGAAGTCGATGGGGGAACGGAAGCTTCTAAAACCAGTGCAGAAGTTAAAATATTGTATTGAGAAGACCTATGAAGTTGAATTGCAGTCATCTGACTCAGATTTAGATGAGAACCACAAAGAAGATATATGTCTGTTTCGTGCCATGTTGGAAGAACTGCAAGAAATAATCAAAATATCCACTTTTTATACAGAACGTGCTCTAATTTTAACCCCAATCCTCCTTCACCACAGAAAGAAAAATAAAAGAATTCAGTGCCTCGAACCACTTAGCAAAGAAGAGAAGAGCATAAGCAAAAGGGAATTCTAGAAGAGGGCACCAAGAACAAGGGCAAAGCAATGTCACCTGAGCTGAAGCAAAAACTTGTTGAATTCTATGAAAAAGATGAAAACAGTTAAATAATTCCTGGGAGTAAAGGAAAAAGGTATGCGTGGTAAGCATGGTGAAAAAATTCTGGAGTACTCTCTTAGAACACCCTTTTCTTTGTTCAATGCTCGGCTTTTTCACAAGGTGGTATGAGACACCAAATTCTTTCATTGTTCTTTCTATGGTGGTGAAAGGGGATTGGGTTAAAATTTGAACATGTTCTATACAAGAAGTGGATCTTTGTATATTGCTTGCAGTTCTTCCAACATGGCACAAAACAAACATAAACCTTTGTTGTTCTCTTCTAATGCTGAGGCAGATGACTTCAACTTCATAGGTCTTCTCAATACAATATTTCAATTTCTGTGCCACCTTTTTAGACCTCCATTTCATTGTTGACTTCTGTGTTGATAGAGCGATAGAGCCAATTGCCCATGCGTGACTGCTGTTACATGCAATATTGCTACGGTGTACTTAAATTCTACTTTGCAATGCCAATATTTTGATATCTTCCTCTCTTACCAGTGAAATATTCTGCCTAATGGGATGTTTTTTTTTCTGGTTACAGGGTTTGACATCAGTGTAAAAACTTAACTTACTCATCGATACTGACATGTTAACAACCTTACATACCTTAATATACACATCTCATATTGTCATATGGTGTAGGTAGCATACATTGAATTGGGTACATAACTTTTGAACATTGTCATTTCACCATGGGAATATAGTTTTGCCATGTTAATTTGACCTTCTGTGATGTCCTGAAAACAAACTGTAACCCTAACCCTGGCATTGAAGTTGTGCATGATAAAAGTATGCCATTTAGAAGACATGCTTTGCATTTTATTTGCATGATATTAACCAAAACTGTCTACATATGCTAATTTTAAATTGTTATTACTCAAAAACGAAAAATTTTACGCATTCCATCTTTTGATATGTTATAGGTAACAAATACGGCTACGATCTCAGATGGTGATCAGAATTTTATAATTTGATCCACGGGGTCAATCTCAAGGTCAAAATGTAGGTCAAAAGGTCATCACCCCAAAATTTACCCAATTCACAAAAATGATGTCAGATTAGAATTCCTGGCTTTTTCCTCTTTTCAAAGATACCTTACTTTTCCAGATTGGACCACTGGTTCAAAAGATATGGTGTTTTGAAGTTGGGCGTCCCCCTTATTTTCTCAAAATATTCAAAAAATTAACCCCCCCATATCCCGGAAACCGATCATCTGACCACTGAAAAATTTTAGATTTGAGGTTTGGGGGCTGAACCCAACATGTATGCCAAATTTCATTAAATTCTGAAAGGGTAGGGTTCAGCCCATTGGGTGATTTGACATGGAATGACCCATGTATTAACTTATGAGAGCTACCGTATCTTCGGGACCATAAGGCGCACCGGATTATGGCGCAGTATCAAAAATTGAATGCTAGCTGTTTTTTTTCATACATAAGGTGCATTCAATGAAGCAAAACTTAGATCTAAGTCAAACTGTATTCAACTGTTTCACAATAACTGCCAAGTGCGTCATTACATACGAGGGAGTCTAATCTGTCACACATACCTAAGTCGCTAGACACAAATAGAATAAAATAAAAGTTGTGCACGTCTTTGATTCGGTGTGCAGCAATGTAGTCTGGAGCCACGCAAAGTAATACGATCTGTGGTATGTGCTAGCTACTCTAGGACACTGCACATTGCAATTGTTGTTGGTTTATTATGCAACATGATGGTCTGTTTACAAAAAAATCGTAACTAGCAATTAAATGAATAGCACCGTTTACCACATAAAATTGGTTCAAGATGAGAAAAAAAGTGGAGAAATTAAAGTGAAGAAGGGGTCTCCTTTTGAGGTACAGAATGTAGCAAGGTGAAAAATATGCACACAAGAAAACATTTTCTTGTTTTGCAGGAAAAAGCTGTGAGATGTGATTAGACTGTTTGTTTATTAAAAACAATTGCCTGCTGCAGTGTCAGTAGCAATTTTTGCTCTCCAGCTGATTTCCAATAAAAGTGCAAGCTGAAAGTGAACCTGAGTATGAGTTATCTGAATAATTTCAAATTTTTGTGGTTGATGATCACCATTTTGTCAGCAGTTATGCTTGGTTGCGTCCACCCTACTGAACCTATACTAAGTATTCATCGTGCTGGTCGCATGTCCCTCATGTATTCAAAAACTGGTGTTTTGAATGATACATTTGAAGATGCATTTGATCCCAGCTTGCTGCTGATGCAGAACAACAAGTTTGATAAAGTTTCATCATCAAGCGTCAGAAATGATGATATTGGTGTTGATGACAATTCAACCAGCGTTCTTCCTGCTTACTACACAAGGACAGATGCTATTTTTTGTGCATTTCTAAGTGCCTGCATTGTTGGACTTACAGGAATATTTCCTTTGATGTTTTTTACATCAATAGACAATGAAGTTTCTGGTAAAGGCAAAAGTAAGTCAACATTGATGTTTTGTACATTTGATGTTTCTCATACTTTGTAAATACAGGGTGTCCATAAAGTCCTGCACACATTTCAAAATGTAATTGGCGAAGTAACTAAAGTAGATAAAATCATACAGTTTTTTTGCAAAGTGAAGTTTGTTTATTAAAGTTTAAAATTAAAAAATTTGGAGTAGTTTAAGTAATAGCCATATTTCAAGAATTTGCTTTTTCATGCTATTGATAGACTTCAACATGTGCTCCATTTGTTGCTCTCAATATGTCAAGGCG
>Ga0210059_1016939_pt1 | contig 10462 bp, 6 predicted proteins | sample Ectturendosymbi2_FD_188042 | JGI IMG/M metagenome (GOLD analysis project Ga0210059, IMG submission 188042) | Ecteinascidia turbinata endosymbiont from Florida, USA - Sample 2 (SPAdes) (version 2) | ecosystem: Host-associated > Tunicates > Ascidians > Unclassified | place: Key West, Florida... | reverse complement strand
TTTACAAGTCGTTCCAAACAGAATTATGATGCCACAGAAGCCTAGATTGCAAAAAAATTCGAATTTTTAGATTTTAATGTTGCGGCTCTTTGTAACTTGGGTTTTACGGTATGCGGCTCATACATAGTGCAGGTTTGGCCACACCTGTTATAGTGCAACGCGAGGTGATCAAGATGCTGGAGGTGCAATGATTTCCAGACACAGCAGCAAAATTTGGCACCTGCTTCGTCAGCGGCAAGCAATGGTCACCTATACTTTATCACCGACCGTGGATTTGATTGTTGTTTGTCAAAGTATCGTGAACAGTGCCAAAAAAAATTATGAACAAATTTCCCGCTGTGAACTTACTAAAAATGATGCGGCAACAAAAAAGAACGCTGTGAACGTACTGCCAAAAGTGTGGCAGCAAAAAGGTCACTGTCGTTAGGTGCTAAAAATGCTATCGGACATTGGTTTCAAAAAAGAGCAGCTTGTTCTTTTGCGAGTTGGCACCTGACGACTAGATACTACCAAACATGGGAGACTTTACAAAGAAAAAATATAATAGCAAGAACACATTCAGGATTCATTAGTATAAAAACCAGACTCAGAAGGCCTCAGGACAGTAGCTATTTTGTTCATGAATGACTGAGGTTACAGGTCTTGCAGTTGAATAAGGCATGTTATACTTTTTCGTAACTGTCAGTAGGTTTCTTGACAGTTGAGCTTAGCCAACTCAGTTCTCATGTGGTTGCGACGATATGTTTCTGTTTTTGGATGTTAAGATAAACCTGCAGGCAATAACGACCAGTGCAAAAACGAGATATTAGGTCGTTGGTTGGGAAGAAGCTGTTGAAAAGTTGATCAGTTAAGAGATTTGTATTCACGATAGTATTTCTGCGATTTCGCTGATGTGTGATGTTAGATCCGATATGTATTTCTGTTAGGTTTTCAATCTCAACATGCGGCCGTAATTCTGTTCGCTGTGCAGTGATGCGTGAAGTTCGAATAGTTTTCAAACCAAGTCTTTATCTAAGTTTGAAAACTGTTCGAAATTATTGCATCATTGGAAAAAGAGCAAATCGACGTTAGTGACGCTAGTGATGTTCAGCTTTGATTTTGCAGGCTGTTTTTGTTAGACGACTTGACGCATATCATCCTCGTAAGAGTGAAACAAATGCTTGCTCGCTGTTCTTCATCAAAACCGTTGTTGAATGCGATTCATCGCGTAATTCTGAAATTTCTTAAACTTCATTCTACCATACAACGCCTGAGATTCGCTTCGCGCTTTGCTGACACCGCGCTGCGAAAATTTCCTACCCTGTTTGAAGTTAAGCGAACTTGCAGTCAATGAAAGCTTCTCAGTGCGGATAGACCTTTGGTGAATGCAAAAATTCTGAAATTTCAGAAATATTTTGAAACTCCTACGCTGTCATGTCAGCGATTTTTTGCTCTTTGCTACCACATCGCTGTGAAACTTCTCTTTCACAGCCAGCTGATTATCGTACTTGCGGTCAATGAAAGTTTCTCAGTGCAATTGGTGATTCCCTGGAGAAATTTTTGATTGCATCGGTTTCATGTTGTATTTGAAACTGTTGCCGAATCGAGCGTCAAAGAACTATTACAGTAGTTGCGGATCGCGCCTGAGCAGCCTGTGGCAAGCAGTAAACACAAGCCTGCTCTCGTACGATCAACATCGAATCGTTATACGCCAGCAATATGTTTTATTACACGCAGTTTTGATTGAAAAAATTTCTGATTAGTTGTCTAGTCTTCATTTTGTTTGTTTACTCTGCTCTTGCTTTAGCGTTTCAACTTTCAACCGAACACATTGCTAGCAGATGTTTGGACTGATGCATATGTAGTGTTTCGTGATATTGAGTTCCTATTGCCTAAAATTGAATCACTTTTGTCACCTTTGCGGTGACTAGTTACTTGCATACAAATACGCACATCATCGCAAAAAAAAAGCAGAGACCAGTCGGTTGGTTCCTCCAATCCTTACAGCAAAACGAGCTTTTATTTGGCTTCTATCGTTTCTTCAGCGGCAGTCAAAATAGTTCTTGAACTTAACATAATAGGTCATTGTCCAGGTTAGATACGCACAAAGTTCAACGCACAAAGTTGTTTCTGATTAAAAAAGTTGCATACAGTATCTTTTGTTAACAACATCAGCGGGGAATTAATTCACCAAACTTTGGTAGTTGGTTGGGATGGAACATCCGGTCTTTGCTACGTTGCTGAACCAATGACTGAATGTTCATTCCCGAACAACTGCTCAAACATGCTGAACCAAATACAAAGAAAGAACCTGCAATTTCCTGAACTTTATTTTGCGCTGTCATTCCTGTGATGTGTTATGCTTTCTGCTGTTACCACGCTGTGAAACGTTGCTGCATTGCTTTCTGCTAAGCAAACATGCAGTCAACGAAAGCTTTTTCGTGCGAATGGCACTTGCCGAGAGACATTCTGTGGTTAGATCAATTTCATCTTGTTGTTAAAAGTTTGATAAAACCATCACTGTTTCTCATCACTGTTCAAAACGAATTGCTTTTTGTGGTACATTCGAGGACAGCCTGTGTCGAGAAACTGAAGTCCAGCTTGTCATCGTACGATCCACAAAAAATTAATCACTGACAGCAACATATTTTTTCATGTGCAGTTTTGCTTCAATTCTTTCCAGATTAGCCGCTGTCATTTCTTTCAGTGACTGTCGATAAATTTTTGTGAGCAAAAATGAGGTGGCAACGTCCACATTAAATACGTGTGATGCTGTTTCTTCAAAGCAAAAATATTTTGATAATTGAAATGCATATACATGTGTTTGGACAGGTTGATCTTGACACAGCTTTGACTCTGTAGTCTTATAATTTACACATAACTGCATTCTCATTGTTAACGAAAGACAACAGCAATGGCATTAGTAACTGTCGATGATTTGTGGAAGATTTGGAACACATCAAAGCGTGTTGACGAACTTTTCCCACGATGGATCGAAGACTTCTCCCTGGAACCAACTATCAGTGAAAACTTTGATGATGAAGACTTATTGACAGCTATATTGAAGTGGGCATGGCAAACGTCATTGATACCTAATGCTCACCCATTTATTGTGCAATGTGATCTGCATTGGAAAGCAGAGAAAAATATAATCAGTATTATTTGTGAACGTGGTGAAATGTTTATATCCTCGTGGCAAAAGTTGTTCAAAATACTTCCACGGAACGAAAATGATCGAACTGGTTGCATTGCTGCATTACATGTGCATATATTCCACCCAAATTGACGTAAATGTTCCATATCAGATACCTTGCAGATACTCTGTAAAGAGAGTACATTACATTGATGACACTCGTAGACAAAAACATTTGTGTGTTAATCGCTATTATCGAGATGACTTACTGCGCATGAAAAATTATCGCTATGCATGACGTATCAAAACACTTGTTCTCTGTGTATTATTGTATTGATGGATAAAGCGAAGAGCTAATTGAAAAACGATTCACTAACGTTTCAGCCAAAGATTATTGAGACTTGTGAGCGCGTCTGTGGTTGTAGAGTTGACTATCCTGCGTACACCTTATGTCGACGCCTTTCTCTGTTGATGTCGAAAGACGTGGATGCACTTTACCTGCTGTAGAGTGTTTTATTTTCTTTAAGCATTTTAAGCCTTCAGCTGCCGAACGATGCATTAACTGAATGTATGATTGACTAACGTTCAAGAAACTGTGTTGACGTTTATCCTTAAATAGGCGTATCACTAACCCTTGTTCTTTTGTTTTTCGTGTTTGTGTTGCAATGTTATTTGAATAGGGAACTGAAAATCTGACCTGTGACGCTGCCACAAAAGATCTTCGAAGTATTGGTGTCCTCGGCCACGGAAATTGTCGATCTATTGCCTAAAATTGATTCGTTTTTGTCACCTTTGCGGTGACTAGTACTTGCATATACAAATAAGTGCATCATCGCAAAAAAAGCAGAGACCAGTCGGTTGATTCCTCGAAACCTTACAGCAAAACGTGCTTTTAATTGGGTTCTATCGTTTCTTCAGCGCCAGTCAAAATAGTTTTTTTATTTATGATGAAAGGTCAATGTGTCTGTTAGATACGCACAAAGTTTAAAGCACAAAGTTGTATCACATTAGGAAAGTCGCATATTTTTTCTCAACAACATAAGCGAGGAATCAATTCGCCAAACTTGGGTAGTTGGTTGGGATGGAACATCCAGTCTTTGCTACGTTGCTGAACCAATGACTGAATGTTCATTCCCGAACAACTGCTCAAACATGCTGAACCAAATGCAAAGAAACAGCCTGGAATTCATCAAACCTTATTCTACCCTGTCATTCCTGTGATGTGTTATGCTTTCTGCTGTTACCACGCTGTGAACCGTTTCTGCACTGCTCGCTGTTCAGCGAACATCCAGTCAAAGAAAGCTTTTTCGTGCCAATGACACTTGCCGAGAGACATTCTGTGGTTAGATCAATTTCATGTTATCGTTAAGATGTTTGATGAAACGATCACTGTTTCTCATCACTGTTCAAAACGAATTGCTTTTTGCGGTACGTTCGAGGGCGGCCTGTGGCGAGAAACTGAAGTCCAGCTTGTCATTGTACGATTTCCTAGAAATTATTCTCTGACAGCAACATGTTTTTTCATGGGCAGTTTTTCTTCAAATCTTTCCAGATTAGCCGCTGTCATTTCTTTCAGTGACTGTCGATATATTTTTGTGAGCAACAATAAGGTTACAACATCCACATTGACTACGTACAACGTTGTTTCTTCAAAGCAAAAATATTTTGATAGTTGAAATGCATATACATGTGTTTGGACAGGTTGATCTTGACACAGCATAGACTCCGTAGTTTTATAATTTACGTAAAACTGCATTTTTGTTGTTAGAGAAAGATAACAGCAATGGCATTAGTAACTGTCGATGATTTGTGGAAGATTTGGAACACACCAAAGCGTGTTGACGAACTTTTCCCCCGATGGATCGACGACTTCTCCCTGGAACCAACTATCAGTGAAAACTTTGATGATGAAGACTTATTGACAGTTATATTGAAGTGGGCATGGCAAACGTCATTGATGCCTAATGCTCACCCATTTATTGTACAATGTGATCTGCATTGGAAAGCAGAGAAAAATATAATCAGTATTATTTGTGAACGTGGTGAAATGTTTATATCCTCGTGGCAAAAGTTGTTCAAAATACTTCCACGGAACGAAACAGATGGAACTGGTTGCATTGCTGCATTACATGTGCATATATTCCACCCAAATTGACGTAAATGTTCCATATCAGATACCTTGCAGATACTCTGTAAAGAGAGTACATTACATTGATGACACTCGTAGACAAAAACATTTGTGTGTTAATCGCTATTATCGAGATGACTTACTGCGCATGAAAAATTATCGCTGTGCATGACGTATCAAAACACTTGTTCTCTGTGTATTATTGTATTGATGGATAAAGCGAAGAGCTAATTGAAAAACGATTCACTAACGTTTCAGCCAAAGATTATTGAGACATGTAAGCACGTCTGCGGTAGTAGAGTTGACTATCCCGCGTACACCTTATGTCGACGCTTTTCTCTGTTGATGTCGAAAGACGCGGATGCACTTTACCTGCTGTAGAGTGTTTTATTTTCTTTAAGCATTTTAAGCCTTCAGCTGCCGAACGATGCATTAACTGAATGTATGATGGACTAACGTTCAAGAAACTGTGTTGATGTTTATCACTAAATAGGCGTATCACTAACCCTTGTTCTTTTGTTTTTCATGTTTGTGTTGCAATGTTATTTGAATAGGGAACTGAAAATCTGAACTGTGACGCTGCCACAAAAGATCTTCGAAGTGTTGGTGTCCTCGGCCACGGAAATTGTCGATCACTGAACGACGTCCGAAAAAAGAGTTGAACTTCGACACTCCCGGGCAAGTTTTCGACCAATCGCGTTGCAGTTGGTTGGGATGGAACATCCAATCTTTGCCACATTGCTGAAGATAATAGCATTGACTGAATGTTCTTTACCGAACAACTGCTCAGGCTACAAAAGCAAAATCCACCTAAAGTGTTCCCTCCAAGAAATTTTGGACTGAGCAAAATTTTGATTCAGTGAGCATGGATACTTCATGGCTGAGTTATTTGAGTTCTGTATGTATTACAAACTTTATTAATTATTGGAATAACCTAGGGCGACGATATTTTCATCAGGAAAGAAGAGGACAATATGCGGCTGTCACTTACTTGAGTATACTATCTGTCGTGGTTTGCGGCGGGTTTGGTTTCCCGCAAAATAAGTGTCGACTTTGAAAGTGTCGACATCAGCGATGACCTCGCCGCTGAGCGACATCGGTTGAGCAACGTCTCATCTCCAATCCACCCATTGATCCTGGAAGTACCGCGTATCTTCCAACGCAAAGATGATGACCCATCATGACGCAGCACAAACCGAAGCAGGGACGGCGCCAACACCCAAAGAACCAACAACCAATCACAACGCCTGAAGTCTCGCCGTCGCCCATTTTCCATATTCAAACATGGCACGAATCTGTACCAAGTCTCATCTCCAGGAACTCGCCTTCAACCGTCGACCATCCAAATTATAAAGAAGAAACCAACAACCACCGCACGAGGATCGAAGCGCCACCGACCAACGCTGATTGCGCTATCTGGAAAAATTGTATGAACATGCACTTGTGTCTTTTCCAGCAGTTCAGCTCGACTCCTAGCTCTTTAAATCACCCACTAATGAATGCTGTATTGTAAAAACCGATGTTCTTGGCGATTTTTTTTCTGTTTTGGCCTGATGCAGGGGAGATTGTGTTTCCCGCTGACATTCGGAAGGCTCTCCATTGCTTTGTTGTCAGTGGGGTCAGATTAACTTTAGCTTAAACGTGGTGGCCGAGCTCCCACTAAAAGCAAAATTGAGGAAAACTGTAGCAATGGAGCGGCTTTCTGGTGTCTCGTGGGCGGTGTGGGCAAGACTACAAAAGTTGCAAACCCGAAATGCTGACAGGAAAAGCAGAGCGACTTGGCGTGTCTTTGACAGGAGCGGGCAAGGGCATGCCGGGTCGTCCATTGAAAGTCTTTCCCGGTGTCTCAGGAGCCCCGTAAAGCAAATCGTCAGATTTTAGTCCAGGGTTCCTGTTTCAGAAGGTTTGTCCAGAAAAGAAAAAATAATGTCGTGATCCCGGAAATAAACTGAAGCTTGTGGTTTCATGCGCCATTTTGTATTGAAAAAAATTCTTTTCGCAACTTAAAGTTTTCTTTTGGTTTTTGTGCGTTTTTAAGTTCTTTTGTCGCCCGCGCGAATAAAATACTTGTGCAGTGAGAAATTGTTGATGCCGCCGGCTCTGATTGATGTGTTTACTTTAGTTTGATAGTCCATTCTCTCATGTCGTCAATTCAGCTGTTAGATCGCAGTGTGGGACGACTTTTCCCCTGGGTCTTTCATGCGCCAAAAGTCTTTTTGGGGACTGGTGCTCGCTTAGCGGGGTCAGGGTCTGCCGCATGGGGTCAAAAATTTAACGTTAAAATACGATGGTATACGTGTCAACTGCAAACGCGTTACACAACACTATTTACATTTAACAAGTGAAATGAAAAGTATTGATAATTTTTAAGCATTTGAAATAAGACCTCCAGTGTGGACAATGTTTCAGTCAAAACACACAAAATAAAATCCTTATCACTTGTCACATTTATCCCATGAAAATTTTGCAGTTTTGTAAAGTTTTTTAAACAATGTAGAATCACTTTGACCTGCTTGCACGAAATGTTATAAATTGTACACCAGCTTTAATGGACTAAAAACTGGCTAAACTAGAATTTTCTTCTCTTGCGTTTAGGGCATTGTGACCGCATCAAGGAAAAATAACCCCCACTTTAGTGTAACGAGCCACAAGGCTGAACGTAGAAGGCGAAGTGCAATCTTTTGCAATTTGCTGAAGCATTCAATGGTATTGCAAGTTGCAAAATATTTTCCACATCTTTCATGTGTCATCAGTTTACAATGAATTGCAGTTGTTTAGAACGAACACAAGTTTTAATATTGGTCAAACGGTTTGGTTTCACCAATAGCAACGTTTTTCCCAAGCAGATAGTCCTCACATGATTCAATGGTTTCCCATTTAGTTGTTTGCAACAGAAGCATCTATTCAAAACATTTGATTTCAGCAAGTAAAGCGGTTCATTAATCCAGATATGCAACAAAACATTTGTGCAATAGAGATACATCTGACATTAATTGTTAACATTCACATTCCTTGACATTTTCTCTGAGATTTCTTGCTACCAGTGGCGTAGCGAAGCTGAGCGCCGCCAGGGATCAACCGTCAATGTGCTGCACTTTCTACCCCTCAAATTTGCTTACAAAACTTTAATATGCAAGAAGATATAAGGATTAATAAAACATCTTGAAAATCACAATCACGCACTCACAAACTGAAATGAATTGTGTTTTTCATTTTCAATTATGAGTTTTGCTTTTCTGCTTGTCGCCACCTTCCTCATCATTACTTTTTCTATTTTTTGCTTTCTTTACGTGTGTATATACAAATTCGACATGATTCGTCAGATTTTCTTCTCTGTTGCTTTTTAATCTCCAGTAAGCCCACTGCATCTTTTTTTAATAGTTTGCTCATACCTGGGGATCAAACGAAAAAATGAAGTTTTGTGATGGCGGCATAACTACCAGGCGCGGACACAGGGGGGAGGATGCAGGGGATGCATCCCCCCCACCAGACCTAAAGAAGTATTCACATGACACTTGATTTCATTGAAATTCATCGCCAAAAATATTTTTGTGTTGCACATTGCTTAATCGCTAAGGATACTAAAAATTAACTTGTGCTAAAAATTAGTCAAAAACGTTTCTTCGGTTCATTAAATGAGCTGGCCTTGTTTGTGAAACCTGACATAAAATAGTCAATGATTGCATGGGTGTTCGCAGGGGGGGCAAATGCCCGTTTCCCCCCTGGAAATTGGGATTAAGAACCAAAAATTTCTGGAAAAGCCTGAAGTCGGCTTCTTAAATTCCGATTAATTTATTTATATCTTGCAGTGACAGTTTATGCTGGAATGAAACTCACATTGCACAAGAGTCAGGTTCACAGTTATAGTGTCATGCAGTGATGGGCTTGCAGTTCACTCATGTCCCATCCTTTGCCTACAGAGGCGGGTTGCGAAAGTCGCGCGCGGAGTGTTCTGCTGTTGGTCTTGATTGCGTAACAATACCGCAGCAACACACCTGCAAAGGGTCGCTTTGAATTACGGTAGCAGGCGTTTTGTTGCATGGGACTCTTGAACGAACACATCTTGGCAGGTAATGCAGTGAGACAGTGACATGCTGGTAGGAGTAAGCCACGTACATTTGCACTTTGTGAAAAGAAGCATGCGTGAGTCTGTAGCAATGCTTTCACAAGTTTGAAAAATCCATTGTTAGTGCGAGTGTGACCAATGTGCCTGAGTGTCAGACTACACTTATGCAGGCTTCTTTTCATGCAGCATAAAATTACGTGGCTTGTTAGAATACGTTTATGCAAGCTTGTGGAAATACGCCTTAATTGTTAAGGTTAAGTTCTGATTTCTGAGTGAATACTGAGTGTAAAGCTGCATTTGCTGTGGCGAGTTTTCATAATTCATCTGGTCAATTTTGCAAAACCGGCGTGGTGTTCTAATTTTAGTAAGTTTGTCCGTAGTCGTGTCAACATACAGGTCTACTTAATTGTCCGGTTTGTGTAGCAAGGTTTAAATGATCACTTTGGACGAGATCGCAGACTTTTGCAGCTCTTGTTTCTAAGTGATGCTGACAAGTCTTGCCAGCTGATACCGCATTCAGGGGGAAAGCAACCGGGCAACCCCCCCGAAATTTTCAAAAACATGTTCAGTTGTTACTTCAGTTGAATATATGAGCTGGGTGCGACCCTGCTTGCTAAGTACAATAAAGTCATAATTTGTGTTTGCGTTGATAACCATGGCAATCCAATGCTTCTTTCTTTACAAATCATGGCAATGCTTACTTGAAAGAAATGCCCTGCGTTGAAAATCTGCAGATAGCCTACTGTGTAAATTGTCGTAATACTAATATGCCTGGCTATTGCTGCCAACGTTTTTTGTGATTGTCACCGTAACATGGGTCATTTCCTTTGTAGTGTAGAAAGGATAAAGCGTTTTGTTAACGTCCACTTACATTGCATCGTCAGCAATGTTCCCTCTGAGTGCGCAAATACTCAGGACCACCAGAACTGTTGCGCAGTGAGATCTCATTCTCGCGCACTTGCAACATTCTAAAGCAATGGAAAAGCACGCAAACAAGAAGCTATTAGAATGAATTGTTATTTTGTTCGTATTTTGATAAGATTGTATATTTATTATATAATTCACAAAGTTTGTAATTCATTGAAAACTCCACTTACTCAGCCCTAAAATAATCATGCTCACTAAAACAAATATTTGCTCAGTGTAAAATTATCTT
>Ga0210059_1016938_pt1 | contig 10462 bp, 8 predicted proteins | sample Ectturendosymbi2_FD_188042 | JGI IMG/M metagenome (GOLD analysis project Ga0210059, IMG submission 188042) | Ecteinascidia turbinata endosymbiont from Florida, USA - Sample 2 (SPAdes) (version 2) | ecosystem: Host-associated > Tunicates > Ascidians > Unclassified | place: Key West, Florida... | reverse complement strand
AAAGGGTGGAGAGTTTAACGCTCTGAAACAAGCTATTCGAGATCTGAGCGCAAGTTTTAATCAAGCAAAATAGATTTTTGGACATGTAAATTACCCATTTCGGTTGAAATATTAATTATTTTCCCACGGCAATGATCGCTAATATTGGTTCAATCAGTTCAATGTGGCCACGCTCTCGTAACGCGTTTGTGTTTCGCCGACATCCGTATTGGAGCCGACTGGCGACTAGAGCTACTGGCGGCTGAGTTGACCTAGGTCCATATCACGCAGCCATGAAAATAACCTGTGCGTAAATCACTCATGCATTGCATCTGCGTAGTGTACTTTTCTGTCATTGCGTGGAGCACTCCGGAAGACTTGCAAAACTATAGCAAGTATGGCAGGTTAGCATATACGTAATTAGCAATTGCAGGCATAGCTCAGTCTCACAAACCATTCTTCATCAGCAAATTCCAAAATCCAAATCCAGTCCGGATCCGGTTCTTGTCAAGAAAATCTGAATCGGGAACCTGCCGGACACAGCCAGATTCCGGGTCCAAAAAACCCAAAATCCAGGTCATGCACACCTCTGAGCAGAGATGAGCATTGGACTGGAATTGGATTGGACTGGATTCGGACTATGGCAAATTTTGTTGAATTTGGATTGGATCCGGTCAATAAATCTCTTCAAAATTTAGGATCAGGACCGGATTTGCACTGAGTTAATAGAAAAGAAACGAGGCATTTTTGTTGTGAAAAGGCTGCATTTAAAAAAATTTTTGACTTGATTTGAACTTAGACTTTACGTTTGAAAAATCTTTTGGACTGTGTTTTGACTTGGACTGACTTCAAAAAATCAGGACTGGTTCTGGATTGCAAAATATGACAGTCCGCTCATCTCTGATCTACAATTCCGAAACAGAACTGAAAGTTGCGAAAAAGTTCAAAACAAGATTATCAAGTCCAAATCCATTAAAGCAGAATTTATAAACTCCATTACAAAGCAGAAAATCCGCTGGATTTAAGTCCAAATCCATATTCATCTCTGACAGAGATTCTCTGGCAGCTAGTTGTCAAAGATGAACATGGATTTGGATTTCGACCTTAATTCGGCTGATTTTCAACTTTAAGATGGAATTGGATTGGATTTTATAAATTCTGTTTAACAGGATTTGGATTCGATTTGGACTTGATAATTTTGTTTCGAATTTCTTCGTAACTGTCAGTTCTGGTTCGGGACTGTAGTTTGCTACATTTATTCTGTAAAGTTTCTGGAAAAGTCGAGTTTCTCAAATCCATCAAAATTGTACATCGTGTTTGTATTTGAAACATTAGCATGCATTTTATCTATTGTTATAAAGTACAAGCCTCGAAGCCTACTCTATTGTGTTTCATGTCATCAAAGTTAGATGAATTTGTATGACTTTCATTGATTCCGCACCTTTTCTACAGATATAATTGTTAAACATCAGTGATTTCTCATTCTATTGCATCTGATGTTATAAATATTGCTAAGTCTACCTTGAAGTCCACTATTATAGTGTTTTAATTCGCAGGGAACATCTTTAGTTTTGCAAGCAGTAAGAAAACTTACTAGCAAAATGTTGAAATTGAACAAGAGTTGAAAAAGGACGCACGGACTGCTATTAGGAACACGAAACAAGAGCACAAAATTTAGCTTTTTGCTGCTGAACGTACAAAAATCTTGCAAAGCTCAACTGCTAACCAAGCCAACACCACACAACCACTGGCATAGCAAGCACAGGTTGGTTAGCAGTTGAGCTTTACAAGGCTTTAGTATGTTCAGCAGCAGTGACAGCGTGACTCCAGTCAATGACTCGAATCACGATTTTTGGTGACTCGGACTCCACTCGAGTCACGTTGAGAAAAATGGTGACTCTGTTCGAGTCACGTTTTTCACAGTAGGACTCGACTCATAGTTAATGACTCGAGGCTCGAGTCAGAGTCATTTTTACAAAATCTAAGACCATATTAGGTGCCATTTTTTCAAACCAAAACACGTTGGGCGCCATTTTGTTTCAAATCAAATGACTTTGGGCCAGCGCCGGATTTACATGTTGGGGGGCCTGGGGCCCAGGCGTGGTGGGAGGCCCCATGTGCGGATACAGAATCTTTAGGTAAGGGATGATCGATGAAGTCACTAGTATTTCCACGGATCATTGATGTTTATGACATAAACTTCTGACGTCAGATTTGTTAACTCAACTGTAGCAAAACTTTATGTTGCAACAAGATATTTGACAATGATTAGCAATTTGTGAAACTGTTGCAAAACCGGTCATCAGTAGCATCGCATCTACTTTTTTTGAAATGTTGTTTGAAAAAAGTTTTGAAAATGTTTTTGGAAAAAGTTTCCGGGCGATCCAACGTTTTCATCATCTCTAAACGCCAGTCCTGGCTCAACAATAAATTTTACGGCAAAAAACAAACGTTACAGGCAGAAGTGATTTCCAATATTGTTCGCATTGATTGACCAGACTGACTAGCTCTGTATCAATTGTTCATAGTGATTAAGCACATCTGCGATTAAACGTAATCGTGGCATTTGTATGTGTCATTGAATGGTCGTGGCTCATCAGGCGCTCAAGTGTGTGCTTTCAGTCGCAGATTCCTTTTCTAGTAGGGAAATGCTCACATTTAGTCTTATCTGCCCACATCAGTCTACAAGTGAAACAATAAATACAAGTGTGTGAAGGAGAAAAACAAAGCCAGCTTCAGTCAACTAATCCGTCGTTGTGTTTCTGGCGATGAATAAGACTTGTGGTCAGGCCTGTAGCCAGCTTGGGACACCAGGAGGGGCGAAGAGTTTTCTGAGAGGGGACCACATTTTTTAAACTATGTCCAATAATTTTTAACTACGTCCAACACATTTCTCCAGGGGGGGGGCGAAAAATTTTCTAGGGGGGCTTCTCCCTCCCTGCGACCCTGGTTACGGGCCTGCTTGTGGTGCAGTTTGGTGACGAGTTTCTGTCTTTTCTGTGTTGTGGAACCTCATGGTTTAAAAATAACTTTTCATCACCATGTCAAAGAAGACCTGTTTAATTTTCAACCAAATTCCTGCATTTTTTCCGGTATATTGGCTGACCAGAAACCGATATCGTTGCCTCCAGTGATAGCGTCAGCCATATCATCTATCGTGTTTTTCGATGATACTTCTTGACGTTCTTCTGCAACTGCACCACTGGTTAAACTAAGTCTATTCTCATCTTTACGTAGATCTAAGTCTATACCAACATGTTCTTCGATTTTCTGTCTTCTTACAGGTTCCGCAGAAATGTCTCCACTGGTGGAGTTCACTGCCACGGTAAAATAGTAACTTCAATGTTTCTTGACATACCTGCAACTTCTTCCTCTCTCATTTTTGTCTCCTTTGCTTTTCACGTTTTTTAGAACCACTTGGATAAGCTCTACACTTGTAAGGTGACGATCCGCCTTTCTTCTGTTCATGTTTATTCATTAATGAGCTCAATAGGGCTGCCATATTTTCATTGCAAAACGGAGGACAACTTACGACTGTCACTTGCCTGTGTGTATTGTGTAATATTAATAAGTCAAACACCAAATAGGCCTATTGGAAAGTTTTAAGCATTGAAATAAGACGTCCAGTGTGGACGATTTTTCAGTCAAAACATACAACCAAATTCATATTTACTTGTCCTGTTTAACCCAGGAGTATTTTGCAATTTCCTCAAATTTCTTTAAAATGTAGAATCGCCTTGAACAATGGTATGAAACTGCTTGCATGAAAGATGTTTTAAATTGCACACCAGCTATAGACTAAAAACTGGTTCAACCAGAAATATTTCCCTTTCTTTTAAGTTTGTGGCTGCATCAATGAAAAAAGCGTTCCAGATTAGGGTAAAGAGTCATAACGCTTTAAGTAAAACTATGCAATCTTTGTCAGTTCGCTGAAGCATTCAATGGTATTGCAAGTGGCAAAATATTTTGCCCACCTTTCATGTTCCATCATTTTATAACAAAATGCATTTAGTCAATGCTCTTAGCAGCTCTTTTTGCAAGAACTCAAACAGCTGACTTCAGCTCCATCAGTAGAAACGTTTATATCAAACAGATACTAAACACATGGTTCATCATTTTCCCATTCAGTTGTTTGCAAAGTGAGGAATATAGCCAAAAAATTTAGTATGAACAGCTTACGTAACGGACGAAGGCAGAGGGGCGAATTCCACCCGGGCAAGCTATATGTGAAAACCGGACCCCATTTCTATTTCAGTTTAAGTTGTTGTTTTTTGTTTTTTCGGATTATTTTCCGGAAATTTAGGGTTTAGTATAGCCATCCACGAGCAAATTCCCCATCATTTCTCAATTTTTTTTCATGAGTGTTGGCTAGTGGGCCCCTCTTAGATAAATTTTCCAGCCAGGTTCAAACCTTTAGTTACGCCACTAATACTCATAGCTATGTAAAACAAGAAATGCAAAGAGGAAGACATTTTTGAATGTCCTCGGAGAATATTTCATTTCTCTTGAAAAACTCTTGAAAAACGTGTACATGTACTCCAAAAAGAGGGCGTATGCTAGCCCTACTAGCAATGCTACTCACATGCGACCTGTGCAAAACTGAGTAAGGCAGACGCAAAATCTAGCAGAAATGAGTAATGACGTAAACGAATGCGTTCTACCTTGGCCTTGCATTCACTAGATTCAGATACCTGGTCTACTTTCAGGAAACCCATAAGTGTAATAGTTGTTTCGTCACATATCAAATAATATTCAAGTAAAATACTGCTGTCTGGCCGACCGATATAGCGTCTACAAACAAACTTTCCTTGCTAAAAATGACTAGTGGAACGCACATGTCGAAAATATGGCTAAACACATGCATACGGTGGGGGGCCCTCTTTGGTGGGGAGGCCTGGGCCCGGGCCCCTTGGCCCCCCCTAAATCCGGTGCTGCGTTGGGCACCATTTTTGCTCGTATTTTCAAAGAGTTCACCCAGATTTTCAGGGATTTTGCAAAGGTTTTCACAGATTTTGCCCAGATTTCCCTGTTTTTTCCCGGATTTTCATCAAACCAAAACCTTAGGGGGTGCGTTTGCATGGGCGTCCGAAGGGGGGGAAAAACGGGCATTTGCCCTCCCCCTTGGAAATTGGGACTAAGAACCAAAATTTTCTAGAAAACATGAACTCAGCAGCTCAATTCCGGTTATTCAATTTAATTCGTGCAATGACAGTTTATTTGCCGGTATGACACTCACACAATACAAGAACTGGTCTGGCGTAATGCAGTAGGAGCTTACAGTTCACTCGTATCCGCTCCCTTGTGTTGGCGAACGTGGGAGCCGATTCTTCTGCTATTGTTCTTTATTGCGCAAAAATAGCGTGGCAGCACATATTGAAATGCTTACTTCAACCTTCAAGTTACGATAGTAGGCGTTTTGTCGCAAGTTGCTGTTGAACGCAGACATCTTGGCAGGAAATGCAGCGATACAGTGACTGCTGATAGCGGAAAGTCACGACGTTTTGTACTGTGTGAAAAGAAGCCCGAGTTAATCTATAGCAATGCATCCACAAGTTTGAAGTATCCACTGCTGTGGGTGTGACCAATGTGCCGTGTGAATAGTTTTATCCAGGGGTGGGCAAACTTTTTGACCCGAGGGCCGAATTCGTGACTGCCTGGCCACTGGAGGGCCGGATACTGTGCGCGTAATCTATGTAAAATAGGTTGTTAAATGGATTGTGGATGTAATGCAATAGTAACACTAAAATCTCACCAGTTTTTTACACTTTTGTAGTGCGGTTTTCAGCTAAGTGCTGCTGCGCACGGGCGTCCGCAGGGGGGCAAAACGGGCATTTTCTCCCGGAAATTGGGTACAAGAAGCAAAAATTTCTGGAAAACGTGAAATCAGCAGTTTAATTCTGATTGGTTGGGTTAATTTTTGCAATGACAGCTTGTTTGCCGACATGACACTCACAATGCACAAGAGTCGGGTTCACTGTTTTGATAACATGCAATTATGAGCTTGCAGTTCACTAAATCCGCTGCTTCTTTGCCTGCAGAGGCAGGTTGCGAAACTCGGGAGCGAATTCTACTATTGGCCTTTGTTGCATATCAATAACATAGCAACAAATCTTTGAAGATGCAGTTCAAGTCACGATTGTAGGCGTTTTGCTGCATGTAACCATTGAACACAGACATCGTGGCATGTAATGCAGCGAGACAGTGACTGGTGATGGCGGTACGTTACGTAGGTTCAAACTAATAGTGGGCGAATTGCGGCTCGCCGACATATTTTGCGTGGCTCTTCTAGATGAATGGCAATATCTCAAATTGATAGAGTTGTTGCCTCATATTTAATGTTTGTTTCCTTCATCAATGTGTTTACACAAGTTCGTGAAGTTAGTCACCAGAAGTATCTCTGTAAGAAAATTTTACATTTAGCAAATGTTTGTTTTCGTGCGCATGCGATTTCACAACCATGTAGACACACAACTAGTGAAACGTTTCAAAAGATCTATGCCAGTGGTTCCTAACCGGGGAGGAATTTCTCCCTGGGGAGGAATTTCCACTTTATAGTGAAGTTACCAATTCATTGCAAGTGTTGTGCTGTACTTCTGTTAAATGGACATTGGCTCTATCAATGAGTTATATCACTTTATATTTGTAAGTTATTTAATGGACTAGCACACGTACAATATATGTTGACAAACTTTAGTGCCGTTATTTGTCAACAAATAATTTTCGTTCCACTTCTATTAATCAGGTTTTTGTCATCAATAAAGACCATTGTTCCAATTGTAGTTATTACTAGCTTACGAACCCGAACATAAGCTACACCGTGACAGGTATTAGGCAGGTGAGAAAGAATATATTAGTAGATCAAATATTCTTGCAGACTCTTTCCTTCTTTCAGTAGTTAGGCTACCAGTAATAACTGATAACAAGCAGCAGTAGCATAACATGAAAGTTATAAACAATTGGTAGCGAACTAGCATTGCTTTGCACAGCAGTACTTTATCAGGAGGGTATCAAAAAGCAATGTAAACAAATGTGTGAAGTTTTCATCTGTGGAAAATATTCTGTTTTTAGCACTGTAATCAGTCTTATTTTCTCCTAAGCTTTGCAGGTCAAAATGTGCTTTACTTTGTGATTCATCACTGCTTATTATTAGAGCGAAAGATAAGAAATCAGAAGTTTTCATCTGTTTTAAAAGTCAAAGGTGAACTTCTTGCTAGTAGTCATACTATTTCTTTGAACAAAGGGCTTTTAAACACATTTTCGCCTTTGTGTTAATGCAAATGTGTGCATGTTAGAAAGCACACATGAGAGAGGTAATCGACTATTTGTTTTGCGCTCTTTGCATGTCTTCGCCGGGCAACGCTGTTACTGGTCTGTTTTTAAAAGCTCGGACACAAATGTAGTTTTCCTAACAGGCATTTTCTTGATTCTCTTCGCAAGTAATAACAAAAGGTCCTCAGGCATTGACGGCAAAGCCAGCAACTGTCTTTCCAGAAATTGTTTATATTACCGTTATCTTTGAGTTACGTTTCTGCTAGTAACTGTTCTCTGAATCCTCTATACCTGTGATTGTTGTTTTGTCAGTGATTTCCTCATGGTAGGAGCGCTGCATGTGAAAAAACTACCACATTACATTACTCAAAAATGTTTGTTACATTCTCTTAGTTTTGTGTAGCCTACTTCATATATTTCATTTTTCATTCAACTTGAGGCACACCAAGACAATTGAAATAAATAATGTGTGAAAACGAACAATAGCTGGATCCGGAGCCGGAGCTATGAAAAAAGAGCTCCGGAGCCGGAGCAATAGTCATGAAAACTCACAGCTCCGGAGCAAGAGCCGAAGCCACTTTCATGAACAAAGGAGCTCCGGAGCTGGAGCTGTGTCATTTTTACAACAGCTCCGCAGCCCTGTTCTTGTCAAAGCATATTCTTGAAGCAAGTTCAGTAGGCTGTGCACCTCAGTGTGTAAGGGATTCCTCAGGTTTTGATTAGGGTTCGGTTGTTAGACAGAGTTTCTTGAGCAGATGCGTGCAATGAAATTAAATTTTAGTAAATCACATTATCGTCTTGTACAGATTTCAGCCTTAACTTTTAAGCAACTATAACAGCATTTAGCAACAGTACCAAAATACAAAAATATGATGATCAGTGATGTAGTCGCTACCGTAACCTTCGAAATCGAGACCTGGCTAAAACTTCGAGACCGAGACTTCATCAAAACTCCCGAGACTTCAAAACTTGTGCATTTTACCAAATTTTTTTAAAATGTCGTCATCACTTATAGGTTGAATTTTTTCAAATTTCTGGGATTTTCCGACCGGTTTTAGTTGTTTCTTACTTGCAAATACAACAAACAAAAGTTGTTGAGTTATAGAAATTTTACTATAAGATTTCTTTGCAATATTCAAAGTCTCTAGACCTGTAGCCTGTGAGACCGAGATGCGACCTGAAACCTTCGAGACCGAGACTCGCAAAAATGGGTCTCGAGACGAGCCTCGAGACCGAAACCAAGTCTCGAGACTCCATCACTGATGATTATTCATATATGCAGTTTGGTTTTACAGCAATCATACCAGAACCGTCGCCAGAAAGTTTTCAATAGGGGGCTTTGCAGTTCTGCTGGAGACTTTTCGTTTGTGCGGGGGGCTTGAAATTATAAAATTAACCAAAACTCCACTTATTTATAGTGTTTCACGTTTCAATTTGGGGGGGCTAAGCTCACCAAAGCCCCCCCATGACGATGGTACTGAATCATACCCTGTATCATACTATTCTCCGATGATAAACAAATACAAATTTCGCATTGATCGAGTTGAAAATTGAACTTAATTGCTATTTGAAACTTTTTTTGTTACTGATGTATTTCAATGTGTTTTGATTGTACTTTTGTTTAATTTTTATCTTTCTGTCACGAAATGAACAGTGGCCCTATCTATTGGATTATTATATCAATGATACCTGCTTAGTTAGATGTTTGAGTGCATTCCAAGTTTTCTGTGCGATTCTTTGACTTTTCACCAGTTAAACTTGCTGCATACTTGAGGCCACCAAGCAGAGCTAATTATCGTAGCAATAATGGCTTATTGAAAGGACGCAACAATGCCACTAGGATTATGGATTTTACCCACAACGTGCAATCTGTGTCATCGCAAAAATGAACGTTTAAACCTTTTCAGCCACCCTGCTGAAATTGTGTAATAGGGGAGGAATGAAAAGTTCCAAAATGAGCAAAGGGAGGAATGTATGAAAAAAGGTTGGGAACCACTGGGATATGTGATGTATATACGATATCAAATTTGGAATGTTGCAAGTGCGCAAGAATGAGATTTCAATGGGGAAATGCTGTGGTGGTTCTGCGCATTTGCGCACCTTAAGAGGGAACAATGGTCACCAGGGAGTCTGCCCGATTTGATAACAATGACAGTGAACCTAAATTGTATGTTAGGCTACTTAAGTTCCCACAAGAAAATTACAATTTTCCAAACACAGATATCGTCAAAAGCATTTTGCCATTTTCTCAATGTCAGAATGTGAACGAATATTTTTCGCGAAGATGCAATTGCAGACCACAAAGTGAAAGAATACTAAAATAAATTGTAAGACTACTGGAGGAGTTCCAAGCCAGATTTGACCATTTCCAAGAGTTAAAACCATGCTTTGCACTCCTTGTAAATTTATTTCATGTTTGTGTGTCGGTGATGGCTGTTCTGTTGGTTAACCGTTTGTTACAAACTTGTCTGCTGTAGAAATAAAACTGATCGAAAGGCAAGAAAATCTGGCTAAAAAAACTTTAGTCGATTTGGTCAGTGCCACTCTACACTAAAATACCAGTGTATAACTCACTTCTGTGTATAGCACCACATATTGCTGTGAATTTTTTGTTCTCTGTAATGAAGTTCGCAAAATCAACCCATCGTACAAACCTGCAAAAAACACTTGGGATAATTAAGTGCTTACAGCTTTAACGAATTAAGTGTTTTTAAGTGTTTACAGCCGTACAGCTTCAACAACGTACTGTCCAGATTTTCGGGGACTAGAAAATGAAACAAAAACTTTATACTGGCAATTACTTTACATCATGTAAAACTTGCATTCTTTACCGTATTTCTATTGACACTAAAAAATGGTTTTGCGGCTCGCTTGTGTTTTTGGTTTTCTGCAAATGACTCTTCCATTTGAACACGTTTGCCCATCCCTGGTTTGTACTATGTGTGTAAAAGCATTGCTGCCAACAAAGCTAATTTTTTGCAACCAATTCTCCCCCTAAAGGTGCGCAAATGCGCAATACCACCAAATCATTTGCGCAGTGAAATCTCATCTCGCGCACTTGCAACATTCCAAAACATTGGTAAAGCACGAAAACAAGTGTAGTAGTCCCGGTCTGATGAACCAATGTAGGGTTTTCCTTTTGGTGTAGGAACCCAATGTTGAGGTTTGGGGTGTTGCCCAGCGTAGACGTTGCTTGCGAGGAATGCTGTCGTTG
>Ga0210059_1016937_pt1 | contig 10462 bp, 6 predicted proteins | sample Ectturendosymbi2_FD_188042 | JGI IMG/M metagenome (GOLD analysis project Ga0210059, IMG submission 188042) | Ecteinascidia turbinata endosymbiont from Florida, USA - Sample 2 (SPAdes) (version 2) | ecosystem: Host-associated > Tunicates > Ascidians > Unclassified | place: Key West, Florida... | reverse complement strand
TACGGGTCTGTAGACTTCTGTACATCACAAAAAACAAACGTTTTCTTGCATATTTTATGCGCATTCTCAATTCTTGTGTAGTTCAGTAAAATTCGATCTCGCAAACCAGGGTCTGCGCCAGCCAGTCCAGCCGCACACCTTCAATTCTCAACTGCTCGTATTTGACAAGACCTTAGCGCAGCCTCATTTTGCAGTGATAAATGGCTCTAACGTAGGGATGAGTGTGTTTCACTCCCCTGTTTTAATGCGCAGCCTGATATTTTTGCAGTTATGAACTGCTGTGTCGTAGCGTTGAGTTTATTTTCCTCCGATAGCCTAACTTGGAGCGCTGATAGTTTTACATTCAGTGCAATGACACATGAAATAAGGGGAGTGCGTGTAGAAAAATATGCATTATTATGTCAACAAACTACGTTGGTTTGGAAACATGGACATGACGTCAAATTGTGACGTCACAAACAGCGCACACCAAATACAAATGACCACCATATGACCCTGAACCAACCCCCCCCATGAAAATTTTCTGCGTACGTGAACAGCAATTGCCAAATTCGTGAAATCTGTAATAGTGTACATGCTTTCCAACTCCATACAACCCTTTGTTCACTAGCCTGCACAGTAGGTGTTTAACGACGCGTCTGCCCCGCGTGAATGACTTTCAGACATGTAGACCGAACGGTACAATGACGTCAGAACGGGCTGTCTCGTTTTTGCGGACCGGCGCTTGACATGTAAACATAGTAAATGATTGTTGTTTGGGCACAAGCAACAATTTGCCCTTATATGAACTTCCCTGAAGGAATTGACCTGACCAGATTCACTGTTAGAGTTATCGTAAATTGAGAAGTTCTGCGTTAGTTCTTTTCGCAGTTACTGCAAATTATTTACTTTCAAAATACCGGCTTCAGGCACTGGTTTTTAAAATACCGGCCTCTGCTAAATTAGCAGTAAAATACCGGCCAGGCCGGTGAAATACCGGCCATCTGTCAACCCTAGGGTTGCCAGATGCGTTTTGTAAAAATACCGGCTATTTTGATTTTGTCAACAGTGTCAGATCTAAGCCGTGTCTTATTTCGTAAGTGGCACCAGGGTTGCCAGATGCTTGATAAAAATATGGCAAGTTTTTGTCTAATTTGTGGCAAATGTTTGGCAAAATTTATGAAAATGGCAAAATTTTGGCAATATTGATCTTTCATTACAAAATGGCAACTTTTTGGCAATATTGATCTCATAGTTTTTGCAATTCATATTTTTTCCACACTTTTACATTTGTTAAGCTTGACAATTAAGAAAAAGTCTGTTCTATGGGAATCAAAATGCGTGCTCAGTAGGCAAAATATATCATCTCTTTAGTTTAGACCAGTGAGTCTCAAAGTGGGCGGAATCGCCCCCCAAGAGGGACAAGTGGGCGAAAAAACTAAAGGTGGTAATGAAGGGGGGCAAAACAACACAGAGGGGTGAAAATGCTCAACCACTAATTAATCATTGAGTTATCTTCAGCAGCCTAAAGCAATTTGTCCGTTTTTTACTCTGGATCGTCTAATCGTCTATGTACCTGGCTACAGTGTGAAGTATATTCACAAGAATTCTGAATGTAATATTAGCGTCATGATACCGTTGTTTAGTTCTGGCTTGGTTCAGCTATTTGATACTTTCTTTAAACAAAATTCTTTAAATTTGCTACCGTGTGTTTGTTTTATCAGGCTTGGGGAGAGAAAACAACGTGTCGGCAGTGAAAAAGGGGTTGGAATTTAAAAGTTTGAGAAACACTTGTTTAGATCATAGACCCTGATTCTTGGCTGCAAAACAGTTCCTTATGATTCATAATTAAAAACTTGAAGTAATATTTCAGGCCTAGTTGAAAACCAGATGCAATATATTTCAGTTTTGATCTTTGTTTACAGAATCATTACTTTAAATCAATGCACACAAACCTAAGCACAGCAAGACCTGAAATACAGTAACAGCAGTGAGCAGGTCAATTTTAAAAATAAATTCACAGTGATGATTGATTGTCAATCGAATGAAACACCACAACAATTACATACAGCAATTCCTCAAGAAGTAAATCATATTCAGACATATTGTCTGAGCTGTACATTCTAAGGTTTTGGTATTTAATTTGACAAATTTTGCTAATATTAATAGTCACAACTGATCTTTCAAAAATGGCAAATTTTTGGCATGAAAAAATACTGCCATAAAAAATTGACAAATTTTTGGAAAACAGTGATTTTTGGCAATATTTACCAATTTTGGCACCATCTGGCAACCCTGAGCGGCACAGGGAAAACAGAGGGACAATCAGTATTGTTAAGCCACAATTAACAATTTGCCTGCATTTTGGCTGGCTCATTACATTTCGGTGTGTGTGTGACGTGAAAATCGCACGAAGGGTTGCGTCAACAGCAGGAGATAAACTTCGCTGAAAGAACTGTCCTGACAAGATTCACTACTGGAGACATTATACTTTGAGAAATTCGGCGTCAGTTCTTTTTGAAGTTACGGCAAATTATTTATTTTCAAAATCCCGGTTTTAGGCACTGAAATTCAAAATACCGGACTTTTACCGGCCTCTGCTAAATTAGCAGTGAAATACCGGCCATCTGGCAACCCTAAAGTATAAGCATCGCGTCTGTGTAATTATGCACTGAACAGAATAAATGCAATCATTTACTATTTTATGTGCTAAGTTTCACACAATGTTGTGCATGAAAATTGCCACTGTCAATAGTAATCTTAAAATCAGACGTGCGATATTTTTATGAATGAAAACCGGGACGTTTCAGAACAACGAGTCAGGAGCGCAACTAGCGAAAATTTTCTGGGGGGGCAAAGTCACTTTTGGCAACGATTATGACGCCATCGATGTGCAGTCAACCATGATGCGACTTTTTTGCTATGGTCAGCTTACCAACATTGGTGGAGGAACCTTTTTCATAGTGGGGGGCCATGGGTGTCCGCAGGAGGGGACAAAATGGGCATTTGCTTCCCCTGCTAATTGGCATACGAACCAAACATGTCCAGAATACCTAAAGTCAACAGTTTAATTCCGATATTGAACTAATTTTTGCAACGAAAGTTTATTTTCCGGTATGACGCTCACACTCCACAAGAGCCAGCTTCACTGTACTGGTATCACGCCGTGATGAGCTGCTTACGGTTCACTCATGTCCGCTCATTTGTTTGCAGAAGCAGGTTGCAAGACTTGGTAAAGAATTGTTCTACTATTGGACTTTTTTGCGCAACAATAACATGGCAACAACAATTCTTCAAAGGTTCAATTCAAGTTGCGGCAATAGGTGTTTTGCTGCCTGTGACTGTTGAACGCAGGCATCTAGGCAGGTAATGCGGCGAGACAGTTACTGCTGATGGCAGTAAGCCAAATAATTTTATACTGTGTGAAAGGAAGCAAGGACGCCGGAAAGCAGGAAAGTGACACGGGCATATCCCTCCTCTCTTTCAAAAGGGGGCGGAGGTACCTTTTTCGTTACAGTATCATGGTTAATTTCATGGTTTATCAAGATCGAATTGAAACAAATTTACTGCAGCTATTCGCGCAACAAGAAAATTCAGAGTGGTTTTCAATAATTTCTATTAGTGTTTATGAGATCAATATTGTTGCTGAACAGAAACACAAATATTGGTAAGGATTTGCTTGTTTTTAATAAGTTTCCTTTTCCCCCAACTTTTATATTGCTCCCTCTGCCCTACCGTTGTTTTGGCGTGCCTGAAAAGAAGCGTGAGTGAAAAAGAAGCATTGCTGCCAGCAAAGCGCAAATTTTGAAACCAGTCTTCCCTCTAAGTTACGAAAATGCGCAGTACCACCAGAATCGTCGCCAGAAAGTCGTCAATAGGGGGGCTTTACGTCTGTGCAGGAGGACTTGTAAAAAAATTTTTCAATTTAACAAACTCAACTGATTTGTAGTATTTAATACTTCAAATTGGCTGGCTTAGAGGTTTGTTTGGGGAGGGCCAAGCCCACAACAGCCCCCACCGTGGCGATGGGACTGAGTACCGCCAGACCATTTGGGCAGTGAAATCTCATTCTTGCGCACTTGCACTATTCCAAGACATTGTGAAAACATTAAAACAACGATAACCTATTTGAATTATGTGTGTACCTTGTTTGTATTTTGGCAAAATTTTCTACTTATTCTAAAAATTTACAAGTTTTGTAATTCATTCAGAACTCCGTTAATTCAGTCTTAAGAATTACGACGTTCATGCTCACTAAAACAAATATTTACTCAGTGTAAATTTTCTTAGAGGGAACCCTGTTTGCAACTGTTGCAGTACCATTAGGCATTTTCTTTATGGCGCAGAAAGGGTAAAACGTTTTTCCTACGTCAATTTGCGTTGCATCGTCAGCAACCTGAAAGCTGAAACTGGCAAACAAAATGTCGTTTTTGGTCCCTGAAAAAAAATCTGCGGATGCCCACTGGAAGGCACAAGCGCACGTCAAAAAAACTCGGGAGATTTTTTTCGTTGAACAATTTAATGGACCGAATACTGATTGTGCTGCTAAACATATTTAGGCAAATTTCGAAATGTAAAAGAGGGACATAGCCCCTGCGGCCGCCACCCCTGCTTACTAATTAAAAGAGAGGAAATGATGATAAAATCATAAAAGCGTAAGCTCCTTCACAACTATTACCAATCCCATATACTATTTCAAGAAAGCTCAAAAGCTTTTTGGTTACAATTTAGCAGTAGTCTTTTTGAAGTTTTCAGATTTGAAACCAATAAATCAATCAACCCTAAACATCAGTTAATATAAAAAAACAGAAGAGTAGATGACACGTTATACAAATAATTCAGTGAAAAACATTCATGCAGACCAAAAATTCGCACATGATTGAAGGAGTTGCTGTATGTGCCTACGAGAAAATCAACTAACTGCTAGATTGAAAATTATACAGCTAACAGTGAGAAAATCCTGCTAGATTTAGCAACAAATCAGCTACAATTGCCACTCTGTGTAACAGTAGCCTCGATTGGTAGCAGGGGTGTAGTGGGGCAGGAACGCTTGGGAACGGCCTTCCCACACCGTTTTCATGTTTTGTTTAAAAATAAGTATAAAGCTGTTTTAAAATGGCTAGATTTTTGGGAGTGTTCCCAGCTTCCCTCACTTTTTTTGTTAGCACTGCATGCCTGATTGGTAACATATGGATTCCTGCTCTGTGAGGTCACATTTGCAACCACAACGTCACTTTCATGAAACGGATGGTGTCACGCAGAACCGTCGCCAGAAACTCGTCAATAGGGGGCTTTACGTTTGTGTAGAGGGGGGCTTGAAATTCCAAGTTGACAAAAGTTGCATTGATTTATAACGTTTCCTATTTCAATTTGGGGGCGCTTGGAGCTTTGTTTTGGGGGGATAGCCCACCAAAGTCCCCCGTGGCAACGGGACTGGTTTCACTTCACAACTAGCGACTCACAGCTTGTCTCCGGCTCTGTGTTGGGATTTTTCAGAACCATGGTACATTGATTGGTTAATAGTTTTATCCTATATGACGCAGCACATACGTATGCGAAAAAATTGTCTTGAGAAGAAGCTCACGTAGAGGTGACGCAGTCCCGAGAAATAACTTCTCATGTGAAGTACGTGAATGCCATCATGTTTGCAAAAATTTCGGGGGGGCAATTGCCCGGTTTGCCCGTTCCTGGTTGCGGTCCTTACAACGAGCCTTATCAGATAAATGTGGTTCATATTTTACTATGATTACACTGTCTATGGAAAGAAATCCTTCTCAGCAAAGAATCAGACACTAAGACCTTACAGAGTAGGCCTATATATTTCGCCTACGAAGTAGGCATCATCAGCCCTTATTCAAATAGAAGTAGGCCTATATTGCTATTTTGGATTCCTATAGTACCACGAAAAACTAAAATAATGCACTGAACAAAGCATTGTTCAAGCATTTATGAAGGTACACATTCGCCCAAACATACTTTTCTGTAGACAATACTTTTGATAAGAAGTCTTTGTTCGTTTATATTTTCTCGTAAAAGTCACAGCAGGAAAAGTCAGAATTACTTTTACAGCTAGTAATGGCTTTCACATTCTGCTTCTGCTAAACCACATGTTATTCAGTTATTCTGATTCATGATGGCTGACTGAAGGGCTAACCGGGACTTTTGTTTGACTGACTGGAACGCCTGGACAAAGCCTCTAAACCGGGATTGTCCCGGCTAAAACGGGACGTATGGTATGCCTTCTTAAAACTGATATTTAATTATAGTCTAAACCAGGGGTGTAGCCTAGTGGGGTGGGAACGCGTGGGAACGGAGTACCCACACCTTCTTCAAATTTTGCTTGAAAAAGAGTTGGAAATTGTTTCAAAATTGCTATTTGTTGGATGCGTTCCCACACCTTTTTTGTTAACACTGCATCCTTGGCCTAAACTATTTTCCACAAAGTTGTATGCTCACGAAGTGTTTGGGTCACGAGAATTAAGAGCTATTTTTTAGGGTCGCGGCAAAAAGTATTTGCGGACCTGCATTAAACCACGGTATTGTGTCCAAAAATAGCCTGCAGTAGTGCTGTACATGGGCGCAATTTTGATATAAAATGTGAGGAGTACAGCTTGATGTGAAACCAATATAGTCATCGGATCGATGCAGAAGTGACGTTTTACATATGCAGATTCCCAATCGTATTGCTAGAAGTGTTTTGAGAGCAACACTAATCAAGCTTTTTCCTTGCAGAAGATTTGCATATTAAATATACTTCAAATTGTTGCTGGACACGGTACTGTAGTTCAGCCTGCTTCCATTAATGTCGTATTTGGATACAAACAAGCACAACAAAATAGCAGAATACATCAATTGGATTTTATCAGGGCTGTCAGTTGGAGTGCACAAAATGCTGAATCGTGTTGGTCGCACGTGCATATCACTCTTACAGCAGAACACTTCAGTTTCCACGCATTTTATAAGTATGGGTTACAGCGCCATTTGATGTCTTGTTGAAGTCGCTTAACGTTACAAAGAAGATAAGTATTTTTCTTGCACATTTCTGTTTTTTAAAAAAGCTACAAATCTTTTTAATGTTACTGGGTATCATGCATGCAGCGCCACACCTACCAAAATCTCCACTGATATCCTCTTACCAGCAGCAAAAAAATTTTTCCTAAAATTAGCGTAGCCTATTTCACGAAATGATTTCAATCTATATTTACTGTTGGTGGGTGGAGGATGTATCCATTCAATTTGAAGCCTGAACCCAGCCCGAACCCGGCTGGAGCCCGACATTTCTTTTTGAAGCCCGATTTAGGCCTGAAAGCCAAATTTACCGAGGGAGTTAAGATATGCGCAACTGAGGAGTAACAAAAAACGTTGTGTGTAGGTGCAGTTGAAAGTACACGGCCATAATAGCAATCACCTGGATCATGGGCCTCGGAAAGATTTTTTCCAGGGGGGGCAGTAGGGGATTTTCCCAAATTTTTTTCCAGCAGGGGAGGCAAAATTGGTGAAATTTGTTTTTATCACTCGAAATTAAAAAAAAACAACCTTTTTTTGATAATAGTTTCAAAATCTAGTGGGGACCTTGAACCCCCTTCCCCCCCTGCCCCCCCTTGCGACGCCATGACCTGGATCACACCCAAAATAGCAACCACCTTGACCAAAACACTGGCATAATGTGGCACAAATGTAGCATGTTAGTCAACGATAATACTGCAGAATATAATGTTTCTTAGAAAAAAAGAAACTATCACGAAACTATCTACAATGGCGCTATAGGCATAAAAGAAACTTTCTAGGATAGCGCTATAGGCATGAAAACTGGCTTGTAGGCTTCTTAAAACAAGCCAAGAATCGCGTGAGTGATTGATCTCTTCGACGCAACGCCATCGCGTGCTAATTTCCTCACCGCTGTCGCCTCCTCAAAAAGAGTGTGAGACCAATCCCAGTAGAGAACAAAAAACGCAACTGTGTTTGCAAACAGAATTAACTGAAGAAAAATCACAATCACTCACTCACAGAAGTTACCGCGGTGAGCACAACACATTTACGTCACGAAAGAAAAAAATCGTTACTCTTAATGTTATAAAAAAGTTTTGTATGCAGGCACGAAATATTTTGACAAACCTAAGACAGAGCCCCGCCCGACTTATAACTCTGCACCATGTCAAAAGTTTCATTCTAAGAGTTCTACGTACATAACGACACAAAAATATATTTGAGATTAAATCAAAATGCACAACGGTAAACTGGCAAAAAAGTACCAAGCTTCACCTTCAACACGACATGAATGTCCAAACAACTAGGTGTGACGTATCTGTAAAGCAAATGTTTCGCACTTGGATGAAAACGTTGCTGCATTGTGGGTTTAGTTAAACTCAAGTAAAAGATGACTTACGAATCAATGCATTCAGCACAAGCACAAAGTGTAAGAGTCAGGGAAAAAGTATCTCTTGGATTTGTTGGTCACCATTGTCGCAACACTACAATAAGTTAGGTTAAATGTACATTTTATCCGTATTTCCGAAGTCAAGTCCCTACGTTTTGAGCTATAGGTCAATATACAGCTAGGTAAATACTGCAGGCTACTTCTCCAACGGTTCGACTTAAATCCTATTCACTAATGGTTGAAAACACTCTTTTGCAAAATTCCTGAAGAAGCGGCTTGCCTGCGCACTTACGCACTAGGCTAAAGGGAGCTCCCAGTAGCTTTCGTGCTACTAGGGATGTTATGCTTAGCGCGTCGCATGTAGCAGCCACCGCGCTGCTACACTTCCCATCCCAAAACTAAGTCTCCACAACTTTTTGTCTTCGGCAAAAGCTTCGCAGAGATTTGCCTGAAAATCACACCTTCTAACATTATATACACTAAACATCGTTAAATTATACGCTGTCTGTTTCTGAATACGTGACAACCAACGTTAAAGCAAAGCCAGTTGCATTTCTGCACGGAACAAATCATGGCTGTACTGTGGTCTCTCACATGTGCAGCTGTAATAATCGCATTGTTACAAGAAAATGGCCTTTCGAACAGTATACCACACAGGGTAAAATGTCGGACAGAAGCAGTTAAACATCTTTTCGCGGTCTCTAGAAACTTGAAAAATGCTAAAAATTATATTATCGAAGCTAAAATTTATAAACTAACAGAATCAGCGATACCACACCAAACTCTGTTTCAACATCAACTTGGCTATGTGTGGCCTACCATCTAACATGAAAAGCTCTTCACACAAAACGTGACAAACATCACTTTTATTTTTGAAACCTCTCCAAATACAAAACCTAAAGAGAAAAAAGTGGAGGGGACATGATATATTATGTCCCCCCCGTCTGAAAAGGTAGGGGGGACACGTCACCTGCGTTCCCCACCAAATTGCGCCCATGGTGTTGTACCAAGTGTTATGGGTTAGCGAACAATAATGTAACTGTAAAGTATATGTCTGTAAGCCTTTGGTTCTGCCTCCAACGCCGTTGCAAAACGTTCTGTTACGAAAGTGTCTGTAACCCTGTGATTCAGCCAGCTTCAATGCCTTTGTAAAATGTTCTACTTTTACCGACCTACATTGTGCAGAGAGTGTGTGTTTGCACTATGGACTTCGTGTCTGCTGACAAATGAAATCAATCAAAAAAATTATTGTGTGCTGCTCGAACCTCAGTGAAACACAAAGACTCAGTTCTGCTTCAGTTATATGTGGAACACCTGATCCTGAAAATCTAGTATAGGACAATGGACAATGGTTTATTGTTTCATATGACTCAGCCAACAAACAGGAGCACTACAAGAAGCCATTGCACTAAGCAAAACAACCACAATAGTGAACATTAGAGCTAATGAAAATGCAATGACACAATGGTTGATCAGTGCAAACAAAGCGGGGTGCTGTGTCATATAGGATTGGTGAGGGACCACGGCGGTCATCTAGTCAACAAACCCTGTTTTTAAGTTATTGAGACGTGTTGTAAAACAACATTTGAGTGAAATATGCACAGTTAGGAAAACAAACAAACGCAGAACATGGTGAAGAAAATGTACAGATGAAAGCGTATGCCTATGCACACAGATGAGTGGATCAAATTTAATTGAAGGAATTTGGTGTGGTTAAGAGTATGTTTAAACAAACTATAAAAAGAAAAAAAGTAACAAAAACAAATCATTCTATTTGAATAAGGTCTAAGTAGGTTTTTTGTTGTTAACAAGTAGGTTTGTTTTGCTGCTGCCTTTGTAATTAACTTCTGCTGGACTTGTGTTCCAACCTTGCCTCCTCGAACTGTGCTGGTGTTGTATTCCATGGGAATGAAACAGAGGAACTGCAGAATGGAGGCCTAGGGAAAAATCAGAGATGGTAAAAAAAAGTGAAACCAAGACAAAAACAAAAGCCAAGGATGAGAACTCTACATTTATAGTTAATTCACTGCTATTCTTTATGAATCAGAGACATAAATCAAAAGTTCTAGACTCAACATTTCAAATGATGCTAAATTATTACAATGT
>Ga0210059_1016936_pt1 | contig 10463 bp, 10 predicted proteins | sample Ectturendosymbi2_FD_188042 | JGI IMG/M metagenome (GOLD analysis project Ga0210059, IMG submission 188042) | Ecteinascidia turbinata endosymbiont from Florida, USA - Sample 2 (SPAdes) (version 2) | ecosystem: Host-associated > Tunicates > Ascidians > Unclassified | place: Key West, Florida... | reverse complement strand
ACAATTATTTTTTATCTGTTGGTCAACATTTTCAAAATTTGTATTGGTACCAAAAATTAGGTTTATAATTCATGAAACCAAAAAGCCTTCTTCATATTTTTCATGTGGAAAACAACAAAAAATATTTTGTACTCTTGCCAATAAGCTTGTTGATTCGTCATTCATAGGCTTGTTTCATTTTGCTGTAAGTTCGTATATAGTGTCTCTTCATTGTGTGGTACTCTTCGCCCTTCGTAGTGCTCGCCCCATCCTCCCTGTACATAGACATGTTTTTCAACGTCTTCTTTGTTTTTTTTATTTGATGTTGTGCTTTGTTATTAATTTGTATATAATTTTCAATTTTTTGTATTTCGTCGCATCATTCTTTCTCTTTAATTGAAATGTCTTCAATTTAATGTTAATTTATGCCAACACAGGATTGGCTGAGTAGTTTGCTCGAATGGTCTTTCGCCAATCCTTTGGGTTTCAAATATGTACAGTAGCTTACATCAATTTGCAGAAATACTAACCCCACAATTGTTTTTATCGTATTTGTTTTTTAGCAACATGATTTTTAATTTTCTACCTTTTGGTTTAATCTCATTTTTTTTCTAGGCAGTTGAAGTCACAACAATGCGTAAATAAACCTACCAACCCAACTAGCACAAACAACTTACTCTGAACATAACTTGACTTGTATTTGAAGCAGAGGACAGTTGCTTTGAAGGTGCTTTGTCGGATTTAAAACAATCAATCACTTTTATATCAGCCTTACAGTAAAGCAACGGATATCCAGCATGGTCGATCAGTCATGAAAACGTAAGTGGCGGAACGCTTGGTTAAAATGCGTGCGGTGCACTCAGCCGGAACGAAACAAAGAAATGCCAACATACACCGCTACTCGGGCTGCACAAAAAGTTTGAAATCGACGACTATGCACGCAATAATAAAGTGACAGCAAAAAAAACAATTTTATAAAAATTTTCTCTCTTGAACGTAATTGAACGTCGTCTGCATTTTTAGCTGGAACGTTAGATTTTGGGCAAATTTCATCGAGTATGTGAGCTGTGGCCTCACTTATGAATAGCCATGTATTTTTAAGTTGAAAACAAAAGAAACATCTTTTCTTCCTGGTCAATATATATGTTATTGCAAATGAAGTCGCATGACTGTTAACACGCCAAGTTATAACAAAACCGCAAATAGTGATTTGCCTCACAAAAATCTTTATCTTACTTTTTGGCATCAGCGATTTGATCGATTCGTATAAAGGGTTCAAATGTACAGTGAAAAACTAATAAACTTTGCCGATCAAAAGTCGGAGTCAAATTTCCACCATATTCCTCAACCCTGACTTTCAAAGGTCAGTGGCTGCGTCACCTTCTTCCATTGATTCGAATGCTGAGTTCCTGTAATGAACTTTGCCAGCTTCCAACTTAGAGTCAATGCCTGAGTCGGTGTGAGACGTCGGGTTGAAATTTTTCGAGTCATCAGCTATCAGCAAATCTTTTTTAGACAGCTTGGCGACAACTCCGCAACCAATTGAATCTCCCAGAACATTTACTGTTGTTCGAATACGATCCCTTCAGGAAAACAAAATATTTCAATTTTGTGAAATTACAATTACTGCTCTACAATAATTCGAGGTAAACATTTCAAACAAATATTTTTCGCGCACAGTGTAACATCAAACGCTTTCCATCAGCTCGTGGACAACAGAAACAAATTGAACCTCCAGAGTCTTGTTTTAGCACTACGACCAGTAGTTATTCTTCTTTGTACATAAATCACTATTCAAGTAACTACTGGACAGTTGAACCAACCGTACTTACAGCAACCAGTCAATAGCCAGAATAAGGCTTATGTCATCTGCTGGCAAACCAACAGAGCTGAGAACTATGACCAATGTCACGAGACCAGCTTGTGGAACTCCAGCTGCCCCAATACTTGCACACGTGGCGGTAATGCTGTAGAAAGAGTAACATCATGTTAAAATGCATATTGAAAAATTGGTAAACAACTTTGCATGCTTACATGTAAAACATTTTGCTCTGCACCCATTTTATCAGTGGGACTGAGTATTTGCCGAGTTTTACAAAACAAGATATTGCAATATAGATATTTCTCAGAAGATCGACCAGATGTTCCTTACCTTACAGTTACAATTTGACCGAAATTGAGCCACATTCCATTGGCCTGGGCAATGAAAATTGCAGCTACTGCTTCGTATAAGGCCGTTCCATCCATATTAATAGTTGCGCCGATAGGAAGAACAAATCTGTTACATAAAACATGATGCATTGATATGGATTTAATAGATATTCATGCATTTCCTCTCTTTGTAATCTTATCGCTTTTAGAAAAACGTGTATGTAGAAGCTTGTTGTGTTTGGACTATTTTAAGTACCCACTTTTCTCTGATGGTTGTCCAAGTTGCTTTCAATGCACAAGAAACCTAAGTAAAAATATACCCACAAGCATGTTTTGAGTCTTCTCAAAGAAAATCTTAACGAGGTTTCAAGTGCAAGTTCAATTACTTCGAGCTTAATCAATTTTTGTTTTTTTGCAACACAGTTAACAGAATCTCTGCCCCATGCTGGGCTTGAACGCAGTAGTCTGAGTGTAAATCTTTACGGCTGTCCAGCATAACATGAGACAGTCGTTGTACGGTTGCATGCCCATTACCTGGTTGTGCTTTCAATTACGAGTTCCTCGTTGGGCGCTTGCACTGTGATGAATCGCTGTTGCTGAACCAAGCATTCGGGAATAGCATTCTCTAATATTCGTTGAAAGTTTGAGAAAATGCCGAGCAGAAAACGATAGTGAAATTACGAGTAAACCATGTTGCGTGTGCAACAGTAATCTCCGAAACAAGAAGGAATTTGGGCAAGCCGAATATACTTACACAAACTTTTACCATATTTGTTCAGTGTAGCAACAGGGGATTGTTGAAAATGCAAGCTTAATGCTATTCTTGTGCACACAACCTGCCTTCTGACAAATATTCTAGATCTATATTGATATTCTAGCCATTGGCTGAAGCTTATTAAAACATTTTATTTCAGGATAAATCCAAATGACACTTATTTGTTTTTTCTTGCTTGTTTGTTTGGTGCACACATACGATGGAGATTGCTTTCGCCTAGCGAAGATACGAAGTGGACAGCCGAATATGTGAAGCCAATTTTTAGTTATTTAAATAATGTTATTATATCTTGCATTGTTTACTCCAGTTCGTCATTTGTGACATTGACTAATTTCGCATGGAAAAACATGAGAAAAAATTCCGACATACAGTGCAGAATAAAAAATGCGGAAAAAGGCGAGCATGATCAAGCGATTCGCAATTTGTTACTTATTACTGTACGAACAATTTCTTGTATCTTAACCGTCATGCAGTTTTCTAAGCATTCTTCACAAAGAAAATCTGCTTGCTTACGCCACCATTCATTTGTGCCTGTTGCTTGTTTAAGTAGTGTTTATTATAAGCTTATGAAAGTGCTTGCAACGTTATACAATGACCTTGCATCCTGCTCTACATTAAAGACTTTAGTTGTTCGTACTTAAACAAGGTATTACAGGTGTCAGAATGTTTCCGCCTAATTTTCTATATTTTGTTTTTAACTGAAGTAAAGTCGTCGCTGGAGTTCAGAACACAAACCCTATGGCTGTGTTTTGCACGTTTTGAACCACTATTGCTTCACCTGGAAATTCTCCTGTCGATATTGTTGTTTTTCTCCACACAGTTGATTGTCACTGGAAGGGTGGCTGAGCTCGATGACGTTGCGAGGGCGGTCATGAGCGCCTGCAAGTGGATACGTAATCTGATGTGATCAAGAGTGTAATAACAGTGACGGAGATCCACTGCTTACTGGTACTCTGCTTCACCTTCTACACTTCTCGTTCAATCTCTTACCTGAAGAACACCGGATATGTACCGGAAAGGATTTTTTCGAACAATCGCCAGGTAAATCAAGGGAAGAACGATTAATCCATGGATGATCAGACCAGAAACTACAGTTGCTATGTAAAGCCCCAGCTGTTCAAGTATCTAGAAAACATATCGTTTTTCAAGTCAAAAAACACAGTTGTGATCATCAGTCAACCATGCTATGCACACGTAAATTTAATACAATTTTCTTGACATCACTGTCAAGTGTTTGTTACCTATTAAAAAAAGTGTGGCCTATGTATTTATGAGAAGTGCAACCCGACAAAGTTAGTCATTTTTTGAAATGTGCCTGTTTTGTGAAAACCGAATGGCAGGCTATTGCTTATACTAAAAGAATAATACGTACTTGTGGTGGGGCTGGCAGATTCCGGTTGGAACCGGGTTGCCTGATAAGCGTCAAACATTTTTATATTGTTCCGCGCCAGTTTCTGACGTGTTTCTGCGCGTAGTAATCTATTGATTGCTTTTGTGGCTTCCTGATTACCTTGTATGTTGAAGACCGCTGCTTCAGCGACTCAGTCTAAATTTAGTACCAATCCAGAGCCTGGTGGCAAGTGCTTCCGTTTTTATGCTGGTACAGCATGTCTGAAGTTCGATTCTCGGCTGGGCCTTACTGAGATCTTGTAAATTGGCGCTGAAACCTTCTTACCAGGCGCACTATGTGCGGAAGAGCTGCAGGGACGATCCAGAAGGAAATCACTAGTCACATGATACCAGAATTATATTAATTTAGTCATGATGCTGCAAGGCCCTGCAGTCATGAATCTCCATCAAAACACTGAAAAGGATGACGTTTCTTTAAAAAAACGATATACCAGCGAGCATTACAGCATTGTAGGTTCTGTCAGTTAAGACTGCACCAATATCAAATTACATGCGGCGCGCTCTGTCGATGATACTAAAAGCAGCAATGAAAAAATCTTCATGTTATTATTCTACAGGTTGCACTCGCAGGTAAGTCCTTAAGATGTGGCATGGCCTGAATTACTGTGCGTATCGCATTTGTCATACGTTCAGCCCTTTCTTTTAGTGTGCAGTAGCAAAATACAAAAGGTAAAGATTTACTAACGTTGTTCAATAACCCGTTTCTGAAGATAACCCAACCAAAATACCAGAGCTGGGTGCCACGTTGCAGTAAAAACCATTACTAGACAAATTAACTTAAAAGTTTTGCAGTCTTAGAAGCGTCTTCGTAAATGACTGTGTTTCAAAATGCGTAAAAATGTGTGTTTTTATTATTATTTCGGCTGTTATGTTTTCAATATATGTGTGTATAGACTCTCCAAGCTTTCCGCATTGAAACCCCCTTCTTTTCGACTCTTTTGCACACGTGTTGTTTTAAAATTCACCAAATATTTCCTAGTCCTCAAATCATGATTCAACTGTAACGTTTCTCAGCATTCCCCATGAAAAAATGACAATAAAATGGGCACTCAGAAAAAAGGCGAATGTGGTCGCTAACAGAAAATGCGACGGTAGCATCTGGTAAGACGTAACAGCACCATGACTCAACGTAATGCTGTTGTCCAACTTAGTTTGCTTCTCCCAGCTTAACCGCGGCGCGAATGTTAGTGATTTTGAAGCAGAACGAAAAGTACTATCGATACGAATAAAAAAATTAACCAAAAAAAATTCATGTCACATGACCTTTCAAGACCTATCTCACGTGATCAATGGTACAGAATTAAGATACGCGTCTCTACACGCGTCACGCGTCTCAGAAAACCCCATGGCACAAAATGAAAGTCAGAATTTACATTTCGTGCAGTCAACCGTGGCGTAAATGCAGCAGGTGCAGCCATCAGTCATAGTGACGTAACAGTGCATACAGTCGAACAAAGAACCATGACTGAATTCGTTCCCAACGAATCTTGAACTCATCTGAAAATGCTTTCGCTGGCTGGGCAAGTCGCAAAACAAAGAGAACTGCGTTTGCGTGAATTTTTAAACATAAGCTACTGAAAGAGAAGTTAGGCATCTGAAGGGTATGTACTTGGGTTCCATCAAACTCTATTGTGTGAAAGTTTAGTCTCAGTTTTGGAAGCAGTTTGCAGGAAGCGGCTTGAAATTCATTCCAAACCTGATAATCACAACCAAAAATCAGTTGGCACCAGGATGTAGTGCCAACTAAAAGGTGTGGGAGCGCACCCGAAAAAGTAGACATTTTGAAGCAGCTTCAAACCATTATAAAGGAAAACATGAAAAAGGTGTGGGAACGTTCTTCCTACGCGTTCCCGCCCCACTACAACCCTGGTTAACGCATTTCCACATTGCTTAACTTTTGCACAAAACTAGCAAGTGCATTAGAACAACAGTATAGCAACAAAGGCCTGCATGAACCAAAACCCTCCAATGGAAAATTGTTTGCTTTGGTTTGACGGTCTTCTACAATGCTTTATCTGCACCTACTGTAGCAATATCAAGCAAAGATAACCTTAAAAATCACCTACTCTTTGTGGATTGTCCATCGACATGATTTTATTTGCAATTAGGAAAATTATTCCAATCGGTGCGTACCTGGGTATAAAATATGCACGTGGTTATAGTCAAAAAGTGAAACAACAACTTATCTGGATTTGATTGCATATGCTATCTCATGCTACAATATACCGACATTTTCCAAGTTAGGTTTTTTCTTGCATAACAACATTTTGGGTATGAGTATGATTCCCAAGTATCCACTACCACAAAAGCAAAAGATATGGAGTTTGTTGCACACATACTTTACTTTCACAATAAATTTTTTAAAGTAGGTAACTGAAACCTTTTACGCAAGAAAGCCTTTGACAACGGATAAAACTACCAAAGCTTAGAATTCAATTCAACTGATCGTGAAATATTGCTATCAGCAAGAATTGAGTGCGTGCAAAATTTTGAGATGAGTCTCTATATCTGCACAGCAAACGTACTTGTAAAGTTTGACACTGAACCATAAGTAAAAACAGTTGTCTCGCTTGCCCAAGCTACATTATGTGAATTAAGCTTCTACAATCTACTGAAAAAACGATAATTTTCAGTAATGTCGATGCGAAATGCAATTCAATTTTTTCCATTGTTTTTTTTCAATCTTTCATGAAATATTACCCACGTGTGTAAAACAGTAAAGAAAAATTAGTTGACAGGCACTAACCAAATAACAATTGCTACAATTTTCATCACAGCTTCATTAAACGCAAGAAAGAAATCAACCAGTATCTGTCCTTGATCTCCCATTCCCCGGATGATGATGCCAAAAGTCAAACAAAAGCAAATCAAGCCAAGGACATTGATGCCTGACTTGTATGATCCCACCTTGAAATACATTGCATAGCTTTTACGGTTGGTAAAACTAGTATACGTCATTATGCAATTCATATTATTTGCTGTAAGCATTATGCAAGATCGCCCTGCACAGCATGAAAGAAACAATTTGATTTTTTTAGAAAATATTGAACAGTCCAATCTCTAATTGTTGTTGAACTTGCATGCAAAATGCAGTTTGCATGCATTGGATATGAAACGAAAAAAATGTGGGATACAACAGCACAGTGCAATTCTAGTCGAAAAATTCAGATATAGACCGTGGCATTGCGGAGAATGGGAATACTGATTTTACAGAACACATCCACTAAGCTTTTAAAAATATTTGCAAAAACAATTGTGGGGATGACTCTTGTGTGTCAAGGAGCATGGTGTTCTGGAAATGGCACCAAACGATTGGCAAACTAGGGTGATCATCCCCATACACAAGAAGGAAGATAGGAGAGAATGTACTAACTACACTGTCACCTCTCTCATAGCCTCCCGGGAAAAGTGTATGTCAAGTGCTTTAAAAATCGGTCGCCAACTAATTGAATGAAAGTGGGAGGATACCCCGTTCAGCTTCACATAGCGAACTTTTACTCTCCAGCAAATATTCGAGAAAAATTGCGAGTACGACAAAAATGTTTACACATGTTTCTAAAATGGTTACTATAATTTTTAGTACCGCTGCATAATGCTGCGATGAGTCCCAATCATACCGATTGGTAAAATACATGAAGGAGTGCGAAGTTGCGAAGGACCAGGGGACATTTGGCGGCCGACTGTTACTGGCCGTCAAGTTGTTGTAATGCTCATCAGGGGTTTATGCCCGTGTCGGGGGAGTTAAATCGCAATCGGGTGTTGAACTCCGACAAGGGTGTATGCAGTCACAACTCCTCTTCATATTCTATATGAATTGGATAGACAGTCATAGCCGTATCGAAGAGTGCGTCACTGCTGGAACCCGCAGGATCAACCGTTTGTTTTATGTGGACGATTTGGTGCTGCTTGCATCATTTGAACAGTTTCCTCAGCATGTAGCTGATCGGTTTTCAGCTGCGGGCGACCAAGACGGAATTAATATCAGCGCTACTAAGAGCAAGGTATTATGTCTCTTCAGAAACACAAGGCAATGGAAGTTTCAAGTAAGACGCAGTATAATACAGCAGGACGAGACGTTCAAATACCTTGGAGTGGTATTCACGAGTGACTGAAAGCGGAACAACGAGATTGATTTGCGGATTGGTAAAGCAAACACAGTTCAGCGTGAGCTTTATCGCTCTGTGGTTACGGAACGGGAACCTTCAAGCACCGCAAACTGTCAGTTTTAAAATCGTTCTTTGTTCGAATTCCGACGTTTGGTCATGGTCATGGATTACGGTATTGCCTGGAGGAATACCATCCCAAGTGCATGCAGCAGAGCTGAGGTTTTTCGAAGAGTTCATGGTGTGACACTTCACCGCAAGTTGAGCAGTTTTGAACTTTGTGAAGCCCTTTTTTAGATTTTTGATATTTTTTGAACCCTCTATTACAGAAATGGTGGGTATGGGAATAAATGAAAAAATGAAGAAATACATGCATTAGCAAAGCAGCAGTTTATGCAATAAAGTAGCGTAACTCTCTTGAATTTATATGCTCACCAATTTGTAGTCTACAAGGACTTTCTTCTCCACAGTGGTTGTGATCTCCGTATATGCATTAGTCGTTCCAGCAGTGTACGTTTCCATAGTCGCTGTTACATTGACAGTTTTGTAGATCGGTTGCCGTCTGGTTTGATACTGCGTGACACGAAGCAGGTTGTGAATAGATCACAAATGCTAACCCTTTCCAAGATACTTAAAAAACAAAATTATTTTAATGAAAGGAAATAAATCTCTTGCATCTTGCAAAGTGCGCTTTCCATTTTCAAATGTATTAGTTAAGAACGTAAATTGCGTAATATGCAGCACGTGGATTCTGTCTGCATTAGCTAGTGTTTTGCAATATGATTACACAATAACAGGAAGGATGCTGTAAAATATGGGAAATCAATCTAGTAGATCAGGAAAGATCAAAGACAAAAATTAGATGAATGATTTCAATCGCCAAACCACCAGGTATAAATCCTTTTTGAAGAGCATATCGATGAGTTTATTAACAGCGTCATTGTGTTGTTTTTCACAATGATAGATATTTTGCTAGCATTTTTTAGTTTTTCAAATATCACAATATTGAGAAAACTGAACCAAATAGTTGTCTTGCATGAAACGTCATTATTTTAATGCCAATAGCTCTTAAAATATCTTTCAATTTCCTAAAAGAAGACAAATACGGTAAAAAATAAATGCAAACAATAAGCAAAACGACTTTTAGATTTTCAACTATTCATCACTGGAATATGTGTGTGGAGCTTGATGAAAGTTGCGGCAAGCACCAAAGTTCATGCCGCAAATTCGATAAACACTGTATGCCTTTTTGTACATTCTTAATAACGCTCTCAACATAACACAAATGTCGGTATCAGTGAGTGAATAACACTTGTGGCATTTTGTGTACAATATATAATTGCAAATCAAATATGGTATAACTAGTTCTCATAATAACTGACGCTTTGTCTTTTTGTAGACTAACGGTTTTTTGGTTGTCCAGACAGGATCACCAGATTCAGTACTCACCTGCTGGAAGCAAGCCTGAACAAGGTTTTCTGGAAATAGGTTTCTGAAAAACATACCTTGTGTTATAATAGTTCTTCAAAATCATTTTCAAATTGTTCAAGCTTAATTACTGCTTTGCCACAAACATTGCAATTTTTGTTGAAAGGTTTAAATGCTACAACTTTTGCAACGCTGTGCGAAACATTCAAGTCTGCAGTACAGTTTTGCATTTATATCTCCGCGCTACGAGTAACCATTAACAGACATTTTTGAAAAAACATCCCTTCAGTTACCTGAGTAAGTCTGTGAGCGCTTCGGCCGGTTCAACAGAAGGTGGTGTGCCACTTTGATCAATTTTGGATTCGCCTGCCCGACCTAAAACAAAAGCTAAAAATTGAAAGACGAGCCTCCGAGTAAATCATGAGTAAACATTAGCAAACGCGTACCTGGGTTGATGGAGACAACAAGAACGATGCCAATAATGACAGCAATGAGTGTTGTTGACATGTAGTAAGCAATCGCTCGAAGACCAAGTCTACCCGATGCCCGTTTGTCCAGTGTGGCGACACCTGGTTGGATGAAACTCCGTTTTGCAGAGTGTTTTTTTTTTGTTGAGA
>Ga0210059_1016935_pt1 | contig 10463 bp, 4 predicted proteins | sample Ectturendosymbi2_FD_188042 | JGI IMG/M metagenome (GOLD analysis project Ga0210059, IMG submission 188042) | Ecteinascidia turbinata endosymbiont from Florida, USA - Sample 2 (SPAdes) (version 2) | ecosystem: Host-associated > Tunicates > Ascidians > Unclassified | place: Key West, Florida... | reverse complement strand
CCCCCCCCCCCCGAAGTGAAGAGCTGGTCGCGCACCAGCGTGACGCTCCCGACAGCTTCAAACAAACAAACGATTTCTTTGCAAATTGGAGTCTGTCAGAGAGCACTTGCCTGTATTCTGAGTAAGCTGTGACGTTGTCGTAACCAACCATGTCAACCTTTAACCGACACGTACGGCCTTGTTGGGTGACCTTGTGCAGGTTCCGTAGACCTGCAACAACATAGCTTCAAACATAAAAACACCAAGTTTCACCAAATGTGTGGTGAAGCTGTTCTTCGGAAATTAGTATTTAGTTATCTTTCCAAAGGGTTTCTGACAGAGTTGTAAACGGGCCTCATATTGAAGCCCAAACCCGGCCTGAACCCGAAATTTCTATTTGAAGCCCGATTTTGGCCCGAAAGCCAAATTTACCAAGTGAGTCAAGGTACGCGCAACTGCGGGGTATTGATGGCGTAGCAAAGTAAACTTGACTAAATAATTCACAATTATCACTAAATAATTCACAATCAATCAGGTTTTATTGAACATTTAATCAAATCGATTGCTTCAACAGTAACTGGCGACAAAAGTGTCCATCGTTGCGATAAAATTTCGTTTACAGGCCCGCAACATTTTGACAAACTTAAGCCCGATCAGACTTACAACTCAGATTTGTGAGCAGCCCAAATCTTTTGAATTACCAAAATACGACAATAACCAAACATTGTATTGAATAACTTATCTCGTTTGAAAATATTGATCAAAATATTTATTGATTTATTTGCCCTGTTTCACCGGCAACATTACACACAGTATAAGGGCGCACCTGCATCACTATGCGCTAACTGTCTGCGGTCACATTTTCAGATCGAATACTGTTGGAAGGTTGAAATTGTGCGTAAAAAAAGAATGTAAATGGATTGATATTTATTGCAATAGCTGGAAATTCCAGGTGGTGTGGTTTTAATGCCAGTGAATTCTCGATGAACTTCCAATTAGTGATGGAGTCTCGAGACCCATTTTTTGAGACTCGGTCTCGAAGGTTACAGGTCTCGGTCACAAACCTATTGTCTTGAAACTTTGAAGATTGCAGAGACATGGCTTTGGAATACTTCTGTAATTCAACGAGTTTTTTCCCTGCTGTATTTGCAGGTAAGAAACAATCGAAACAGGTCAGAAAAATGTCAGAAATTCGAAAAAAACTTAACTTGAAGTGGTCACAACGTTTTTTTGATAAACTTCGGCAAAATCCACAAATTTTGAAGCCTCGAGTCTCGGTCTCGAATTTCAAGTCTCGAGTCCAGGAATTTTTGATGAAGTTTCGTTAAAGTGAGCTGAAACGAAACCTCGATGCAGTCCCAAGTACCACACAACGTTTTTTTTGCCAAATCTATCAGATAAAAGTGCAACAGGAAAACTGAATAAAAGGCAGTTAAGCAATTAAGTTCTTACCCCACCAGAACTCTTGGCCCAGTGTCCCAAAGCCTTTCGCGTACTCCTCCCAAGACTTTGCATGGAAATCGGGAATGCTGCCATCGCGCCGCTGGAACACCTGCGTTGGGAACAAAACATCGGGGTTTTGTACCAGTCCAGAAAATTCGTTCCAATCGCATTTGTTGCAAAAAAAACTGTTCCTTTGAATTACGAAAACGAAGCAACTTCGCGACTCGAGAAGCGGTTTCGTTTCATTGTTAATTAACAAAGGGGAGGAGCACCATCATTCAAACAAGATGTGCAGCACTGAATATGGTTTGCTCGACTGTAAACATCGGTTGCTGGGACAGCAGAGATGGTTTCAAAACGAAAGGTTAAGCAATAACAATGAAAAGAAAACTTTCTGACAAACGCATGTCAAAAGCCGTGATTCTGAAAACGACGTATAGTGCTTACCAAGACGCTTGATTCACTGCAAGTAACCCTCGACATTATCGACACACCGTGCGAATTTGATTGGGCATTGTTTGACCTCATTTTCTGTTCTGAAAACTCACATGTTTAATCGACATTCCCTTTGAGCAAATGTTTCATTTGCCAATTGTGCAGAAAACACGAATCGTTTTCCTAAAGCAAAGAAGTTCAGGTGGAAACGGACAACCATGAAATACACAACAGAACAGTGTGGCAGGTTATTGCCTTCGAAGGAACGAAAACGCCACCCAACCCACCAGCCAACCACCCAAGCAGTACATCATCGTTCCTATTGAACTGAGGTATAGACCGTCCGTCGTTGCACCATCGCAAGAGTCAATCAATTCTGGTGAAAAAAAGCAAAAGAAAACAACGCAATGGCTTGAAGTAATTCAAAGTTTTGACGGGTTCGCCATAAAGAGGGCGAAGATTTCCGAAGAAATCATCTCTGGAGTTGCTTCCCCGGGCGACCCTCCTCAGAGGAATAGTGGGTAAAAAATGAATGAGTGTTATAAATAACTACCGGTACTGTGTTTTCAAAGTTTTGTTGAATGTCTGATGTCGCCGATAAGTTGAACGTATTTTCATCACAATATAGTTGCTTGGTTACCCCCGTGCACAAGGGTAACCCCCCGTGGTTACCCCCATGCACAAGCGTCCCTCCGGCCTTTTACTGAAAGCCTGATACCAAACATCTGTTGCAAATTATGGAACCGCCTGCTTATGATTTAAAAAAGTTACCTAAATCCAAATGCATACGTTCACATTATGATTTAAAAACGCTTACATATCTCCATATTACTTGCACAAGTTGTTGGTGCCCAGCGTCCATAGATACAAAGTCTTACGAACGTATATGACGTGAGCGTTCTAGAATGTTCGTTGATTTACAACTTACTGACATGACATGAAACTTAGTTACAATTTTTTTCGAACAAACTGAGATTATCTACAGCACGCTTGCTTCATACACATTTAAATTATCCGGAGCTAGTGGCACCAGCAAAAATGTGAAAAAATCTGCGCTAAAATCACAACAAAGTCGTTTTCGCGTTTCCTTCATATTAGAAATCGTGAAAAACGGACATTGCATTGTCGAATGATCACCGATGACGTTACAAAACCAACTGCTCATGACGTACACGAGGTGAAACGTCTACGCAGGAGACAGGGACCTCCCCAGTATGGAATTCGTGCCTTCGCCCCCCTGATACATTGACCACCCCGACGTCATCAAATAACTGCAATTCCCGCAAGATTGGTCGTAAACTTCCGGCGTCATGTTTCTGGCCAAATCGGCCAGGGGGGGGTATGTTAACAGTAAGCATGCACAGCTCGTCGAAAGTGGACCTGTATCGCAAACGCAGACCGACTCACTCGTACAGACAAAACCATCGCCGACGTAACCTTCGTCACAAGCGCACACGTAACTTCCGACTGTGTTCGTGCATTTCCCGCCCATCTGGCTGCAATTGTTGGACGGACCAATCGTCGGCAGTCCTGCAACAGAAAAATTGGGGGGGGCTGGTGCAAAAACAAAGGCATGATATGGCCAAGCAGGGCCAGTTTTCACATCAGTTCCTCTTTGCTGTGCAACAATTGTCGCTTGAGCCACGATCTGCGAACACTTTCGCTGATACTTGCTTCGTTAATTAAACTTACTGAGTTATACTGTGCAATGAATAATCCTTGGTGAAAAAACACTAAATTTTTGTTTCTGTACAGCAACGCCACACATCTATTATTTCAGAATGTTGCTGTTTTGACCCTCGAGGCTAGAACCTGTATCAACTTGAACTGAAAAGATAACTGGTAAACGACTGCGTCGAAAGCATTGCGTAATAACCTTTTAATCCATCGGTTGTTGGGTTACGCACTGTTTCCAAATCAATTGCAAGTAAGCTGTCGTGCGCTTTTCATGATTTTGAAAGGAAACTTTAATAGCGAATAGTCTAAAATCAAGGTGCAAGGCTGCTCTTATCACTGCAGGGTTCACAGTTTTATTGCATGATTTTCGAAGCTATGTTTCGAAGTCGCAGATAATCAGTCCGTGCTTCCAGCAGCACCGCGTGCAAGGCTCATGGGTTGACAATGTGTTTTTGCAAACTCGTCGTCGTTTCGACTCTATCGAAAAGAACAACCAATTTGCATAAGTAGCAAATGAGACTGCACAGCAAACGAAGTTGAGTTACCGTATTTTTCGGACCACAACGGCGCACTTAAAATCCTTTCATTTGCTCAAAAATCGAAAGTGCGCCTTATAATGCGGTGCGCCTAATGTATGAATCTGGTAAAGCTTTCTCACCTTGCACCAATTTTATGTGCTACACGGTGGTGTTTATTTAATTGCTAGTTACGATTTTTTTGTAAACAGACCATCGTGTTACGTAACAAGCCAACAACAATTGCAATGAGCAGGGTATATGGTTCCGAAAGTAGCTAGCACATACCTCAGCTCTGTTACTCCGCGAGGTTCCTGACTACATTGGCACGCACCGAATCAAACATGGGCACAACTTTCATTTTATTCTATTCGTGTCCAGCGGATTAGGCATGTGTGACAAGTTTAAATCCTTCCCATGTAATGACAGACCAAACTCTCAGTGGCGACCCCGGCACTCGGTAGTTATTGGGAAAGAGTTGAATACACGCTGTTCTTTTTGCTGCACATGTTGTTGTGTAGCATTTGCCACCAGGTTTCAAATCAAGCAGATAAATTCGACATTCTGGCGTTTATTTTTTATAGAGTTTATCTGCTTGAGTTGACTACAGTTTGACTTGTCTAGGTTGTGCTTCGTTTAATGCGCCTTGTAATCCGGTGCGCCTTATGGCCGAAAAATACGGTACTGTTAAAATACAAGCATGGGCATCGGAAAGAAGGGAGGCCTTGACCCGCTGGATTTTTTAATTTGATATTTTGCTATTAACGTTCCAGTAGAAAAATGCTTCTCTTGGTTTCGGAGTTGGTAAAAATGAAATTTCACCACTGTTGGGCCCCCCTGCAAAAATCTTTTTTGGCTACCCCCTAGAAAAGCCCGTCATTGTCTATCCCCTCTTGGAAAAATCCTAACGAAGCCCATGAACACAAGTGCGACTTTCTTTGGCCGATATATTTTTTCCTGCCTTCTGCTCTACATGGATATCAACGCAATGATCCCTGCTACACAGTAAAGCCCATGACGGAGCTCGAAATTCCATTATCTCATCAACAACAACACCAGTGTGTAGTGAGCCAGTCATTGCATGGCGGTGGCTACAGCGGCCAACGAAAATACCTGTTCTTCAGTATGCCCAGGAAACTCCAGTGGGTCTGTAGCTTAGCCTGTACCTCGCTGCGAGCCTGTAGTTTTTCGGCAAAGACAGGATAGTTGTGTGACGCAACAATCTGGGTTGCAAGTGAATGTTTCATGCAGGAAAGGCCCTGTGTTGCGTCACACAGCTTCCTTTGAAAACCCTGCTAAGCACGTCTACTATTCAGGTCCCTCCCCAAGACACAGTGGATAATCCACGGATTGGAGTTCAGCTTACTCGGGCAATCCGGTGATGTGCAGTTGGGTGCAGAGCTGTTATCCGTGGTTTCGTTCGCCGACGAAACATCGTCAGCAACATCCTCAGCGCACTCGTCGTAGTCTGGTTTCAAAGCAAAAAAAACAAAAACAAACAAACAATCCAGTAAGATTTGAGTAAAAGACGAAACGCAACATTTGCTGCGGTAGCGATCGTTTGTACCGGAAGCGATCGTTTGTACCGGTAGCGGTAATTGTTCAACAACACAAACAGAAAAAAGCGAAAACGAAACGGTCCAACAAGTCACCAGCGCAGATCGTTCCATCGCCGACGAAACCAGGCAAACACGAACACGAGTAACTTCCGGGGTTGTTCTCGCATCTTCCCTGCGCTAAGTCGCAGTCGCTCGCGCCTTCGAAGCACTCGTCGACATCTGCACGAAATCCGCTGCTCACAAGAACTTGCTTCTCGCCTCACCCTTGTATGACGTCACAATGGCAACTGCGCATCGCAAGTCAGCCACCGCGTTCAGCGATCGCAGACACGCAGCAGGAAGTGCGCGACTCACCGTCACAATCGATTCCGTCGCCTGCGAACCCCGTAGCGCACGAGCACGTGTAGCTCCCTCCAGTGTTTACGCACAACGCGCGGTCTTCGTCGCAAGAGTGCGCCCCCGCAGAGCACTCGTCCACGTCTGCGCATAATATCGCACTAGCTACAGTAAACCGCATTTGTTGACGAAGTAAGTGCTGCGGATGTCTTTCACCCGACCTGTGCTGTTTGTTTAAGGTTTGTCGATTGAAATGAGTTATTTGTTGTTTGCAGTGCAAACATGACTTGACTCGTATCGCGATTAACAGCAGCCAGTCTGGGACCACTTTCGTTGTATTGACTTTCCTCGCGAAGGCAGGAACTGGGAGTTGGGATGTTTGCCACCAGGCGTGCCCAGCGCAAACCGTAGTGTGGTTATCACGTTCTTATATCTAACAGATGGAGCGCATGAAACAACCGCTTACGCGGATTTATCGCAATTCAATCAAATTCAAATCTTGCTAAAACTTTGCAAAACCGGATAGGTTCGCAGGAACATAAATAACTGTTGTTGCTATTTTTTCATTCAATTCCATGACTCCCACTGCTCACTCACACTTCACCCATCATATTCGTAAATTATCCTGAATCTACACATTGTTTAAAATTGACTTTTGATACATTCCTTTGTCTTCGTGACAACATTAAGAAATATATACTCTGATATTCACCTTAATTTATCTCGTCGATGCAGCACAACAACTTTATTATTTTTTCTAAACGTTCTTAAGAACGTCTAACCCAACTTGGCAAACAAGTTGGAAAGAGAGTAGAAAGTGGCACAATAGGAGGAAGTAGTCTCCAGTGAATTGAAAAGCAAAAACATTATTTGCAGAACCCAGTATTTCTACACACTTACCAGCTTCAAAAATTCCTTTTCTTACATTTCAACACCTTTTTGAAAATGTTGAGCATAATTTTTCACTAGAAAGTCCAGAAAGGAAAGCACATTCACAAGGAGCAAGAAGACTACCTTTCTCCATTTCTACCATAATATAGTACGTGCTAAATTAATTTCTCGAAACAGTTTGTAACAAAAAACTGCTGTACTATCAGATATGGACACAAGAAAAATCCGAGCGGCAGAAATATTCCGCAACTCATCTGCCAGTCAAGCATACCTTCGCATTGTTTCAAATCCTGGTTATAAGCGAAGCCTCGAGGACAATGGCACGTGTACGAACCATCATTGTTCAAACAGCTTTCTCCCGCCTCGATGTCGCAATCGTGTAACCCTGACGTGCATTCGTCGATGTCTGAAGAGAAAATGACCGCCCTGCAACCTTTCTTGATTCGCAATTGATGTCAAACATCGTGAATTTTGGAATCTCAAAGCATGTCTAAGATATTCACTTGACATACCTTCCAAAAACGTAAAAAAACACATCTAGTAACACAAAAGTGACTGCTGTTTTAACCTTCAGCAGCAATTAACTGACAACATTTACACACATAGAACAAAAAAGGACACGAGAAATCAACTATGACGAAATTTTTTTGAAAAGATGAATTTTAAGTTTAAAATTTATCGATATTTTCATGCGTGACATTTACAAATACATTGTAATGTTTTGAATTTCGTAACTTGTCTGATACATTCACTTGGCATACGTTTCAAAAACGAAAAAAAAAACACATTTAGTAACGCGCCTATCAAAACAGCAAATTTCAATGAAAAAAACAAAAAGCGAACAGAAAAAGTTCATTTTGAAGTTACCCGCACAAGTGACCCCACTGCCAACATAACCAGGACGGCAAGTGCACGTGAATGAACCGGGAGTGTTGCTGCATTGTCCGGCCACTTGGTGGCAGTCGTGCGCACCATCGGAACATTCATCAACGTCTAGTTGATTCAAAGAACACAATGAGATCATTTTAAATCGGCAAACAGTCTATTTAACCAAATTCTCTTTTTTTTCTATCCTTGTTTCCAGTGTCAACATTTCGCTAAGAAGTTCTTTAATTGGCGTTTGCAGGACTGAAGATGTGTATTAAATACACGAAACTAGTTTCCCTGTGAAATAAATCGTGATGGATTTGCTTGCGCCATTCTAGTGAAAAATAGATGAAAGTTCGAAACATCGCAAAAGTATGAAAGCAGAAACAAACAGGTATATTCCTCAGCAGCTTGCCGCGCAGCTTGAGCTGGTTTTGTTGTCAACATCTTTAAATTCAAAAAATGCAATACCAAGCGGTAACCACCGCCTTACTCTGCGCATAGCCAGAAACAGCGAACTCGTTTTGGTTCATGGCATTCTTTGTTGAGTGGGCAACGATGAGGTTAGGACAACTGCTTTCTACTACCTTTCATCTCGCTAATCTGCTGAATGTGATTTGAACTTCACAGCCATTAGTCGCGCCGACAATAAAACCACGTTTCCTCGAAATTACCAGTGTCCAAACAAAGCAGAAACTATATGAAGTAAATGATGTCTGGAGAACGATGAGCACCACAAGAAGCAAAGATTATTATTTTTTCCACCATATAAAGCAAAGGTAAAAATCGGAAATTTGGAGCAAGTATTCTAACGGGCACAAGTACCAGAACAACTTTGGCCGTTGCCTGTGTATCCTCGCAAGCACATGCAAAGAAATGAGCCATCAGTATTTGTGCAAAAGCCGTTGAAATGGTCACAGTTACTGAGATTGCCGGAACACTCATCAATATCTGCAAGCGATTGATTCGGGTTACAAATAAGTACACTAAAAAAAAGTGACTACAAACAAACGATTGCATAGATTTCAATTACTCTCAACACAAGAATTAAACTATACAAGCAGATTTTCGTAAAACAGCACACTGACATGTTTCTGCATTATCAATTTTAACAACAAAGTTACGGAAGGTAAAATTTAAAATCACCTCTAACGTACCATGCAAGCAACATGCGAAGCCTTCTTTACACACGTTTTGAAAAGAATTAAATAATGAGCAACAGAAGGTCGTGGAGTTTTGAACCTTAATATCTCACTAAAAATCTTCAAATATAAGGAAAGCTTGGATAAGCGTACCGACAGCTCAGCACTTGCAATCAAAATCAATAGATTTGTTACCTTCGCATGTGAAGCCATCGCCTGTGTATCCGGATTTGCACGAACAGCTGTGTCCCTCCGCTGTGTTGGTGCAAATGCCCAAAGTCTCATGACAATCGATGGCGCCAAGAGCACAGTGATCTTCCACAGCAACGGCAGCGCGACCACCTTCAGCAATTACGCAAGCGAAGGTACTGTATATGCGAAAATCAAATCAAAACCAGTGCTGGCAATAGTTGACGTACTGAGGCAATCAACTCCATCGCCAAAATGACCAGAAATGCAGGTACACTTGTAACCTCCTGCTATGTTGCTGCAGTTCGACAGGGATGCATGGCAATTGTGTGTAGTTAGGGATGAGGTTTTCACACCTTGTTAGGGACTTTGACAGGTGGCGAACCTATGCTGTCATCATCCGGGCTGTCAGCATGTGGTTATAACTTGCACTCCCTCGGACGGGATCAGCACGGCGACCCTTCAGAAACCTTACAAGCCTTGACTTGTCATCCAGCAGTTGTGGTTTTGTCGTACTGTCAGCCATGTTATGAGGCTGTCATTTGCCTAAGTCTGCCAACCAACCCTGGACAGTCAGCATGCGGGGGTAACTTGCACAACCCCTGGTACGCAGTGGCCGCGGTGGGTTTGTAGAAATGTTACAAGCCTTGGGCTGTCACCTAGCGGTTGTGGTTTTGTATGTCGACTGTCGCTAGACGTTTGAGTCTGTCAGCATTTGCCTAAGTCTTCCAAGAAGACTTGGATGGTCAGCATGCGGGGGTAACTTGCACCACCTGGGACGCAGTGGCCGCAGCGTTCATGCAGAGATGTTACAAGCCTTGGGCTGTCACCTAGCGGTTATTGTTGTGTACGTCTTACTGTCGCTAGACGTTTTGAGTCTTCAAGCCAATAAAAAGATTAAGTAGCCTAGGGGTAATGAAGTTGGAAATAAATAGACGTATTCTTTATCACATAATTCATTTCGCGTCAGAAACCTGTAAGTAATGGCAAACTCCAGTCAGCTTTCAAATGCAGAGCTGTTCAATTGTGATTCACCAGTTCGCCCTGTCTTGAGAAACTTTGCATCTCGCTTTGAAACTTTCAACAATTGGCCACATGAAAATCCATAACCTGAGAAACTCGCCGAAGCTGGATTGTACTTTTGTGGTGAAAGGGACAAAGCCAAATGTTTTTATTGCGATGGCGGTCTTCATAACTGGAGCCCTTCTGACGATCCGTGGTATGACCATGCGAGATGGTATCCGACTTGTACATTTTTTCTTCGATGCAAAGGGGTGGGTTATGTTCATTCTGTAAATAGTGATAATCCTCATCAGTTTTGGTCTCTGTCTAGAAAGTTACAACTTCCAATTCCAGCGGGAGTTCTCTTGACAAGGTTCGTACTGCTTTGTATTTGTTGCTGGTTGTTAGTTCTGGTTTAACCTTACCTA
>Ga0210059_1016934_pt1 | contig 10463 bp, 8 predicted proteins | sample Ectturendosymbi2_FD_188042 | JGI IMG/M metagenome (GOLD analysis project Ga0210059, IMG submission 188042) | Ecteinascidia turbinata endosymbiont from Florida, USA - Sample 2 (SPAdes) (version 2) | ecosystem: Host-associated > Tunicates > Ascidians > Unclassified | place: Key West, Florida... | reverse complement strand
TTAAAGCCTATGAAATTATGGTAAGTCTAAATATGCCAATGTTAAGTATCACATGTGCAAATATAGGCTAGTGTACCATCAGCTTTGATGGGATAGCACTAGACAGAGGACTGGAGGGCTGGGTTTCCACATGAAACATGAATTTTTCGCGTGCTGTGAGGGACAGACAGGCAGGCTGCACTACAGGGCAGGCTAGTGGGCTGCATAGTGCACATTAAGGTGGGCTGCGGAAAAGGCTTGGCTGGAGGTCTAGCCCTTTCCACAGCCTACCTTGTTAATGTGCAGCTCGTCGGCCCCCCCGTCTTCTTTGCAGCCGGCAGAGATGACCGGATAGTAGATTTTTACTATCTGATTCTATCCTGTTTTTGAAAAATGATATCCATATCCAATGCTAATCCTGTTTTGGTTGAAATCATACTATCCGTATCCGAAAACTATCTGAAAGCATATTTATTATGATGCACAACATACATTTTTGTGCTGTGTCTATTTTGCCTTGTTAGGCAAAATAACTACTGGAGTTACTGTAAAACCTCTATTTCACCGCCATGGCGCTCTATTTTTTAACCCTTCCCCCATAGTGGTGTTCTATTAGAGGTGACGTTCAATTAGAAGGTGGCGCTCTATTTTTTGAGTAGCTGGTCAGAATTATGAGATAAAATTTATTAATGAATAACACATTTACATAATTAGCAAAAGACGCAAATACAGGGTGATGACTGGTAAGTAATCACAGATTCACATCACTGTTAAAGCCGTCCTCTGCATTTTTAATACTTTCCGGCACCTTCTCACAACTCGTCGTTTGATGGCGTGAGACCAAGTTGTGATGAAGCAAAAACTTATCCATCTAGCCATTGGTGGACCTAGCCCACCAAACAAAGCTTTGAACGCCCCCAACTTGAAATATGAAGCATTATAAAACAGTCAACAGTGGTGTTTGTTCAAATTTCAGAATATCAAGCCCTTTTGTACAAATGTAAAGCCCCCATACTAAAGACTTTTTGGCAGCAGTTCTGTTCAAAGTTACCACACCATGCTTTTCGTTAGTCATTTGTTTAGTAACAATGATCACAATTTAACACCATCCATGATTTCACATTCATTAATCCTACCGATTGTTGCACTTTAACCTAACTAGCAGTCAAATTAAAACTGCAATCAAAACAACAAACTGGCAAGTCTACAAATTAAAACTGCAGTCAAAACAACAAACTGGCTTGAACTATGTCATACAGGGTGACACAAAAGACGCGTCCTCACCTCAACTTGAATAACTCTTGAAATAATTAATCAATTCTTTTTATTTTTTAGATTTACCAAGTAGAATTAATGTTCTAAAGAGTCCACCAAATTTGACCTTCGAGATGCCATGGACTACTGAGCAAAAGATATTTATAGTTGAGGCATATTTTCGGCAGATTGACACTGTGCCAGACTTTGTCAGGTCATGTGAATTCTAAGAACAACATCTTCTGGGGTAGCACAACCCCTGAGCACTGTCTGCAAAGGCCATTACACTCTGTGAAGTGCACTGCCTGGGTTGCCATCACCAAACACGGCATCATTGGACCATTCTGGTTCGAGGATGACAACGAGCGGTCTGTGACAATCAACACTGAGTGATATGTCCAGGTGCTTGGCAAGTTCTGCACAGCGCTTGGTCGACAGAGAGGGGTCGTCAAGGTCCTCCAGTGGTTCCAGCAAGATGGTGCCACCCCCCACTCCTCAAACGAATCATTGGCATGGCTACAGCAGCATTTCCCTGACTGACTGATCAGCCGCAGGTGTGACCCACAGTGGTTGCCGCATTCACCGGACTTGAACCCCCCAGATTTTTATCTGTGGGCATACCTTAAGGACAGGGTGTATGGCAACAACCCCCAGACTATCCCTGACCTGAAGGCAGCAATAAGAGCAATCCCAAGGGAGGAATGCGGGAGGGTCATCGAGAACTTTGCCCACCAGATCCAAATGTGCCTGCAGCGCCAGGGAGCTCATTTCCAGCACATTTTTGAGCGCCAGTGAAACAAAGAGTTTTGTAGTACAGACTTGAAACTTTGGAGATGTCTGCTACACAGGCTTGACCTAATGTAGCTGAAGTTTTCTGTCAACCTAAATAAAATTTTGGAAGTTATTCGATTTTTGGTGATGACCGTTTCTTTTTGTGTCACCCTGTATATTAAAATGACTGACTTGAAATTCAGTCTAACATAACAAGTCAGTGGCACGAAACAGCAATTTGCATATCATTTTTAAGAAAGAAAAAAAACATCTGCCTTGGTATCAGTTAACAACCAGTCAATGCAGGCCTACGTAGACTAGGCTTGAAGACAGCAGAACCTAGGGTAGACTGTAGACCACATTAAAACAGCTAGACTGCTCTAGCTAGTCTGGACTACAGATCACAGTACGCCTACAATAGCTAGCCTTGGTCCAGGTACGCAGCAAACATCTTGCTTACTGTATAGGCTACTGATTATTGAAAGCGCCCTATTTGTTACACCAGCAACAGACTCATTGCTGACAAACTCGGTGTGTCTAGTTAGCAGATTAAGATGGGGAATTGGGATTACACTGCGGTACAGGGATTACACCACAGACAGACTCAGAGTTATGGCACTGAAGGCTGAAAAGATGCTTCTGAAGATAATAAATGAATTAGTGTGCAATGTGCAACTTTTTCAAAAAATGTCTGAATCCTTGGAATATTGATAAAAGCGTTTCGGATATCCGTATCCGGTTCCCATCTGAAATCAGTTTTTGGATAGGCGGATCCAGTTTCAAACTCACTATCCAGCAGAGGTGAGCGGATATTGTGTTTTTAACTCCTGATCCATATCTGAAAAAATTTTTGCATATCCAATCCTTATCTGAAAATTTCTGAAATTTACTATCATCGGTATCCGATTGCAACATTGGCTAAATACTCAACAAACAGGTAATGGTTATAAGTCCACCAATGGACCTTCATTTTTGAATATTTATTCATCTGTTACCTGTAACATGACACTAATCCATTACAAGTGCACGGTAGACTGCACTATGCTTGGTAGAAACTTAGTAAATCTAACACTTCAAACCTAAGCCCTAAACCTAACACTTAAAACTAAACTGCAAACCTCATCACATAAGTTTGGAAACTTTTGAAAAAATAAATAAAAATGGTTCCATGAAAAGTGCAACCACTACTACTAAAACAAAATGTGCCCAATCTTGGCCAGAGTCAACATGAAAACCATTTACATAGTAAGACATGTCTACCTGACTACCATGACAATGCTGGTAATGTTGCAAACTTAGCATTTTATTCTAAGACATGTCACCAGCAGCAGACTTATAGCCACTTCCAAACAAAAACACCCTGTCATTTTGTGACCCAATCGATAAAAGTAACATCACATGTTGTGCACTATTAATCCGAAAAAAAGAAACAGTGTGCATTTTGCGCCAGAGGTATAGTCCTGCTGTAGTTATTTTTCCATTTGAACTATAGTGTGTCTGGCTTTGTCCACTTATAACACTGAGTTTGTGGCACTAGCATTGGGTACAATGAACCTGGTTGAGTGGGAATTTCTACTGTGCGAGTGGCCGTTGTTTGGGTTCTTAGCAAATTGTTGTTTCGGGCCTCGGCTCAACTAATAGAGACAACTCTTTTCATGGGTAAGCTTCTGATGTGAGCTACAGTACTTTTTTCATAAATTTTGAAAATCAGACACAGGTTTGCCATTTGGGTTAGGGTTTTAGGTTATATGGCAAAGACGATCTGCTAATCCAAGGATATAGTCCTTGTCATGTGACCAATTTAACCATTCTGGTATAGCTAGCTGCAAAAGATCTCCAGCATTCAATCAATTGGTAAAATCGATCGTGCCTGATTTTGCATTGGATTGACAAGATACCTAAAAAGAACATTTTTCAATCAATATTCCTGAAAGTACATAAAAAGTATCCATCAGTTGGTTGGCCACGTATATTCTTTGGTGCCTTTTGCAGTGGCTGACCATCGGCTAGTTCAGCAGTTCATTGCGTGACAATCATGATTTATGCGTAACAGACACTTTGCCTTCTGTCTGTGCATCAAAGGCGAGGGTGCACTGTATTTGCACATGTGATACTCAACTTTGGCATATGATACTGTAGTTGTGACTTTATTACCGACTGGTCGATTGCAAGTTATCAAGAAATCTTCTAGTCGATCCCAGTTGAAGACAAGTTGGCCAACCATGAAATAGACCAGCTATGTCCAACCCAAATGGCTTACTGAGCCAAAAATCATGTCACTGTCTTGACCAGGGCTGCACATTGAATGACATATTAATGAGAGCAGCGCATTGAATGGCTTACTTTGATCTTAGCAAACTAAAAGCATTCGAATCCTAACTGCAATCGTAACAGATGTGATAAAAGTGGCACTGAGGACCACCTGCATTAAAATGTCAAGTTCGAGATTACCAAAATAAGGACAGGATGTAGGATACTTTTACTACATCGAAAACCTAAACTGGGCCACATGCAGCCCGTGGGCTGTGGGATGGACATAGCTGAAATAGGCTATTAGCTTACACAACACACACATGCCATTCAGCGCAACAAACAAAGCAGCATTAACACGAATTAGCATTGATTGCGATGAGTGCAGCACATGCTGACAATATAAAAACCATAGCAAAAGAAACACTGCCACCATCATTTGTGACATCTTGAATCACTCAGGAAAATTTCATTATAGAAATGAAACCAATTTCGAAATCCTATCCTGATCTGAAAAAATCGTAAAAATTTTTCGGATATGAATCAGGAGTAAAAATATCAATATACGCTCACCTTTGATAATATGCCCTATGCTTTCCCCCTTTTGGGAAACTTTTCCATAGACCAGGCCTACATAACTCAAAAAGCTCGAAGAGCCAAATTATCAACATGAATTTGGCATGGGCTACAAAAATATATTTCACTGTGATGTCGATGTCGTTGTAATATGGAAGAAATTCTGGAAGGACGATTATTATTCAAGGTCTAAGTTTTGTAAAATTTTTTGCAATTGAGAGAACTCTTGGGTAGGGTGTATATTGTGCAAGCCTGCCGTAGACTTAGGTGCAAAACACATTATTTTCAGCCATGAAAAAGGCATTATGTTTCATAGCCATAAATGTGACTCTTTCTGCATAACTTATGCTACATGAGAATGGAATTTACATGGGGAATTGCATAACTTATTGATGTTGCTTGAAAGTGCATCACAGCAAAGTCCGTCCGTGAGCTTACTTATCTTCAATTTGTATATATTATATATATCATTAGTTGGGGGGAAATGCAATGAGTTAGCATCATGTATTCCACTGGGAATGGTTATTATAGTCCTGATTTTATTTATTGTGCAAAACACTAAATTGAAGCAGTTTTTGCAACTCCAGCCAGCCTACTAATTGCAGATGGCTATAAAGTATTCCTGAAGATAGATAATATCAAAGCACCATCATTTAGTTTTTAACATATCTTTAAAATAACTACCACAGTGCAAACAATTTTTTTAAGTTAATGTTTACAATTTGTCCTAAAAAGCTTGTTGACATATACCACATTTATTGTTCAGCTTATTAGACAGTATGACTGTTGTTAACTCTAGCATTAGAGTTGGAAGATTTAAACTTTAATGTAGTCTAAAAATAGCTTTCTACTTTGATGGTTAGGTTTCCTTCTTAATTTTTTGGGAATTGCTAAAATATTGTTGCTTAACTTTATAGCTGAATACTAACTTTGTGTGTCTTTGTAATTCCTCTTGATGTTGTAGGTCCAGGTGCTGCATGTCAGCGAAAGAGTTTTCAAAAAGCTTACATTACATTAGTAAGTAGGCCAGTTGGTGCACTGCTACATCCTGTGCTGGATTATGTCTCTTGCCAGCAGCTCTTCTGAGCAATCGTATAAGGATGAAAGAAGCAGTAACAGTGCATCCAAGTCAAATGATTTATTCTATGAAGAAGCTTCACATCAGGTACGAAATTGTATTTTGTTAAAACTTTCTTCATTCTTTGTATTTTAGTGTTATTGACATTTTCATTAACAGGTTCATGTTAAAACAAAGATCCTTAAACGTGTAAACCAATGGCCACAGATATAGTTAAGTTTTCCCTGAACATAATACATTTCTTGTAATGTAAGGATGTTGGTAACACTACTTCCAGTGCAACAATATGAAACAGTCAGAAACTGACTCTGTCCATGCAATAAATCACTCCTCATTCATGCAACAATCTCTTTCAGTTAAGGAGAGAAGTGTGTGGCACATCACTGAAATCAGGTCTAGTTCCACTCCTGTTGAACCACATTCAACAGGGCACTTAAAAAAATTCTGGAGTCAGTGTGGTTCTAGTGGAATGGTACGAAAACTCACTGTTTACAGTAATGGTGTGTTCAGTTGTTAGAAATGGTTGCATGTTGGGCTTTTGACTTGGGTCAGTTGGGAAAGTGTTCAAGTGTTGGTAAGTAGTATGAAAACTATATATTAAGTTACCTCAGGGAAGGTAACTGTGCTTTTTCAAAAGCTTATTTTAAGATTTTTGTCATCAAAGCTTCTGCCAATAGCAATTGTGAAAATGTTCTTGACAAGATGAATGCTGAGAAATACAGACAACTTCTTGTGTATAAGTTAAATGTTGTAAATATTGAGATGAAACCTAATTTGTATGGTAAACAATTGGTTAAGAAATTTTGGCATTTCTTAGCTGTGGACAAGTGTTGGGCAAGGACTAAAGATTCTTATATGAAAGGGCAGGTTGATTACAGGATGCAAGTAGAATTAGTTTCAATAAAAAGTTAAAGGGTCAACTGACATGAATGTTTTTGTTTGATTTTTTGCTAACATCAATATATAGAACATTTCGTTATGATTCTAAATGACTAATTTTTATCAGCATTGGTCAAATGGTTAAGCTGTGGGAAACAAACAAAGTTCGGCAATCTGCCATTACTGAGTCAGTGTTGTGACATCATGTCAGAACATTCTCTATGTGTGTTAGTTCACGTTGAAGCCAGGATTGCCAGATTGGCCGTTTTGCGGCCAAATTTCTAAAATTTAGCCAGGAGATTTGGCCGTGTTTCAGGTTGATTGGCTGTTTGGCTTTTTTGTCTGTTTTCATGGTTGTTTGGTTGAAAATATTTTCCGTTGGCCATTTTCATGGTTATTTGGCCAAAATTTTTTTTGTTAGTCATTTGGTGCTCTCATGGCCATTTTCAAAGTTGCTTCGCTGAAATTCTTTCTGTTGGCCATTTGGCTTTTTTTATGGCCATTTTTACAATCGTTTGGCCAAAAATTTTTTGTTGGCCATTTGGCTTTTTTGGAGCAGTTTTCACAGTCATTTAGCTGAAAAATTTTTCCATTGACCGTTTTTGAAAATATGTCTATATTTTGGGGCAAAACTGTCAACAACGACACCTTTTTTCGAACTCACATCTCTGTGTGTGCTTTTCGCCTTGTTTAGTAAAAACAAGGCAATGTGACCATACAATTGTGCTTGCCGCATAGTGCAGACCTGTTATAGTTGTTGTGGCTTGTAACCATAGATGCTCTCATGCATTTTGCTAGTGTTGCTCACTGTCTGTTTCATTGCTCAGTGTTCACAGTGCTCTTTGTGTTGCCACTATATGTCTTCAACAAACTCTGTGCTAAGTGGTGCTTAACACTTGGGCAAATTAAGTTAACTTTTGGAAACCAAGTGTTTCTTCATTTCCAAAGATCTTGTAAACATGACATGGCTGTATTTTTTACCTGTAAGATTTTGTATTGACACACAACTTGTTTCCAACTAGCTGACAAAACCGTAATCTTTTCCTGTTTCCTATGCCTGCAAGTGTTAGCCTATTTAACATTGTGTCGTAATCATATGTCCACAATCCCTGTGTCATTTATGAAATGGCCATTCGTCTACAAGCAGGTGTCTTGCTGTTGCAGTCAGTGTCAGAGCAAAATGAAAATAAACTTGTGTTTGAATGGATTTCGACTTGTTACAGTAAACCGCAAGTTCTACTTTCAAAGTGTTCAAAATTTGAGTGATGATGTTAAAGTAACTTGAATTTTCAGTTACTTTTATTTAGGTGTTTTTGAAAAAGTAAAAAATTTTTACATTTTTCTGTCATAAGTGACTGATTCTGAAAATTTTAACTTAATTGCTTTTAACTTAATTGCTTTTTGTGGGGGCACTGTGAGTACACAAGATTCATTTTCATGTGGAGTTATGTTGTGAATGAAGCAAATTGTTCAATAAATCTGGCTTTGTCAAGCGAATGACCGTTTTTACTGTGCGTTTGGCTTTTTTTGGCAATTTTGTCAGCTGTTTTTGGCTTTATGCTTTGGCCTTTTTTGAAAAAATAAATCAGGCAACCCTGGTTTGAAGCCTTGCATTTTCCTGTTAGCGACCCGCCAGGTAATACAATGCATTTCTGCTAGAGTATAATTATTTCTACAGTAAAAGCTGGACATTGGCACTTAACTTGATTGCTTTAGAGTATTTATACAGTATAAAACCCAGCAATGGCAAAATTTTTTGAGTGACAGCGACACTGAAGAATTAGGTTTTCCAGACGTTGTGCTGTCGTACCAGCATGAGCCTGCACCTATCCAGTCGAAAGTTGGTGAACCTACAAGCAGCAGCGATATCGCTGAAAATGAAGAAGCTGGCTTAGATGAGGATATACTTGCCGTTGAGAACCGGTAAGCTTTCAACACTAGAATTACCAAGTGCGTCAATTGACGTGTTTTCAATTTCAAAGCTTTGCAACTTGAAGCATAGAGTGTATTTTTTATTGAAACTTTTTGACATTTATTTTTTGGTAGATGCACACAATCTTTTAAAATTTCAGAAAATTTCTGTCATCCATCACAGAAATAAACTTGTACCTACCTACACATTACAAAGTGTGTCATTTGACGCTGTTGCCAATGTAATGCTGAAAAGGGTAACAGACGCTACTGTTTTGAGATTACTTTGGAAGATTAGCCTAGAATACCGTTTGTTCTGTTTGACAAGGCTTTTATGGTCCTTTTGTGAAATAATGGCATCATTTACTTAGATTGCATTCACAAACTGTAGCTGTCATTGTCCAGAAGCTACGTAGTTTTACAACACATGTCATCATGCATGGCAGGGGTGGGCAAATAGCAGCCCATGTGGCCCGCCACAGCGTTTTCAGTGGCCCACAGAAGCATTCAAGAAAACCTCCAACTCTGGAATTTCCTCCAACTTATCATAGTAAGTGTTAGTGTTGAGGCTAATTTGAACCGAGATTGGTTCGATTTCCATTAGAATAGAAGGTGCGGCCCTCCGCTAAACATCGCCTTCTCAAAGTGGCCCTCAAGCCAAAATAATTGCCCACCCCTGGTGTATGGTACTGTAGATAAGAGGTGTGGTTGATCCAAGCAGAAGTATATTAACTTTTTGTTGATTTTTAATTGATCATCATGGCTTTTCAGTAACATTTGTGAGATAATTGCTTGATACTTTTGTTGTTTTCTTTTTCAAGGAAAAAAATGTTGCATACAGACTTACCGTTGAGCAAGCTTTAGGATTGTTGCGAGATATGATTGTTCAGATGAGAACAGTCTCATGATGATATGAATAATATAGAAAATGAGGTAGCGCAAGCAGCTTTGTCAGAAGAGGAATCCTTTGATTCAGATAATGACTACGCATTAGATTCTATAGCCACTGTTTTTCCAAGTAACATGAAAACTGAAGCTGAGGAAGAAAATTATGTACAGATCTTTTGGAATAAAGATGGATCATGTTGGTAGGTTTTAGTGCCAAATGAAGCTGTTAGTGGGTGCTTGCAGTAGCAAAATATAATGAGAATTCGATCTAGTCCTACTGTGTATGCTGCCTCTCACATCATTTATAGTAGTCCTCTCCTCTCTCATCATTCTGTTATTTTTCAACGAGCCTATGTGGAGAAACATTCAAAATGTTCTATTGCTGACGCTTGCCAAGTTTTGGGTTATCCTTGCTGGAAGAAATCTTTATATGAGATGGAGAAGTTTCTTGGTCTTATCATTACCCTAGGATTTATTGTTGGTCAACATTACCACATCCTTCGTATGTGGAATAGGTTGTGGGGATGTGCCAAGAGTATGCCTTATACCTAAGGTTTGACTTTTGGAAGAAAAAAAAATTTATAAAAGGACAAATTTTGTTCAGTTTAATCTTTGTGGAACCCTTTTCATTGACAATTGTCAGAAGGCATTCAGGCCTAGTGCTAATATTACCCGTTGATGAGTACTCCCATGTAAGGCATGATGCTGGTTTTTATAATGCATGGCCAATAAACTAGATAAATTTGTGATAAAATTGTAGATGGCCATTGATGTTGAAACCAGGGCTGTGGAGTCGGAAGGATTTTCAACCTGAGGAGTCGGAGTCGTAGAAAATTTTAACGACTCCGACTCCGGGCAGACCTTTTGCTCACCAATT
>Ga0210059_1016933_pt1 | contig 10464 bp, 9 predicted proteins | sample Ectturendosymbi2_FD_188042 | JGI IMG/M metagenome (GOLD analysis project Ga0210059, IMG submission 188042) | Ecteinascidia turbinata endosymbiont from Florida, USA - Sample 2 (SPAdes) (version 2) | ecosystem: Host-associated > Tunicates > Ascidians > Unclassified | place: Key West, Florida... | reverse complement strand
AAATAGTTGAAACTCTGGTGAATGGTCTTCCATAAACTGAATAATGTGTGGTTGTGATTTGAAATAAATAGCTTTTTAATCAAAGTCACAATTGAAATTTTCATGGGTACATATCTTTTTGGGTCACCCTGTACTTGCTGAAGTCAGGGGTAGTACATAACAGCGACCATGCTAAAATACTTTCATGTGTGCTCAGCACTTGTTAAAATCATAAAATCATTGAAACCAGCCAAGCATACAGAAAGGTAAGTCTTGTATTAGAGCTGTAAAGTGCCATCAAACCTGCAGAATATCACGATTAAAGTTTTTTCATGACAAAATTTGTGGAATTTGCTGCGCTTGTGCTCAATAACTTATCAATTGACGTCTATCTCTGTGTAGGTACAGAGGGCTGTGGCAGCTCAGCATCAAGTACGCCTCGAGACGGTTCTTCATCTGGCAGCCCATCACCTGTTCCTGACGACTTTGCTGGTGAGAGTGGAGTCCACCCAAAGCCCAGGGTAGCTTTAGGTTAGTGTGCTGTGTTTGCAGTACTCATGCGTGCATATCACCTTGCCTTTATATGCGTCTCTGTCTAATTTTTCTGCAGGCTAATTGCAATTAATATATATGAACAAACGTTACTAAGAGAGATTCGCATGCCGACAATGTCTTTCTTGTGCGGTTTGTAAAAGCTTTCCGCGTCTGTGCGTTGAAACAGATCGTAAATATATTAGCATCCGTGCACATACTTTTCTCAACGGTTTGGTCTATCATGGATATGCCAATAAACCAAAATCGCTTGTACTGCCGCCATATTCTTATGCAACTAATGATCTCCATTGCAAAAGATTTCCGTTATTAGAGACACGCGCATTCGAGATCATTGCGCATGTAGTGCCGTTCATGAGAGATCGCCAAAAAGTAGCGACGTTTTAGCAGATATAACTGTATATATTTGAGCAATTCAAAGAAGCACGCCTTGCCTTTGATAAGCTAATCTCCAAGTTGAAAAATCCTAGTAAAATACTCGCTTCATAAGACAAAACGCTTCTTGTTTATCTGTTGTGTGATTGTAAGATGTTTTATGTCAAAAGTTAGGTAAAGATTACCCAACAATGTGTTCAAAGTAATAAGAAAATATAAAGTGTTTGCATACCACTTGTACCAATGCTTACTAAAACTTGGCACAGTCTCGTAGAAAACATCAGGCAGGCGCAACGCGGTCTCAAAACAAACGTTTGTTTGCTCCTAATCAGAGCAAACACTGCGCTAGCGTCTGTGAACGTGGAGTACGCTTTGAACACGCACCCCATTTATCAAATATTTTTCAAATCGAAAACTAATGATTAAAAATTCGCACCCCTTTTCAAATGGAACCAGACGAAGGTCGGGACAATTTTACCGTTATACTGCTTATCAGCTGCAGGTATCACCATCACATCGACAGCAGAGTTCGCTCGAGCATCGTAAAATTAATCAGGTCGGCCGTATCTTGCCAGTGTTCATTTTGCTACTGCTTGGTCCAGTTGACCGTAACGTAACCCGGCCCAGGATCTGGCCATCTTCGTTGGACATTTGCCGTCCAGCTCATTGTTGTTAATTATTAGTTTTCGAACCTTTACTCATTTAACCGTCTCGTGTACAGAAAACATCCTGAAATTCACTAACAATCAGTTCAATTAATTAGTTTGATGACCTAGCACGCAGTCTATACGCTGTTAGAAACGAAAATGGAAGACAACCGCAAACAACGATCTAACATGGAGCTTGAAGCTGTAATGGTTTCGTTCTGGAAGTCCATCGACTTCGACGATGACTTCCTCTTCAGGGTCATGAGTTGTTGCGCTGCTGGTGGCTTCGTTGATAGGAGCGGAAAAGGTGGCTTTGAAATACAATTCCAGTTCAATCTTAAGTTTTGCTGTCCGTCCCAGACCCCTGGTGCTACAGAGCGTTCCGGTGCGATTTATTTGAGTTGCTTCGAAAGGTGGCTTTGAAATATTTGACAGATTAATTTGGCTTCAAAAGGTGGCTTCGCTGATCGGAGCTTCGTTGATAGGATATTTTTATTAGCAGCATTCTGCGGCACAGGCGTTTCGCAAAACTGGTCAGCGTCATACTTGATATAAAAATTAGCCTGTCACACTTTCTGGAAGTCCATCGACTCCGACGATGACTTCCTCCTCAGGTTCATGAGCTGTTGCGCTGCTGGAGGCTTCGTTGATAGGAGAGGGGGCCAAAGTCAGAGACGCACCTTCGTCAACAGCTGAAGCATGGGATTCCAGCAAAGGATGGGAGGAGTGTCACTTTTAGGCGTACATACTTTCGTTGGCAACGCTACTTGCAGACATGAGTGCTGTTAAGTTCAAAATTGTCGACAGCCTGACAAGTTGCGCGCCATACCTTTCCAGGAAGCGGTTGTTGCATGATCTTCTCCGTGCGTTTGAGCAGCGACCCTCAAGCGATTCCCACAGGTCGGTCCAACCAACTAACGCCCTCTGGACCGGGAGGCACCAAGTCATCAAGAGAGTTCGGTGGTCGGAGGGCCTTGTGGTGATAAATAATGTGATGTGCTGGAAACTGGCAATTCGCACTGCGAGGCAAATGTCTACAACTTGAGAAAGCAACCCAAAGTTACATAATCCTGCACCTAATCGTCACTATAGAACCACCGAAAGATCTTGTCACTTATGCAAAAAGGTTTTCATGATTCGCTGGAACACACTGACCATCTCAAAGTCAGTTAAACACAAATTGTCATATTCGTTGTCTGTGGAAGAAAATGGTTGAAATAGTGATGTGTTGGTGCAAATGCACTATTGCCTTCCATCATACCCTGCTAGTTGTTGTTAGTGCCGCAATGTATCGATAAAATGGTTGTTTCAACGCGGGTAGCTCTCATCATCAAAGACCATCTCCAAATATCTGGATGTTACAATGTACAGCTGGCTGTGCAATTTTCGTTGCTAATCGCATGTGGCGCCGGGAAATTGGTACAGGGGGTTAAGCATGCGCCACAAGGCTGGCAGGCTGAGTTCGATTCTCAGTTGAATCATACCGAAGACTTGAAAAACGGTGCTTACGGCCTGTGCAGCCTTATATTCGGCGTTAATGCATGGGTTCAAGGAGCGGTCGCGGTGCTGCCAATGACACGTCACCAGTGCAGCATTCACTACGTCACTACGAAAGTGGACGCGTGGTCCATGGCACAAGCAAGCGGGGATGGGCTCCGGCGACCACTCCTGACATTCCGGAAGGAGCACTGCGTAACTGAAGCGCGAACTGCGACGACACACCCACTTCACCCGTAACGCCATACTTTTCAACTGCGACCGTTGCATCGCCACGAGATCACATGTTTGTGTTGATTCTCCGTTTTCAAACAAATATCACGTTTTACCAAGACACAGATCATCCCTGCTCCAGTAGGTGAGGTGTTTGTCGTAGTGTTTTTCTTCACTGTCTTAGCTCACATTACCTGAAATGCCACAGTGCTCCCTCGAACAAAGTAGTTTTGAAGTCAAGCTACTCCACAAACGAAGTAGTTTTGAAGTCAAGTGTTGGAACAGTTTTTTCTGTTTTTGAAGCGATGTTGTTTTGTCTTTGGCTAATCTTGTGCTTTTGCCACCAACGTAGCGAGGTAAAATCTGCTAATTTCCCTTGAATTGGATCGCGCTTTACTGTGTGAAAAAATAAAAAATCCATTTTTATTATGAAGCGGACTTTTCCGATGCTTTTCCCTTGACATCGATTGCTGTTGAAATTGAACAAAACTCATTCCGAAATTTTCAAGATACTATGTTTGGTTTTGTTGCATTTCATGACGACTTCGTTGTTATCTGCACCACTCGTTCGGCATCGTCCTTCAAGAAACAATTTACTAAGAAATAATTTCTCTAAAAGATGCTGCTAATGAAGTACCCGCTGGAATAAAAAATTTTTTCCCGGTTACACTATGTTGTTGCGAGCAAAACGTGTTTATTATGGGAACCGCTGCAAAAGCCACCTGCAATTTATTTTTGGTAAACAGTCGTAAAATCCGCGGGTCACACGCAGCGGCGTTGTTTCGGCATAGCGCGATTTGAGGAAAGCGGCAGAATTTTGGGAAGGTCCTTGATACTGCTTTCGTTACTTAACTGCTGCTGCCAGCAGTCGTTGGTTCTGAAATTATCAATGTATTCTGATTTTGTTGGCAAAGACACGTGCGCGCTGGCTGTGACCTTTAGCCGTGTTAGGTAGCAAGTTAAAGGAAGGCCTATTGTTGGATCTATTTATTGTGAAAGTGTCGTCACGCTCAGTGATTTGCTGAGCGCGTCGTCCAGGCAAGTCTGTTTGGCCCACAAACGGCCTTTGTGGATTTAATGACATTCGGTTGGAATTACACGACCGTTTCGCTGTTCGGCTCGCGAGGAAAGTCGTTGGGTTGAGGTTTTAAAAGGCCGGATTTAAATTCCACTTGTCGCAATTATGTGCGCAAGGCCAGTCGACTGGACGTTATTATTCGGTTGTACCGTGCGCATGCCAAAGAAATGCTACTCCTAAATATATGGTTTTGGTGAAACAGCAGCCAGGTCGATTAGCAAGTGGGTTGCACTGGTGATTGTATATTTGCAATGTTATTTCTTGTTTCCAATCGACAGGAAAAGATCTTAGTTTGATGATGCAAGCTTTGAATTCTTTGCAAAGTCCAGAAGAGAAAATAGCGGCACTTTGCAAAAAGTACGCCGACCTCCTTGAAAAGCAGAAGCAAACGCAGAAGCAGTTGCGTCTGAGCCAAAAGAAGCAGGTAAATTGAGTAGTTTGACAATCGCTGAAAAAACTTGGCAGCCACCGTGTTGTTTCAGCACGTTCTTGATCTCAACCGGATTGTTTTCGTACGAATGGGCTTGCGACGAAATTGATTGGTGGCTGGTGTAGGCCATAGTTATAATCGGCGATCTAGAACCCAAAGTAAGGACGGGTTCGGTTTTCCTGCTTTTCCGAGAAACTGTTTTTGTTTGCACGACCATAACGTCAGACAGATCATATATTTGCATACTTATCTCCAAGAAAATTTGCTTCAGCAATGTCTTATTTTCGATTTCCTTCCTGTACTCGGAGAACGTTTTTCCGCTCGCTTATGTTTTGAATAAATTAAGTGCTAAACCTTCACTGCAAAATTAGCCTTTGTAAGAGTCCTAACCAGCATACAGCGCCAACAACCCTTGATAATGCGTACGTCTTTGTGCTGTTAGATCACGCTACTTTTATGAGGTCACAAAAACTTGATTACAAGATGTTCACGATGAGATGGAAATGGTGTGTATTTCTATCTATCAGATACAGCCTACTGAAAATTCTTACGCTACAGAAAATAATAAAATATAAGGACCTAAGACACAATAAGGACTTTTGTTAGATACAAGCACAGTAAAATAAGGATAAATCTTGCAAAGAAAGACGGTATGGTATGGGAGCCCTGGTTATTGGAATAATCTGCTGCTTTAAGCAAACGATGCCTTGCCAAGCACCCCGCAGCGCGGCCGAACCGATTTCACCCACACTATGCCTGCAGGAAATGTTTCACGCAATTTTCTTACCTTGTATAAATCACCTCGTTTTCACATAGCGTGGAAACTATGATTCACGAGCGATTAATAGCTGCACATTGACCAGGCGCCAGAAATTTTCTGAGCAGCGAAATATCTTGCTGTGCATCGCCAAAGTTTTTATGAGCATTCCACACAAACGAGTGGCTTGTGATGGCTCTAATGGCTACCTTGTATGCTTTTATCTGAAGGCTTTATTTCCAACTTTCACATAACATGTAAGTATGAATGGTTGGAAAGACATTGGGTTGTTGAAATGTTTCGTGACAGATTTTCGAACGAAAAGTTTGAACAAGTACTTTTTACTATGTCTTAAGTTTGTCAGTTAAATGGTAAATACGTTGTAATTGGATAAAAAAGAAGCAACTGAAAATGTTTGAAGGAACTGTGAAAGCAGTTTTTCTAGTGTTACTATTTCCGTGATGACAATAGCATATCAGACGAAATTGACATTTTCTTTGACCTGGGCGTTTGTCCTTGCTCACCACCGCATTGCAAAGCGCGTTGGAGTTCCCTGTTATGCGCGAATTTCTTTGATCCTGAAATAATGTGTTGGTCTACTCAGTCCGGGAAGGGAGTGGAGCCATTGCATAACCCCCTATCTTATATGCAACAGTGTGCTCAAGAATCGAAGTAAATGCGGTAGTACTTTGGTATAAGCTTTGAGATCGTTGTGCGTCACGGTGGTCAACCGTGCCAATTTTTCCCCGAAAACGTTTTTTTTGTTGTGGCTTGCTTCATAACCATTTTTCGCTTACGCAACCGTCACGTGACGTTGCAGCGTGAAATTCTCTCACCGCAATACACTCAAAGTTGATTTTACGCTGTGCTGTTCCCCTGCGCTCACAGTCGGTGTTGTTAACTGTGTTGTTGTTGTTGTTGTGCAGGCGCAATGCCTGAAGGAAAAAGATCAGCTCCAGAGCGACCACAACCGCACTGTGCTGGCCAAGGGTAAGATCGAGAGTCTCGCTCGCGAACTGCAAAAGAGAAATAAAGCGTTACAGGTGATTTTCTTCCGCTCGCTGTCAGCGGCAGCTACTTTATAGTTGGTTCCTGTGTCTGTCGTTATTCGAACAGTATATTTTCAAAATATGTTACAAGTGAGATTGTTAACCTTTCACGTCACGCTTGCATTGATTTCGAAGGTCGTATTGACCGAGTTCCGCCGAGTGCAGTTGGTTGCTCGCATTTATTGCTAGCACCTTTGAAATATTCATTGCTGTGAAAATTTTTCGTGGTGTGAAAGAGCGCTTCGGATCAGACACTATTACAATCGATCCTGTATTCGGCCAGTTAAATGGTGCCGATAGCGTATGCAAAAGGAAATATAAAGGTTTAAACGCCACGTGCAATGTCGTTTCTGTTTCAGGAAGAACAGGCGAAGAAGTCTCTGGAAGAAGTAAATCTCCGGCAGGAAATGGCCGACAAGTTCCAGGTGAGGACCTGATGCATGTTCCTGCGCAATGGTTTGATTGAGAAGCTTAATGGAACGAACATAGCTGCAAGCTCATGTTCAGGTGTGGAAGGAATTTTGCGGTCAGTGGAGTCGAAGCTGGAGTCTGTGTGATTGTCCTGACTCCGACTGATTTAGGATCGTCTTGCTAGTTTGTCATAATCGGTAAATCTCATTTAACGAATCGGTAAATCTCATTTAACGAATTTTTAAGACAATTTGATGTTTTTATCCGATATTTACGTCAAAGCGATTCACAAAAGTTCGCCGGGCGCTGTATAGTAATTGGGAATGTCAATAAGGTTGGCCCGCGGTACAAAGGTACCAAAAAATAAAATCAAAATGCTGACTATAATCCATTGCAAAGGAAAAATCCCCAAGAGAGTAACAAACAGACCAACTTCCTGTCATTAAGACGGACACACGTCGCACCCCCCGAAATGATGTCTTGCACCCCCAGGAGGTGTGAGCCCCCTTGGTGGGGGTCATTGCTGTAGATTGAAAGATTGACCGTCGTTGGCCAATTAACCAGAAAATTTATTGTCCAATGCTCATCACACGCATGTACCTCCACGTCTGACGTATTCAACCTCGCAGCAAGTGACTCAGTGGCGCTAGAGAGCAGAGGAGATAAGACTTCAGGACTGATGATGCGCAGTGTTACGTGAACTAAAAATTGCAAATAGATCAACTTTGTGGAGTGTGGTTACTAATGCTGTGTGCAAAGGATTGTGGTCCGTCGTCGCTTCGAAGTTTCAAATGTCGCACTTTTATCCACGCATCAGTGGAGAGCAGTTGACAAAAGCATGCTGAAAACTGCAAGTCAAAACCGCTGGTTAGGTCGCAAAGCGTGCAGCTTGATGTGCTAACGTGTTAACAGCGCAAGTGTGCTGCTTGATGTGTTCCGGCTCTACGTGGCTCTTGAAAGAAGTGGCGTTGAAGCGTGGTGATGAAATATCCAAGTCCTTCACAGCTGCAAGAGCTTTTTTTATTTAGACTCCTGGACTCTTTTTCCTTCACTTCGCTTTGCACGGTGTTTATTGCTTTAACCAGTACGCGGACACCTGTGCTGTTCTTCCGCAGGCGACCATAAACCACATTGAGAACCAGATGAAGTCGGCGGTGGAGGGCAGTAGCAAGCTGCAATCGGAAAACGACAAAATGGGCGGGAAATTGAACGACATCGTCAAGAAGTATCAGGCTCGTGAAGCGGTGAGTTGGTTGTATTGTGCGTTTCTCTGGCTACTCACTAAATACTTGTCGACTGCGAAACGAAAGCGTGAGATGCTTTTTTATTAAGTAATCGTGTAAAACAGTAGATCTCAAACGGGGGTACGCGTGCCCCTTGGGGTACACAAAGATGCTCCAAGGGCGTGAACGAAACTGCCAATGAAATTTTAACGTATTATAGGTACATTTGCATTTATTGCGCTCATGTGTACAGTCAAGGGGTACTAGATAGACAAGATATTGCCCAAGGAGTACATCATTGAAAAAGGTTGAGAGCTCCTGATGGTGTAATCTAACTTGTGTAAAAATTAGCATTTTGCGCCGCAGTCCGCCTGGAAATGTTAACGCCGCAATGTGAAAAAATCACTTGTGTCGTGGTGCGACCCCGTTACCTTCTTTTGCCTGTAACTCGATTCGCGTGGAGTGAAGTGAGTTAATCTTCTCACACGACCTGCAAACAGAAACAGTTGGTCGCCTCTTAAGAGTCCCACAATTTCACATGCGAATATTTAACTGCTGGGAATGCAAACCTGACGTGGTTTAGTAAAAAAAACTGAAGAATTTAACTTAAAGCTATTATTTACAAGTCCACAAGCAAGACACTACAACATAATAATCGCTTGAACTGGTCTGTACAGGCAATGGAGAACCTGGTGAAGCAGTACGACATGCAAGAAAAGCTGCTGACAGCTCAGCTCGAGAAGGCGCTCTTGGAGCACGAGGCTCAGCGGGAGTCGGACCAGGATGACAAGAAGAAGCTTCTGGAACAGATGATGATCCGGAACAAGCAGTACGAAGAGAAGCTCGAGCAAGAGAAGGAGCTTCGGGCCCAGGTCGGTTTGTGATGGTTGAGCAATTAGCACAAGTATGCGTGCATGTAGAGTATTGTAGGTTAATGCCTACGCAAGACGAAGCAAACGTTGGGCTTAAGTGGCAATAGTGGCCTTCTTTCTTTTTGGTAACAAGTTTTAATTAAATTCACACCGTAGGGAAGAAAATTGAAGCGAAAACACCGGCTCTTGTTGCTGAAACTGAAGCGAAACACTGGCTCTTGCTGCTTGCTTCGTGAAAATACATAGATATGTTTAATAAAGTATAGCAAGTGTAAAAGGCGCCATGTACAGGTCCGTCTCTCGCTCCTATTTCCACCGCATCGTACTCTTCTCTGTGCAGCTCCAGTACTATTCGGAAAAGTTCGAAGATTTCAAGTCGACCCTGGAGAAGAGCAACGAAATCTTCACAACGTATCGTGCCGAGATCGACAAGATGGGGAAGAAGCTGAAACAGGCCGAGAAGGAGCGCGCGAAGCTGACGAAGAAGTGGGAGGACGCGACGCGAGCGGCCACCGAAACAATGGAATACGTGAGTCGCGCCGGAATGCGTAAAATTGCTTCGTCGCACGTCGGCAGCGGCGAACATGTGGCATGGGAGATGTTTCCTTTCTGCTTTCGACTGAACCCACAGATCTTCCTATAAAACCACTCTGCTCAGGGAACCTTCAAATACAATACGAGCCGGGAAACGAAGGGCGTAATCAATCAATGCAAACCAAAATTTGATTACGGCATCCTGGGACATGTGAAATTCTGTTCTTCCGGATCAACTATTTTTGACTTCTCGACGTCCATTGTTAACCACTCCCACAACGGAATCGCACCTGCGCAGCGAAACATACAAATTTTATGCGCTGTTCCCCCAAATAACTGTTTTTTTTTCGGAGGGAAATTTTATTTGTGCGTAGAAAACGCCGTATGCGTTGTAGATCCATTTATTCTTCATATCAAGTCATGGTGCAGGTCTACTCTTCACATACAAGATTTCAGATGTGGTATCTGCCACAAAACGTTTTGCGCTTAAAATCACATTGAAATGTTAAGGTAGTGGGTTGCACAAAATTTGCTACGCATCAGATAACCCAAGACGGTGGAGCGCCACGATTTTCTATATACAGGCTTTCAGGGACATCTTTGTAAAAAGCTCTGGCATCATTCCATGCATCTCTGAAAATCAGGAAAAGTCATGGAAACACAGGTTTCTCACATTTTTTCTAAGTATATCAAATCAACAAGAAAAGAAGCCCCAGGGTGATCCACCACCCCTGGGTTCCTGTACAAGGTTCGAAATATTTTTGGCAAATTTTCCCTCCTAGCAAAACTGTGTTCCGGTCGCTCGTCACTGTAACAATGTCACACAAACGTTAATAAACTCAAATCG
>Ga0210059_1016932_pt1 | contig 10464 bp, 7 predicted proteins | sample Ectturendosymbi2_FD_188042 | JGI IMG/M metagenome (GOLD analysis project Ga0210059, IMG submission 188042) | Ecteinascidia turbinata endosymbiont from Florida, USA - Sample 2 (SPAdes) (version 2) | ecosystem: Host-associated > Tunicates > Ascidians > Unclassified | place: Key West, Florida... | reverse complement strand
CTTTCTAGCGTTTCTGGTTCAAAAGTTACGATCTAAAATAAACAAATTAATTAATTAACTAATTAGCTAATTAGTCAAATATTTTTACTAACTTACATCACAACTTTTGAACCCGAAACCCCAGCATGTCATCCAAAGCATCAAAAAACTCGGATTGTAGCCTAGTTTCCAGTAAAAACTTCAGCGAAATACTACCACCTAACGGTTGGCGCCCAGGGCCAGGCAAAGTGGGCCAAGGTGGCCAAAAAGACCTCCACTTATGACGTCACACAGAAAACCCGCACCCCCCCAGGCAAAAAAAATTTTTTCGAGTGCAATCTACTAGACTGGCCGATCCGTTTGAGCTGTTGAACAGTTCTCTAGCGCAATCGGCGGAGGAGCTAGGGCGTTGGTAAGGCAACTGAAAATTGCTGTTTTTTAGGCCAAAATCAAAGTACGAATATCACGTAGGCCGGCTCTCAACGTGTTAATGCAAAAATTTTCTACAGAATATCTTTTGTTGATTTATAACAAAGAAACATCATGACAGTGTGCTTCAAAATGCAATCATTAAGCTTCTGGCTGATCATTACACTATGGATTCAATAAGATTTTTTTCTAAATTATCTACTTATGTTTCACAAAAGTACCAGTAAACATCAAAAATCAAAAACTTAGCCTAAAATCATCAAAATATCAAGAAATCTTATATATCTCAAAAAACATATAAAATAAGCAACTAAGCAAGTAAAATGTATTAAATGCATATGGAAAATGTTAGTTCTGGTTCATTAAAAAAAAAATTTTTGTTCTAGCTCTTTCAGTTGTTGAGATCTTGCATTTTTCTATTTTTTGGGTTGTTTTCGTGGAAATGCTCATAGAGGAAGCAGGCATCAAAAAAACAAGTGATTCAACTTTTTTTGTCATTTTTGTGAATGATGAGGCCAATAGCAACTTTTGACCAACTTACATAGACATCTGAAACATTCACCCAAAATTGGTACAACCTAATCCTAATATTGATAAAGTTTAATTGCTTAATACCTGTGTTAACTGCGTTTATTGTCTCAAAAAATGCTTCCAATGAGAAATGAAACTTTTGCAAAAAAGTGGCTCTGTTAGGCCCAGGCTTGTTGCAGTGGTATGTAGCCTAAATGGTTTGGAGATGATTTGGTATGTTGGCAACTGACAATTGAACAAAACGTTTGCCAGGCTTACCATGTAAGCCTAAAGCTGGAAAATGTCTACTCAGTATCTACCTACTGGGATTTGAATTTCCTGTCAAAACTATGCACTAACCGTGGATATGGTCACAGGGAAACCACCCGAGAAACCACTAAAGTGTTTAAAGCTGCATGGTCAACACAGTGTCACATGCACGATATATCATGAATGGAATTTGCACTAAGAATAGCATCCATATGTATGCGGTGCAAACAAGGAGTAATGGATTGAGTAAACCATGTGATCTCTATTGTTGCTTGCTGTCAGTGTGAAACTTGGTTCGATTGTCACTCGAGCCCCCAATTGCAACAACAAACCATACTTTCTTGCGTTATTTAGAGCAATACAGAAAACACCAACTCCGAATCAAATATACCACCAAGCTCAGGCTTGTTTCCTCCACAGGTAAGAATGTAAATGCATGGCAGTAAGATTCTTGACAAGAAAATCTTTCTATTGAATACTGTACAAACAATCTTAAAAAGTCAAAGCACAGTAAAAGATTAAGAGTTTTAAAAAATTTAAATTAAAAACAATTTATCATCATCCTTTGTTTCAAAGAAAACCTTTATATAAATCTTTTAATTGAAGTTGCTAGCGAAATTACATTATGAAGACTTATACTGCCATCACTTTCTTACTTCATTCTATGCAACTAGAGCTGCTTAGATAGGAATCAGTGCTTAAAACAGCAAACTGTCATAAACGAAGATTTGTTAAGTTCAGCATCAGTGGCATAAGTAGCTGAAAAAGGATTTTATCTTTTCCTTTCTTGATGAACTTGTTTGCCAAATTGTTTATCCCACTTGGCCAAATACATAAAACAGAACCCTACTATCTGATTTCCATATATTGTACATTGTATAACCAACACATATGAATTAATCGAATAGCCAATTTGTCAAGCTTTTTTATGCGTTTAACCAGAATAAGTGACACAGAAAATGTTAAAATCTTTATAGTGAATTCTTGGAGTTACCAGTCAAGCATGCAATTATTAAAACCTGATTAATTCATGATATCTATGAAACTAATGTAAAACTGTTCATATCTTACAAGCAGAATCAAAAATGGATCATTATAGCACTTGCATCTGTCTCTGGAATGCTGCTGTTGTTGGTCATGTTTGGAGGTATTCTGTGTTGCCGACAGCAAATTACTGGCACTTCCATCAATATACAACAAGGATCACAGAAGAACGTCAACAACTCAAGGTATGTTTTTTCACAACACATTTTTTGTTATCTGCAGTTAGCTTAAACAATTCAAATAAATATGATTACCAGCTTAAGATGCATTTTCAGAGTGTTATGTCTGCATCACTATTATACTGAAATGAAATCAAAAAGATGAAAGGAGTGACTGTTAAGAAATATTTATGAAAATTAAGTTGTGATCAAATTTCATCATAAAAGTTTATCTTGCATTTTGTAAGTTCCATCTAGACTTAGATACAAGGGCTTCAACAACCAATCTTGACTCTTCGCAGTGTTATGCAAAATCATGCGTATGATTTTTCTCTTGCATCTACAAACCACAGTACAAAGTCAAGACAAGCAGAGCCAACCGAACTTTCTCAAGTTTCCGAAAGCTTCAGTCATCAGGTGTTTCATATTTATGCTTGGTGTGACACAGCATAGTTTAAACACACTGTTATACGATTTCTTATTTCGTAAAAAAACTTTTGGTATTGTTTTTTACAAAAATTATCCTGAAACACCGCATTTTATGTGCACACCTTGTTTGAGTGCTGGATCTTAAGTCTTTCCTTTTTGTACTAATGTGTAGGGCACACTACCAAGGTCACCAAGCCCAGATGGTCACATCTACTTCTCAATAGAAGATTGTCGTGACTCTAGAAAAAACACTGAATCAACCACTTCTGTAAGTGCAGAAATATCACATATGTCATGTTCCATCAATGAAATGCTGTAAGTAATTTCTAACACAGATATTTTTGAAAATTATGTTATTACACTCTCTAAATCAGTGACTCTGCTTAAAAAATATAGCAAATATCTAAATTTCAACAGGCTCATTACAAAAAGCAGGAGAACCAAAAATCTGCAAATTTCATCAGTGATGATTCTGTAGCTGAACAGTCCGATGAGGAGGTGGATGAAGACGAGTATTATGATGATGATGATTTAGAAAGTTATTCCATTTGCCTGGATATTTTACAAGAACCAGAGGGAAGGTAATAAGGCATTAAAAAACAACAGTTAAATAAAAGAAGTTGCAAAATGATTGACATGAAGTTTATTTAACATACCATAAGGTGCACTCGATTCTAAGGCGCATTTTCGATTTATGAATACTAGCTGTTCATCTTTCACACATAAGGCACACCTGATTACAGGGGGCAAAATGGCAGATTACATACAAGGGAGTTTGATCTGTCACACATGCCTAATCCACTAGCATAGAATAAAAGCTGTGCGTGTGTTTGATTCAGTGTGCGCCAATGTAGTCAGGAGCCTCATGAAGTAGTACATATAGCTCTGTGCGCAGGAGCAATACAATCTGCGCTTCAACATTAAGGTATGTGCTAGCTCAGTGGTTCTCAACTGGGGGAAACACCCCCATCAGGGCACAAACCCTTACGCACCCTACAGCATGGAAAGCAAAGGAAAATTACTTAAGGGAGATGTGGTAGAAAAAAGGTTAAGAACCACTGTGCTAGCTACTCACGGAAGCACATGTGCTGCTCTACTCATTGTAATTGTTGTTGGTTTATTATATAACACAATGGTGTTTACAAAAACATCGTAACTAGCAATTGAATAGATAACACCTATTACCGCATAAAATTGGTCCTAGGTAAGAAAGCACAACTAGATTCATACATTAGGCATACCACATAAGGCGCATTTTTCATTTTTGAGAAAATTAAAGCATTTAAGTACATTATATGGTCCAAAAAATATGGTATTACTAAATTATGCAAAAAAAATATTAAATACTCTTTAAAACAAAAAGAGAAATATTCTAAAGTCCCTAAAAAATATGGGCATTGTTTATTCAAAAACAGCAATTAAACAAACATTCCATGAACCAAAGAAAAGATTTCTTATCACTAAATGCATTGGTGATAGCAAGAATGATACCCACACTATAGTACAAGAGCTTGTTTTCATTTGTCATACTTGGTTGCAAAGTTGGGTTAAATGTGGTGACGTGCATGAACTTTCCCTGGAAGTGTAGCATTAGCTCAGATTTGCATATAAAACAAATGCATTATTTGAATTAAATTTGATTTGCTTTAAATCATATATTATGCAACTAATCTTACAACAAAAAGACTAACGCTATCAGTATTTAGATGAAATACTACTGTCTGTTTTTTCTGTAGAATTTCACGACAAAACACAATGGAACACACAACCATTCCAATCAAACAGAAAGAAAAGTCTCAAGTGCAAAAAGGAACAAGTGGCCCAAAAATGATGGTTGACAACATCTTGTATGAGTCAGCTGATAGTATGGACCAAGATTGATTTAGCTACAGTACGCAAAGCAATACGAAGGATGAAGCACAGGCATGTAAAACACCTGCACATTTCTGAAGCAGCAAGATTTGTCTGACTTTGAAGGAGATACACAAATGCTTGTTCTCTGTTTGATTTGAACAGCATCATGTTCCATGACAAAAGTGTCATACACATATAAACACGTTCATTTGATGCTTGGTGGCAGTGAATTTGTATATTACTGGAGTGAATATTGCAAGCACAGACAACTCACCGATTTGTGCAAATGTAGTTATCATAATTTTTTGTATGATGGATGCAACTCAATTTTATTTTATACTTCTTCAATTTTTTTAATTTCATTTGCATCACCAAAACAAACTTCAATGCGTAACTGCATTGCTCATACGCTAATGATTGAAAGAAGATGAATCTCAATGAAGAAAACATCTATAACATGCAATGTTTTATATATTCCCAAAAATTAACTTGAAATTTGTTTGCAAGTCATGCATATACAAAACTAGAGATCGACCAATATGGCTTTTTTGGGGTTGACATCAATAACCAGTATTTCCAAAATTTTTATATCTTGTTTTCTGCTTCATTGTCAAAAATATGATGTATTCTATGCCTTACCTTTTTTTCAAAAACTTCAAAAATCAAGAATTATGAGCCAAAATTTTTCAAATTGCAGCAATTTTAATATTTGCTATGATTTTCAATTAATCTGATTAATGATGATGCTTTTGTTTTGGCTGCGATGTCTGATGCATGCTTCAGGTTTCATGTTTTCCACTTGTTTATGAAAAAGCACCTGCTTGCGTCGTTGTAAGATAACTATCTTGACTTGGTTCGTTGTGCTTTCTAGCACAAGTTGTCTGTATGTGTGAGGAATACAAAAGCACTTTGACAACACCTGCTGAGGCTGTGTTTTGGCCGATGCCGATATATCGGCAATACCCAAATATCGACCTAGCTGATATATCGGTCTATCTCTATACAAAACAGCATATATAAGCATTCTGCAAATCCTAGCAAAAAAACACATGCCCCAACATTGTTGCCCAGAATTGGTTAGATCTGAAATATGCAACGCAATGATTTATTTCCGCAGCATATTGACAACAGGCTTAATGCAAGCAAATGCTTTATTTTGCCTTGGTTATTATGCCATAGCATCAATGTTTATGTTTATGGTCCAGCCTTTAAGCAAAATGCTGAACTTCAATGACTCACTTCTCACAGCAGCAATTCTTCTCAGCAGGGTTGCTGAGTCTTTTGATTAGCTTAAAAGCACAATCAACTGGAGAGTTATGGAGTTGCAAAGACTTGGCCAATATGGGCGAATTATGCCTTTTAGCGTAATTCGGCTGGCAACAAAGGTGTTAACCTTTCCGGGCTACACATGAAACCCATGACCAAGTGCATACTGATTCATGAACCACTGCATGCCAATGATGCTGCTGTATTTGCTCAGTCTGAGACGCATTTGCAAAATCTGTGCGATTGCTTTTTAGCATGATCATCAACTTGAAGAAAACTGTCATTGAGTTATGAATGGTCATCATCAATCTTGGGTAATGACCGAACGAGTTCCATGTGAAGTACAAGTTGTAGAAATAAGGTTTTTGCAAAACACTTATGTGACACTTCATGATGAAATGCACTCCGTGAATTTTGTAAAACCTTGAATGTAGAGGCACTTCTCATCTGAATAGAGACCTCAGCTACAATGGCTGGCCACATGACCAGAATGCCTGAAGAAAGATTGGTGAGGTGAGTCCTACTGCCTACACCCACAGAAAAGTGGCCGAGGTTGAATGACTGCATCTCCAACCTGACTTGGACCCATCCTGATGGGGAAACAGCAGAGCCATCAGAGGTTTCTTAGACCTATAAGGCAGGGGTAGGGAACATTTAGCCTGCAGGCCAAATGCGGCCTGCGTGAACATTGGATAAACTGGCATCAGAATTTTCATTACCCTAGTTAGAGTACAACAATGCGTCTTACCAAAGTTCCATGATAAGCACTAAGCAGGTGCTAGTAAGTCAAGCAAAGTCACTCTTCCTAATGGTTAAATAAAGGTAGAGTTTTAGGATAAAATTAATGGATTTTGCAACCTGCCAACGATAATGCAAATTTCATGCAGCCTGTGATAGCAAGTAGGTTCCCCAGCCCTGCAATAAGGTGTTTTGAGGTCTTGTAAGGCTGATGTCCCAGCACTTCCGTAAAAAAAGTGGGTGTGAAAATGATTGAATGAATTGTTACACAAGTATAAACTGCACTGGCAACAAGTATCACAGTGATGAAACCAAAGTGACTGACTTAGAAATTGGTTCTAACATTTAAACTTCTAAACCAGTCGTTCTTAACCAGGGGAGCGCATTTCCTAAGGAGAGCATTAATGAATTTCCAGAAGGTGGGAGTCTTTACATGCTCTACAACATGGAAAGTTCTTGAACTGGCAATTGGTTGCATCCAGTTTGGTTATTTAAAATATTGGGGACTTGAAACAAACGACAATCATTTGACGTCTAGGTTAATTCAAGTGGTTTACAAAAAAACAGCTGGATTGCACGTGGCTTTGCACGGGAATATCTCCGCTCCTCTTCGGGTTACGGACTTGGTCGAAGTGTCAAAAGACGCGGCAGGTCTTGTAGTTTCCACTCGAAACAAATTTTTTTGGTTGGGGGTGCAGTTTTTTTGTGAGTGACATCATAAGAGGAGGAATATTTGGCCACCTTGGCCAACTTCACCAGGCCCTGGGCGCCAACCGTTAGGTGGTAGTATTTCGCTGAAGTTTTTATTGGAAACTAGGCAACAATCCAAGTCTTTTGATACTTCGGATGACCTGCTAAGGTTTCGGGTTCAAAAGTTATTATCCAAGTTAATAAAAATTTGACGAATTAGTTAATTAGATAATTAATTAATTTGTTTATTTAAGATCATAACTTTTGAACCAGAAACGCTAGAAAGTTGATCAAAGGCTCAAAAGACTCGGACTCGAGCCTAGTTTCCAATGAAAACTTCAGCAAAATACTTTGGCCTAGAAGTTGGGCCCTAGGCCAGGCAACATTAGCCAAAATGACCCAAAAACTACTTCACTTATGACGTCACTCACAAAAAATCCACAATCCCTAACCAAGAACTTTTTTCGAGTGCAGATTAGAAGACTGGCCGATTCGTTTGAACCCTTGAACAGCTCTCTAGTGCAATGGGCGGAGGAGCTAGGGTGTTGGTAAGGCAACTGACAACTGCTGGTTTTAGGCCGATTTCAAAGCACAAATATATCGTACCCCGGCTCTCGAAGTGTTAAGGGAAGCGTGATAGAGGAAAGGTTGAGAACCACTGTTCTACACTATTGGATTTGATTTTTAACTACAAAATTTCAAAAAGATGAACAAATCACAAATTCAAATGAAATGCACAAAAGTAAACCACACAACCAAGCCACAGCTTCAAAATTGCTCTAGGCAACTTGATAAAAGCTTGCCATCTCGTGTTTTTTATGACTCCATATTTGACATCATGTTTATTTCTCTAAATTTCACTTTGTTCAAATAATGCCAGAATTGCACCAACACAACGCATCTAGCAATGTAACAAATCAGTTCAAGACTTATTCAACAAGTTTGCTTTCCTTGTATTACCAAAACCAGGTTAACACATTCGCTACTGGTGTACGAATATATCGTACTTTGAAATTAGGCTAAAATCAAGCATATTTCGGTTGTCTTACCCACCACATATTGTACTAGAAAGTTGTTCAAACCCTCAAAAAACTTGACAAGTCTACAAGTCTTCAATGAAAAAAAAAATTTGGTTTGGATTTTTTGTAAGTGACGTCATAAGTGAGGTAGGTATTTGGCCATTGTGGCTCCTGTTACCTGACCAAGGGCCCAACCGCTAAACTGAAGTATTTCGCTGAAGTTTTCATTGGACACTAGGCTGGAATCTGAGTCTTTTGATCCCTTCAACTTTCTAGCGTTTCAGATTCAAAAGTTATGGCCTAAAATAAACAAAATAATGACTTAATTATGGGATTAATTACTTATTTTGTTGTTTTAGGCCGTAACTTTTGAACCTGAAAACCCAGCAAGTCATCCAAAGCATCAAAAGACTCAGATATTAGCTTAGTTTCCAATAAAAACTGGAGAAAAATAGAAAATACTACCATCTAGCAGTTTGGGCCTAGGGCGAGATGAAGTGGGCCAAAAAGGCCTAAAACTACTCTACTTATGACATCACTTACAAAAAATCCAAAACCCAAAAAAATTTTTCATTGTAGACTCAAAGACTTGCTGAGGCTTTTGAGGGTTTGAACAGCTCTCTAGCGCAATTGGTGCTGGAGATATTCCCACACAAGACAAGAGTAAACTGCTGGTTTTTAGGCCGAAGCAGCCTGGCACGGATGGTGTTAACACTTTGAGAGCCGGCGTACGATATATTCGTACTTCAACTTCGGCCTAAAAGACAGCAGTTTTCAGTTGCCTTGCCAACGCCATAGCTCCTCCACCCATTGCATTAGAGAGCTGTTCAAGAGCTCAAAGGATCGGCCAGTCTAGCAGATTGTACTAAAAAAAAAATTTTTGGTGGGGGTGCGGATTTTTTTGAGTGACGTCATAAGTGAAGTAGTTTTGGGGTCATTTTGGCTCATGTTGCCTGGCCTAAGGCCCAACCGCTAGGCCAAAGTGTTTTGCTAAAGTTTTCATTGGAAACTAGTCTTGAGTCTGAGTCTTTTAAGCTTTTGATCGACTTTCTAACGTTTCTGGTTCAAAACTTATGATCTAAAATAAACAAATTAATTAGCTAATTAGTCAAATATTTTACTAGTTTAGATCATAACTTTTGAACCTGAAACCCCAGCAGGTCATCCAAAGTATCAAAAGACTCAGATTGTAGCCTAGTTTCCAGTAAAAACTTCAGCGAAATAGTACCACCTAACGGTTAGCACCCAGGGCCAGGCAAAGTGGGCCAAGGTGGCCAAAACGTCCTCCTCTTATGACGTCACTCACAAAAAACCCACACCCCAAAGCAAAAATTTTTTTTCGAGTGCAGACTAGAAGACGTGCCGCGTCTTTTGAGGCTTCCAGTAGGTCCGTAACCCGTACAGGAGCAGAGATATTCCCATGCAAAGCCACGTGCGTTTAGGCATTTTTTTTCCAAAAATTGCCGAAAGCACCCAGGTGCCAAAGTGTTAAAAGCCAAAACTAAGCACAACTACATTTGTACAACTAGCTGATGTTTTATAAATATAGACCTTGTTGAGGAGGTGTGCTGTCTGTCGATATATACACTGATGCTTTTTTCATCTGAAAAAGAAACAATCATGCAACTAGAGTCAGTGATTATCAAACATTATTTTCAAATATTGGAAGTTATTCTTTAATGAAACAATGCTGTTTCAGGGTATTTTGGGTTAGTTGAAGTTTTTGCAAGTAGTCCAAGCCAAAACATGCTTCAAAAAAACAAACAAGAAGCATGAAACCTTTCCAGTGTACAAATATATCCTAATTTGACATCACGCATTGAGCCACTAATTTCGCTACAGTTTGAAACATCATAACTTGCCAGTCAATTGCGCTAGAGAGCTATCCAAACCCTTAACACTTTGAGAGCCGGCGTACGATATATTCGTACTTCGATTTCGGCCTAAAAAACAGCAGTTTTCGGTTGCCTTACCAACGCCCTAGCTCCTCCACCGATTGCGCTAAAGAGCTGTTCAACGGCTCAAACGGATTGGCCAGTCTAGTAGATTACACTCGAAAAAAAATCTTTTGGTTGGGG
>Ga0210059_1016931_pt1 | contig 10464 bp, 8 predicted proteins | sample Ectturendosymbi2_FD_188042 | JGI IMG/M metagenome (GOLD analysis project Ga0210059, IMG submission 188042) | Ecteinascidia turbinata endosymbiont from Florida, USA - Sample 2 (SPAdes) (version 2) | ecosystem: Host-associated > Tunicates > Ascidians > Unclassified | place: Key West, Florida... | reverse complement strand
AATCAAGTTTGTCGAGTTTTGCGGTCGTCAGGAAAGAATATCAAACAAACAAGATGGCAGGTTAGTTGGAAGGACCCCCAGTTTTCGTGGTGAGTACAGTCAATTGTTTATCTACAAATTACGTGCTGTCCTTGACTATTCTAATCATAAGCAATTTTTCTTTTTCAAGGCTTTTGCTTCCATAACTTCAGCCCCCCCCTTAGAAAAATCCTGGCTGCGCCCCTGAGTACTTCGCTATGATTGCACTGTTACAAACTTCGCAAAAGGTTTTTGTTGAACCTGCAGGATAGGCAGCACGCATTGAGCCAACTTTTGCAGTAAGTTCTGAATCTTGCAACCACATATGTCGAAACGTTTGGCAGCTTCGATTTACCAGGAAGTTTTTTTACCATACAGTACTACTTACTAGCGTAGAGTAACTGAATCGCTTGGAAATATCGTGTCGTGGGATAAAAACATTCTCCCAATGTTGCCTTTCAACCTAACGCTCTAACTAATCACACAAGCAAATAATTTGGGCTTCACCAAGCTATCTAATTAACTACTTGTTATCATGATACAATCATCTGCTTGAAGCAGCTTTTTTGCATCATAATAAAAATTCCAAATAATTGCAGGCAGCTGGTTGTGCTTTCTCTTGGTGTTACCCAGTGGAAGTTCTAAGGGGGGCCTGGGTGGGCCATGGTCCCCCAGATTTTTGGCTGGCCTCCTGCTTGGATCCCCAGTGTTGTGCTGAATTTCACGTTCAAGTTCGTTTGATTGACATACACAGCAAATAACTTTCAGCCAGCAAAGTTTTAAACGATTTGAAGACTTTCTGGCGACGGTTCTAACGATATTCACAATCCTATGTTGGGTTTGATAGGGTTAATCATAGCAAATCAATCTTCATCACAACGGAAAATCACTATGCAGGAGAGACATTTATGTTGGCCCCCACTTTTTTCCTTGGCCCCGCAGTGCGCCCCCTCCAGTTTTTTCATTCTAGAATCGCCACTGGTGTTACCCAGTTAAAAACGTCATGAAGAAGATAAGCATATTTTTTGATGAAGGTGTAAGGTTTTCATCTTAAAAAACTCTTAGAATAGGTTTTTGGTCAGGAATTTGTTACCTGCTAAACCTGCCAAACGGTTGGTAAAATCCTGCTAGAAAATTAGGTATCTGCTAGACTGAAAATTTTACAGGTAACAGTGAGAAAATCCTGCTAGATTTAGCAACAAATCAGCTAAAATGGCAACACTGCTGACAGCAATCTTATGCCTTTTGTTACATAACTGTACAAAAAGAATCAAACAAGAATTTCTGGACACAGACAGCGTTCAATTGAAAACCTTCGCTTACTACTTATGGCAAATTTAGGAAAATACTGACTTCTTAGACTGAACAAATTTTTATATATAATGTAATAAATAAGATTTATTACAAAAGACCGCTGGGCCCCCAAAAGCGCGAGGCCCGTAGCAATTGCTACATTTGCTACTATTGTTGATCCGGCACTGCATGTAACAGATTTAGGTCACATCTGGCAACCATCTGGCAACACTGGCGGTCATTAGGACACACTCAAACTGTTATGTCACGATGCGAACGGAAGAGAACATGCTGAGAGAAAAGCTACTAACACGGATGCCTTGCCCACACCCTTTATGATTTAGCAGGTGTTGAGATGTTTTTTAAACTTAGGGCCCCGTGCTACCTTAACCCGGCACTGCATGGGATGGAATGATCATAGTTGCTGTAGGATGGGCGCGAAGAAAGTAACCCATCTTCAAGCCTGATAATCCCATTGCAGTTTTAACACAAATTCTAAATGAAAATGTGGATGTTGGAACTTTGTATTCAAGCTTTTGTGTATAGTTCCGGGCTGGCAGCATGCTGAATAATTAGGCTTGGGCTGTTTTTTCCTTACCAACTTTTTTACGTTTAACGTTGACAGGTCTCATTTGCCTTAGGTTTAGTTGAATTGGGGACATATAGGCAGTGGCGTAACTGACAGGGGGAAAGGGGTCGAGCCGCCCCCCGTGGCAAGCTAAATATTAAAACTGGGCCCCCTTTAGTTGACATTTTGATATTTAGCATTCTTTAGGTTATAATTTTTTTGCCTTTTTCGGGATGTTGTCGTTTTTCTAGCTGGTATAGACATCCACGACATTCAGAGCTTCACTATCATTTCTTAACTTTTCCCCGAGTTTTGGCTAGTGGGGTCTCTTCAGCTAAGCTTTGCCCCCCATGGCTCAAACCTCTGGTTACGCCACTGCATATAGGCCTACTCAACGACCCACGTTTCTTTTCATCACTGTGGTTGGGACGTCCAGCACACCACGGTAAGTAAGTTCTGCATCTGCCCCGAAGGTTGATGCACAGTGCTGATAAAAATGTTTGCAGAACAGAAACACATTAAAAGGATCACTTTTGCAACGTCCGGCCTTGAGAAAGTGAAACTTACTTCGGTTTCAAGTAAGTACTGTCCACGGGGACAAGCAAGGAGTCGATCAGCAAATTTTTAATAGGCAATTAATTTCACGTAAAATGACGCATCCTCAGTCCTCACTTTAGTGCAACCGTTGGCACCTAATAATTCACTCCCAGACTCGGAGTTTTTTTGGCACTTTTGAACATACAGCAACTTATGCCAGGGAGCTCTTCTTCAAGAATTAAACAAAGAACGCAATCATTGAAAGATTGTTTTTTGATGTGCAACCGAATTTCCTCCGCAATTGCACTGAATTTAATAGACGTTTGACGCCTCCTCGCAAACTTGGTAAATCGCCCAAGACAACGCAACTTACAGCAAATTTCAGACGTGCTTGAGTAGCATCAGCTACATCGTATTTGAAGAAATGTTAAGCTTTCCTTCATAATTTTAACTGAAACAACACCGGCAATTTTTGTCACTATTCGCTGGCTGCATCTACTGGCAAACCTTGCTTGACATTTATACACCTGGAGCTTTTGTGTCAAACGTGGCCTCGACTCTTATTTCGCGTTCGTAAGAACCTGAAAGTATTGAAATTAATCTGTGCAGTTTCGCGATGTGAACATAAACTGCATCGTCAATAACGCATTTCGATCATGTTATGCCCTCAGCAAAGCTGTGAGCTTTCAATCGTCTCATTTTGCAAAACGCTAATCTGTAGCAGATGTTCTTTAACAGCCCACAATTTTTCACTGTCTTGGCAATTACAACCAAACATTAACTGAGAGCAGCGCAAAGGACGAGCTCGTTATTATTAAACCAGTATAGCTTGTTATTTGTTTTGATGACGAGGCCTACTTCTGCTTCGCATAGGTCTGGAATTATGCGGACGTCGTCGAACCACGTATTTCCAACCAAACGCCATGTTTTCCACAAGCCAACAGAGTTTGCAACAAATTGTTTTGAAAAGTAAACACAACACGATGAAAAAACACAACAAATCCATTAAAAAATTGCACGGTTAACTGTGGGGTGATAGTGGGACCCTCAGTGCATGGAAACGCTTAACGACAACAAAAAACGTCAAGATGAAGGAAACTAATTTGTTCTAAATTAGAAGATTTCTGATGTTTCAAGATATGGTTGCATAGGACATTGCTCGGTATCATCTTCTCTGACCCATGCAACCTCATCAACTTAGAAAATGACCATTCGGTGGGCATTTCAAGCACTCTATAGTTTAATAGATCCACACAGCGTAAGTAAAAACAGTTAATTGTTACACTGCTTTGCACAAAACTGTGGGAAACTTCTATTTCGATGTAAAACTACTTTCTGCTCAGTATTATCAATGAACAAACGTACAATGCGATCTACATTCCTACAGGGTAGACATTAAATCGGTCACCACCACCCCATCGTAGCCGGTGGAAGCTTGCGATGCAAGGTCGAGTGCAAAACAGTGTTTGGCCGGTTAGGATGCGGAGGTAGTGTGAATGAACCGCAGTGAAAATTAACCGAAGCAACGTTCAACAGTGAACAGGGGGGAAAGCGGTCAGGAACACGCTTTGCTGCAACACACGACACGGCAGGCATTGTCTCAAGGGCGATCAATGCACCTCGTTTGACGTCACAAAGACAGCGAAACAATGGCGCGCGCGAGAGAGCTGGCTGGAACCTTCGCACCACATGGCGTGTGCGCTGGTGCGATGAAACGTCAGGATTTCAAATAACGCAGTTCGAGAAATTGACAATAAGTCCTCAGAAGCCGCAAATCGAAAGTGAATTTTGAAGGTCCAGCGAGTCAAGCGGCCCACGCGTATTGGGTCGATTGAAAGTATGAATGTATTGCAATCGACTCGATCCCAGCAGCTTGACATGGAGATACTCTTCACCGAAGGAATTCGAGTTCGTCCCCCCCCCCGCACTGAATACAACGTTTGTACTTGCAACAGGAACAGAGGTCCCGAGGAAAGTCTTCCCCAGTGTATGCGGCAACAACAACAGGCAGTAGAGTTGGGTTTATTGAGTAGCATGAAAAACTTATCTTGAAATCACAGCTTTGATCGGTACAGCCAGGTTTGGAAAATTCAACGGTCCAGGATCGTTTGGAACTTATTTCTTGAACATATAAACAAAAGCGCGGCGAACACAAAGCGAGAACAATTGATTATTGCAAACGTGCGATTGTCTGACACCCTTTTGCGACCAACCTGAAAAGCGACGAGGATATTCGCATCCAACGCTAATCCACCACGAAAAACAAACGTTTGGCGGTGTAAGCTGAACAGCACATGAGGATGTGCATTCTCAACAGGATGTCTGGCAAGGCTCATACAATGCTGGGGGGTACCGCACCGTGGATAAGGTCCCTGGTAAGATTAAGGCTAGCTGTGAAGTTGAACGACAAGTTCCTTACAAGCCCTGAGCAGAGGAACATGAAGGATACTTCGAGAATCGTCGTTTCGTTGAAAAGGAGCCTCCCCCCTATCCGGCGACAAGCTTACGTCACAGCAGTAATCACTAGTTCCAGGGTGTGGCGGGGCGAGACAGCGATGACGCTCGCGTTTGTAAACAAGTCAACATTCCTGACAACTTCAGATTGCGATTCAACCAATCGCCAGCGATTAAAGTCATGACCTCTCTTGGCACAAAAAACAATTTGGGGGGCACTGCCCCGGGGAATCCCCCGTTGCTACTGGTACGGATTCGATCCAAACGTTCTGGAAGTAACGAACAACAAAACATTTTGTTCGTTGACGGTTGTGTGTTGAAATAAATCGAACCACTGAACGAAACCACAACAAAACTTAAGGTTCCACCAACTATGAGCAAATAAAGGTACAGTGACGTCACGAAGCGCATAAGCGAAACTTCCAAAACAGAAAACCAGCCATGCATGACGGTCCTTTCGTCATCTGTACCGGATCAGTCAGGCGTAGAAAACACAAACGACCGTCGTCACTGGAGCGTATCGTGCTCTGAGTACCAAGTGTCCTGGTGGGTTTGGGCGACAAATAAGTTACAACAAAATATTGTCCGCTAGTCTCAGGATGAGAGACAATCCTTTTCACGTGGTCTCCTTTTTCTCACCGGCAACACTGCTCTCCTTTTTCTCACCAGCAACACTGGTGGTCTCCTTCATCTCTAGAATTTGGCCCCCGGGGCCCGGGGGCTTCGTCTGCAGCAAATAATTGGGGATCGAACATTCCATGGCCAGTGTTCCGCGCAGAATATCACGAACCTGAAAGTGAAACACTGCTTTGTTCTGCTGCAGAGAAAATATGTCGGAAGGATTGAACACGAAAGCCACTGGGCATGAATTTGTTCAACATACATGACGCCCGAATGAGGAAATATGTCCACGGAATCCCCACCACCAACACATTCAAGTGCTTGGTTTAACTTTACGAGAATCATAAAATAATAATACAGTTGGAAAATAAGAAGCAAAACGCTGATTTGAAATTTAACAGAAGGTCCATGCGACAATTCATTCATCCATTGCGCAAGATCAGTTAACCAACCCCACGCCTGTTTGGCCAATGACGCAAGAGCAGACTCCCGCCCCAAATAGTAACTGAATCAAACAGATCAGACTACAATTTGATTTTGTCGCTAGTTGCTTAGAAACGAGCAGTAAGACTTACTATCTGCTAACAGTAGAAGTTACTTGGTAACAAGCAACTGCATGTTTGCTCAAAAACAAAGTTAACTTTCTCATATGCCGGACGTTGGTCCAAGACCTTACTCCACGTTAAGCTGTTTCATAATTTAGAAGCATCACCTGTAGTAGAATGGACCTGCTTTAATCCAGTGTTAAACTGCTGCAAGATCTAAATTGGTAGCACGGTTTTGCGACCACTGTGGCTCGGCAAATGAACAAAGTACTTCTGAAACCTTTACTCTTATAATGAAATTGTTCGTTCTTTCACCTTTAACTTTTACCCGAGGCAAAAAGTAGCGTTGCTTCCACAAATATCGATGACGACCACAACGGACAGAACAAGTACTTGGGGGTAAAAACAAGGTGTGCGTGTTTTAAACATGACCCCCACCTGTTTCAAGTTTGCCACTGCGTACGACTCATCGTCGTTCTCGTTCTCGGGACAATCCCCTGCATCGGTAGCACTGGCGCTCCTTGACCTTCGACCTCCGACGTCATGCTCCAGAAGGCGTATGTTCGCCTCCAACTTATCGGAGCAGAAGCGGCATTTCTCCTGATAGACTTGCACCAGTTGTTGCAGGGAGCTCACCTGGGCCTTCTGGTTTCAAGCACACGGCCTCATCAGGGACCGTGACACCGGCCATTTTTCAAGTAACCAGCTGTTACGCATCCGACACGAAGAAAAGGGTCAAACCACATCGAAATTACGGTTTCATTGACAAAATAATTTTTGACAGATCGCTTCGGCCGGGCAAATATTTTTGGCGCCAAAACTGAATTTTCCAAACGACAGGTTTTGAAGGAAATGCAACGCATGAGTGGCTCTGAACATCTGTCAGAGAAAAGTGGGAGATCTGCCGACAATGTCTATGAATCATGGAGAATAAACTGATATTTTTACTTTTATTTATAGGGTGGCTACAAAGCGGATATCCGAACAGAAAAGATTTCTCTGCGAAAGTTTCACCAGAAATATAAAAAAAAAAAAAATCAGAAAGACGTGTCAAAAACAGCATTTTGTTAAATCGCAGGTGCGTTGTCATGGAAACAGGTATTGCACACGCGAAACCGGGAAAACTTTATATTTTATGCCTCGCAGCGAGAAAAGCTTTATGATCCATGCAAGCTTGGGATAAAACTGCGTCGGTTTGAACAGAAACAATGTTTTTGGGGTTGCCCCGGCAACATGTCAATCAGAAATATTTGAAAAACGCACCAGATCTCTGACGTATGTGTCGTTCAGGAGCCGAGCGCGCATGTGGGGTGACCTTTCTACCTCTGACCTTTCACCTTGCTTCGATGACGTCTGCGCTTTGCGCAGGCTTCCCGGCGATCCTGGGGATTGATAAGAACAGTAAAGGTCAAAGGTTAAAGTTCAGTATTTCCAGTTTTCGAATCTACACCCGCTGATTTGGTGACAGGTGAAAGCTGTTTTTGCTGAAAAGCAAAGAACCCCCTAAAACTGGGTCGGACCCCCTAAAACTGGGTCGGCGACTCTGTAGTTCTAAGTTCAAGTCCAACTTAACTATTATTTTCAATTGCTCTGCAAAGCACAGCTATTTGTATTAAACACAATGCTGACATAAAACAAAACCATGATCACATGAGAAAAGCTTTTCAGCGGTTTTTTGAAATATTCTGACCGCAAGGTGGCGCTTGTGTGCACACGTCGGAAATCAAAACATTTGTTTGAATAGAACAGTAATATTATGAAATGAAGGTAGCAAAACGTTAAATTTAAATTGATTCAAATTTTTCTTATTCCAAAACACTAATGCTACAGATAACAACAAACGATTATAGAGATTTGGAAGCGAAGTTCACATAAACATAAACCTCTGATGAAAGTCGTGTTGACCAGATGAGCTTTCGCTGCGCGCCAAGTAACAACCAGATGTTTACTGAAGAAGCATGACAACGCATTGAGTTTCTACAACAATATGTAATAAAAACTTCATTGTTTGAACCGGAAAAAGCAGACAAAGCGACTTTTCGTAGCAAAGAGTTTAAATTTTTATTTGCTCCGGTTTTTTAGCTTCTGCAAATTTTAACCGGACATACGCCGCATACCAAGCCATCAAATGTTGTCGCATGCTGCACAACTTGTTTTGATGAAAAATAAATTTGGGGCTTGCAGCCATTTATCTTAAATAAGTTTTTCGCCACTTATGCATTTCGCCTTTGATCGATTTCACCTCCAGAACGGTCCCGCAACCTCAAAAACAAATCTGCTGTTCGTCACAATTGACTGATGTGACGTCAATGACGTCACAAACGCACCTGTTGCCGTGGTTGGCGAAGAAGAACTCAGCGCTTTCTTCAAATCCCTGAAATGAAAATCAACAAGATCAGCAGTGGACGGAACGTTGGATTTATCGCTTGCAGCAGATCGCACAGAACAAAGACGGGGAGGAAACATAAACCTGGTCTGGCGTTTTTCAAATAACGCTTCCTGATCACGTGACACTGGTATCTAGACCAGCTGGACACGCCCTCGCCACTCCCTACTGTCCGTTCGTTCATATTTCAACCAAAGGTGGCCACGGACCCGGAGTCGGATCCGGCAGGGTCCTTCGTTTTTTTTCGGATCCGGACTTTTTACTTTCGGATCCACTGGTATCAGGTTTGTATTCGAACTGGAAGCGAGTGGAGACCTCGGACGAACTTTGCCAAAGAAGCTCGTCGTTCAGAACATTCTACGAAGTATTTAGGCTGAAATCATCGAAGAAAACGCCGCCATTGAAAACTGCCAGACCAGGTTTTCAATACAAGGAACAATGAACGAGTGAATGGAAAACATAAGAAATAAAACGGACCTGCCTAAGTCTTTGAACGGATTCTCGAGTTTGAAAGGAAAGAAGCTGTTCGGTTTGTTCCTCACCGCTTTGACGTCAACAATCTCCGGCTCTTGTCTGAACTTGAAGTGGGAGGGGCGGCGGTGGTTCTGTGCGAGAAGGTCGTTTGCGCTGGGGGGTAAGTTTCGATGAAGTCATCGTCAATGCCGTGCGATTTGCCCACATGCGTGTAGATGGGGTGGAGCTCGTGGACGGGGGAGGAGGCGTGCAAACATGTTTTTGAAATCTGGTTTGGAGCTTTAAGGGGGTTAGGTCGAAACAACCCAGGTTAAGGTTCAAGGATCATTTTTGTGTCTTTATTCGGAAGTGGCGCTCGAGCTGCGGGGTATTCACAAAGAGAAGTGGTTTCCGTTCTTTTCAACGTTTGGCAAAATTCACATTTCCAACATTTCAACCACTTTGGACACGGCTACCGACCGCCAAGTAATAAAACTGCACAGAAGTCGATAAAACTGAAACATACACGTCATCACAGGCTGTTCACGATGAAGGGGTATCACCATCTAGCGATTTAAACATTGAATGTTTCAAATCAGCTTTTTTCTGTTGATTTTTCACACCAACATTTTATGATGAAGTTATGCGTAAATCATTTACCTTCTTCGAAATAACAAACAAATCCAATGAAATATTTAATACATTTGCAGTTCGGGCTATTCATCGGAAAATGAGTTAAACCAACAGCATCGATCAGTCTTTAGCCGTTTATGTCGCAATTTTGACGTTTATCGCTTTTTGCAGTTCATAGCACCTGAGCTGATGAACAGTAAAAAACGAAGCACTCGACTGAACACCTTTTTTTGTTTGTTAGAGTATTTTTTTGTTTGTTAGAGTATAAACCACAATCGTTAGATTTTACAAATTCCCGCACGCAATAAACACAGTTGTATAGGCTGGGGGGACTGATCCGTCGTCTATTTCACTTAAAGGGGAAGGAACACCCCCTCTACTTTTTATGTGACGCCACCAAGGCACTGACGGTAGAATCGTCTTTTTCGGTGAAATTCTCCACAAAAAATGTTTGTGCAATCCTTCCAACAGAAAAATACACTTCTTTATATCAACGCATTTCCTGTTTACACGGAAGGGTAAAGATGTTCGAGGAACTGACCTCAGGATCACGGAAGTACATGGCGAGGTGCAGAAGGTCGTATATGTCTTCGATGGGGGGGTATTTCATCAGCAGTTGCATGCACGTGCAGTAGTCGGACGTTAGAACTGGAAATATAAATGTTTCTTGTGTAGCGTTGACCGGTGAGAAGGTCATCTCCTGCTTTCAAAGGGAAACCTACAATCACCAAGGATCGATTGAATCAGTGCTTCAACCTTTTTGATGTCGCGGCCCACTTTTCGCCGAGACTTTGATTTTGGGCCCACTTTACGAAAAATTTGTTTCAGAACTCATGACTAGGCCTAATTGTGGCGATGAAACAATCCTCCCACTAACTATATCGTCGGGTACGCGTGACCCGAAATCACAAACTTTCCTCTCCACACTGCAAAATCTAAAAGAGCGAGTGCGACCA
>Ga0210059_1016930_pt1 | contig 10464 bp, 6 predicted proteins | sample Ectturendosymbi2_FD_188042 | JGI IMG/M metagenome (GOLD analysis project Ga0210059, IMG submission 188042) | Ecteinascidia turbinata endosymbiont from Florida, USA - Sample 2 (SPAdes) (version 2) | ecosystem: Host-associated > Tunicates > Ascidians > Unclassified | place: Key West, Florida... | reverse complement strand
AAAGTATTTTAATATTGAATTGAAATCGACAGTCGCGCAAAACGAGAATCTGGCAGCGAAAGGCATTTTTGGTGTTAGAGTACCTCTGCGATTTTTCTTCTCATTTCGTTTAAACAAAAATAACCCCCGCGATTTTTTCACAGATCAATAGTTCGATAAATTCCGAAGACTTTGATATAAAATTTGTGATCATAACCCCCTCGGAAAGTATTTTAATTTATAGTTGAATTATCACTAATTTTCAAAAACATGCTTGCTTTAACCAGTTCGTATGAGCTTGCTGCAACATATTTGCAAGTTTTTTTGCTTTGGATGTTCTGTTCAGAACTTGTTCTTTCATTTGCTTGCGTTTATTTTGTCATAACAGGTCATTTACTCCCTGTTTGAGGTCTTTCAATTTTACGCGCGAACCTCGCATCCACTGAAAAAAGTGCGTCTGGAAAAGTCGGGCTCACTTTACCTAGGTGCATTTTGAGGGAGTGAACTGAGGTTGGAATGTATCGTGCATGTAACAAAATGTCAAATGTCAGCAGATACTAGTAATTTATTACGATTTACAAGATGTTGAATGCCAGTTGCTGATGATACCCAGTTGCAACATTTCATCAAGATCACCAAGGTTTGCAAAAAGAGCAATTACGAACTTCATTGACGCTTTTAGACGTCACTAGTGGCGTGTCTCCAGCAGCCAGTGCCCGCACTCACATTTGCATCACAATGCTTTCAGAGAGCTAAGGTTGTGAACTTTCCCACTTTTGTAGTTGCATCACAATGAATTGAAATCCAGCATTCACAGTACCAATCACAGTGCTTGCAACTCAGGCGCGGATTTACTTGGGCTAAAAAGGCTTAAGCCTAGGGACTCCAATTTTCGGGAGCTCCAAAATTTTTAGGCTAAGGACCGTTTCCAGCAATTCTATAAGCAAATATTTTTGTAGTTTTGTTTTGGTTCAACGTACGTTTTTTTAAATCTGCCTCTAACAAAAGATCTCTATAGATAGAAGAATGAGCGCGAAGGTTTGAAGTGAATGACGATCATGAGCATTCTCTTTTTATGGCATTGACAATTAGTTATTGCTACGTATAAATGTGTGGAACAAAATGCCTGAATCAATTTTTTCGGATTACATGAGGCCAGTGAGGTACTCAATACAGACATAGTGGGAGTGTAGTCAGATAACTTCACCGCTGCCTTTTCTGTTATTTTCATTGAGACTGTTTTTGTTCCTGATAGTGATATTGAGGCAATTCAAAATAAAGTAATATGTTTATGAATTGGAACAACTTTTCAGTGAATGTAACAAGCACGTGTAGTGCTAATTTGTATGATATCAGTCGTTGAAAACCTTCCAAAGCTAGGGCCCCAAAAACGAAAATTCGCCTCTGATGCAACTGCGCATGCTTTTAGAGCAGCGATAAACCTTTATAGTATGTTGTAACAACAACAGATCCGATGTTTAGGAAATTGTTTGATCGTTGGTGGTTTGACAAAATTCATGTTGAAATGGATTTGATGTGGTTCTGAAGGTAATTATTATGATTTTTATTCGTGGGATAGACTACTTTTGCAAACTTCTAATTGCAAATGGGCAACAGCATTGAGTATATTAGTTATAATTGTGTACTTCTCTTCTTACTCTCAGGGACATGCAGAGAGGGAACATTACGGGGGCATTGCTTCCCCTATTCTTTCAAAAAGGAAGCAACGGGGGCAGAGCTAACTTTTCATCATAGCATCATAGGAAATTTCATGGTTAACAAGAGCTAGTTGAAACAAATTTATTGCAGCTTTTCATGCTCCCATAACTTTTAGAATGGTTTTCTGCAGTGTCTGTTATTATTTTTGAGGTCAGCATTTTTGCTGAACAGAAATAAACATGGTGAAGAATTTTTTGTTTTTTTATAAGTTTGCATTTCCCTTCATACTTTTACTGACCCCTGCCTTACCACTGCTTTGGCTACTACCTGTGTTTTATGTGATTCCAACTATAAACTGAGCATTTCCACAGACATTAAATATACCACCTTAGCATTTTCAATTATGTGATTCAACTTGTTCCTGTAGTTTTTATAATTCCATTTATTGCCATCAGGTTTATTCTTAGTTTTGAGTGTTACAAATAAGTTTGTTTTTTGTTTTGATCTTAGTATGCCTTCAGAAATCCATGGATTGCAGTGCATTTGTTGTTGCTTCCTTGACATTAGTTTCAAGGGTGCATGTTTGCTTCACGTTTAAAAAAAGTGCAAATTTAGAAAAGTTGTTTTACCATCTTGCATTTGCAATGTTTCTATTTTCCTTTGAAGTTCATCTAGATTCTAGAATATCTTCATTCTCAAATAGTCCAGTACAGTGGTACTTCCAAAGTATGGGTCGCGACCTAAACATGGGTTGCAAAGGGTCAAAAACTGGGTTGCGTCGAGGCGATCCAAATACCTCGGTTGTATATTTCACAAATTAACACTGCTCGTCTTTGTTTGTCTGTAGTGTAGGCATGGGTGTAATTTTATAGTGAAATGTGGGGGGACAGCTTGATGTAAAACCAATATAGTCATTGGGCTGATGCGGAAGTGAATTTTTATGAAGTCCGGATTCCCTATCTTGTTTTTAAGAGGTGTTCTCAAAGCAACATTAATCACGCTTTGCTTTATCCCTACAAATGATTTAGAAATAAACAAAAATTGATTTTGTTGTTGAACATGGTACTATAGTTCAGCTTGGTTGTACTACTAATACTATCAGACTATGGTACAAACAAGCACATCAATATAGTAGAACACATCAATGGGGTTTTATCAGAACTGTCAGTTGGAGTGCACAAAACGGTGAATCGCATTGGTCGCACGTGCATATCACTCTTAAGTAGAACACATCGGTTTTCATGCATTTTATAAGAAGTGTGGGTTGCAGCGCAATATGATCTCTTGTTTAAGTTGCTTAATGTTAAAAAGATGATAAATTGCAAGGTACAATATATATATTGCAAGTTATTGTAGCTAACTATTTTTCTTGCAAATTTCCGCTCTTTAAAAATGCTACAAATCTTTAGCTACTGGGCATCATGCATGCAGCCCTACTGCTTGCCAAATCTCCATTGACATTCTCTTACAGTAGCAAAAATTAGTGTAGGCTACTTCACAAAATGATTTACAATTTGTTTTTACTGCTGATGGGTGGATGATGTATGCTTTAAATCTCCCCTTGTCAGCCCCTGCATGCTGTTGGGTACCCTTTCAACTGTCCAAACGTTGTTTTTCTAATAGCCTTTCACAACATCAATCAAACTCCCAAGCAGAATTATCCAAGCCAACTACAGAAGACTTCAAGATAAAAAAAAGAAAACGAACCAGAAGTCTTTCTGAATACATACCATATATCAATCTAGCCTACAATGCGATGTCTGTATACCTACATCTGGTGACTAGGCCTGTAACTAAGGGGAGAGCTTTCCCCCCTGGAAAAGCTTTCTCCGCTCTTGAAAAAATGTCTTGGATATATTGCATGCATAACCATTGTTTTCGTACATGCTATCGATGTAAAATTTGGGTCTCAGAAAATTTTTCTCTCCCTCCCTGGTTTCCCAAGCTGGTGACTGTTGCCTTGTGACTTCTGTCAGTTATGCCACTCAGTTCAGTCTTTTCACAACAAAATTTTTCAGGTTTAACATCAAATTGTAGTAGGCGATATTAATGTCAAAAGTTTACCCTAGAGTTATACATGCATAATGACACAAAAATATATTTGAGATTAAACAGAAATCAAATGAGCAACGGTGAATTTGCAAATAGTATAACGTTTCACCTGAAATAACATGAAAAAAATGTCCAGCAAAACTAGGTGTTACATAGGCTCATAGGTGGCAAAATCAAGGGGGTGTACGAGTTTAGGCTCCCCCACTTTTTTTCTGGGAGGGTACGGCGCCTTCACACTTCAATTTTGAATTTTGCCCAAATAAGTTTAGGTAACACAATTCGTATTGGGTCCATCGTTAAAGTAAATTGTTTTTGTGTGAGACTAAGAACAACTGATTATATTATTTGCTCAAGTCAGGATAGTGCGTGATAGATAGGGTGTTGTGTAGATAGGGGTCATTGAGGGCTTATCAAATTTAGAATAAAATTGCTTAAACATGCTGACAAAAGTTAATGACATCATATTTCAGTGTTTGTGATAACACAGTTGCCAATTCAAATCACAAAAATTTTCTAGTTTTTTTGACGTGCACTTGTGCCCCCCAACTTTGAAAATGGTTCCGCCGCCCATGCGTAGACTACCTGTAAAGCAAATGTTTCGCACTTGGCTACTTGTAAAGAAAATGTTTTCGCACTTGAAAACATTGCTGTATTGTGGGTATAAATATCTTTTGAATTTGCTGGTCACCCTTGTCATGACATATATAAGCTATCTTTTATTCCTAGTCAAGTCATTAAGTTCTGAGCTACAAGACTGTATATAGCTAGGTCAATACTTCTCTAGAGTTTTGATGGAATCCTGTTTACTAATGGTTGATGACAGCCTTTTGCAAAACTGCTCATCCTAAAACTAAGTATCCACAATTGTGCTGCTGTTTGTCTTCGGCAAAAGCTTCGCAGAAGTTTGCCTGAAAATGCAACTTTCTAACATTATACCCTTGCATCATTAAGTTTTACGCTGTCTGTTTCTGAATACGTGACAATCAACGTTACAGTAAAGCCAGTCAGCCAACATTTCTGCATGAAACAAATCATGGCTGTACTGTGGTCTGTCATGTGTGCAGCCGTTAAACTTCATTGTTTCAAGACAGTGACCTTTCTTACAGTAAACCACACTGGATAAATGTCGGACAGAGGTAGTTAAGAATCTTTTGTGTTCTCTAGAAACTTGCAAAATGCTAAAAATAATTTTTGAAGCAAAAATTTACAAATATACCAGAATCAGTGATACCACACAACTCTTTTTCAACATGGCTATGTGCAGGGTTGCCAGATGGTCGGTATTTTACCGGCCTGGCCGGTATTTTACTGCTAATTTAAAATAGGCTAGTATTTTGAAAATCAGTGCCTGAAGCTGGTATTTTGAAAATACATAAATGAACTAACGCATAATTTCTCAAATTATAATGACTCTAGTAGTGAATCTTGTCAAGACAGATCCTTCAGCGAAGTTTATTTGCTGCTGTTGACACAATCCTTGGTGTGAATTTCACCTAACGCACAAACCGAAATGCAATGAGCCAGCCAGAATGTATGCAAATTATTAATTGTGGCTTTAACAATACTGATTGTCTCTTTGTTTCTACTATGTCGCTTATGAAATGCGACACAGCTTAAATCTGGCACTGTTAACAAATCAAAATGGCCAGTATTTTTACAAAACGCATCTGGCAGCCCTAGCTATGTGTATCATGAAAAACGTCTCACACAAAACGTGACAAATGTCACATTTAGTTTGAAACCTCTCCACTTAATAACCCTAAGAGAAAAAAGTGGGGGGACATGGCATATTATGTACCCCCCGTCTAAAAAAGTAGAGGGGACATGTCCCCCGTTTCCTCCACCAAATTGCACCCATGAGTGGAGGTACTTGAAAAAAGAGTAGATTGCTAACATTGAAAACGAACTTAGCAACTTGCTGCTAAATATCATCCATACAATCAATCATCATTATTTTTTTCATATGTTGTTTGAGATTTGGGTCGCGAGGTGTTCAACAAGTTGAGATTTGTGTCGCACTCAAAAAAGTTTGGGAACTGCTAATCTAGTATTTCCAACATGAAGGTTTACATTTATAATATGACTTAGATGAAGGTATGATGCAGAATATTGGATAATAGTCACTGACATCCTATATGCAGATTCTTAAATGTATGGTATTTTTAGATTCATTAGTGCATAGATGATCTAATAAAGCTGAGCTATGATCAGTAATTCTTGTTGGTTTATTTATCAGGCAGTGGATATCATAGCAGTTTGTGACATCATGAAAATCAGCCACTGAACTGATTGAGTTTATCTTTCGCAAATCTCAAAATCTCCAAGAATATAATATGGGCAGTTAGAAAAGGACAGCTTGTGTAAGGTACTAAACAGTTCGTCTTGGAAAACTAGGAAGTTGCTGATTGGGTGTGCATGTCCATACAGCACCCCTACCATATTATATCCTTATTATTGCTGATTTCAACCCATCTTGTTTAAAACTCATCCATGGAATTCATCAGGTCATCCCTACATTTGCAGTAAGAGAGGCCTTTATATGTGAGTCACGATGGTAGAAACCATAACCTTCAAGATTATAGCTTCAGATATGATTGATTAAGACATGTTTCTGTTATGGCAATTATGTCTGAGGTTGATCTTAATTCTGATAGATATTGCTGCAAGTTGGTAGGTTTTCCTGTAAGTTTCTCACATTACAGTGTAAAAGAAATTAGTCCCTTTCACTCTTGTTTTCTATTAATTTAATAGAGCTACTTTGATCATAATATATACGGCAGAAATCAGGTTCAGTTGGCATACCTTTATTTTTGTCAAAAGCTAGAGTTAAGGTACTGTGTTTAACATTATTCATTACATGTTTAAATAGGTGTTGTATTTCGTAGTTTGTCAAGTCACTGAAAGGTATCCGATCTGTTATACAATGGTTGGTGACAGCAAAGTGGTTCAGTGCTAGATGCCAGGAAGTTAAATGTAATAGACACATATCAATACATTTCAAATGCATCCATCTCTCGCACAAGTCACAAGCTATGGCTTTTTGATCTTTTCTGCAGGGCTTTACACAAATTGCATACGGGAATTTTTTTTTGCTTTGGACAATTGGACTTTTTCTTATTATCCGATCTGTGGACTTGTTGTTTTTTTGTAATGTTCTTTTTCTTGTAATGTTCAATTCCCCTGCTAGTTTTAGGAAATATTTTCTGTCATCATCCTTGACTGTATAGTCCTTCACGATTCTAAGGATTCTAACATTTTCTCTTCTGTATTAGTCCAAATCGTTAGTTCGAAAGCATTCAGTGTGCATAAAGCTTCTAAGTTTTTAGTTTTATTGTTTTTACATTTTCATTTTGAACTTTTTCTAATTTGGATTCAAGTCCCACTAGCTCAGGGGTTTCCAAGCTGTGGTACGTGGAGGTTTTCCAGGTGGTACGTGAATAATTTCTATATTTTCACAAAAACCTGAATATAAACAGCTTTCTGGTTTGCATATGGGGCTTTATTTCTAAATAAATTTTCCTGTAGTCTGCTATTCCTATTGTTTCATAACATTATGACTTTCAATGTGCTGTTAGCAAATTTATGCCATGCATCAACCAATTGGTAGACGGTAAACACGAATAAAAATCTCATTAAATTTAGTTGCGGTCATTTGTTATTTTAATGTATATTATTCTTCTGAATAAAGTAAGATTCTATCAAATTAGTTGTTCTGGAAGAAGTGGTACGCTTCAACAATACAGGGTGTCCAAGTGGTACGAGATCATAAAAAGCTTGGGAACCCCTGCACTAGCTTGTCCCAAATGTTACTTACAGTTGATTTTACTTCAAGTTAATTCATTTTGAGCTTGTCTTTGCCTTTTTCTAACCAAGATGGTTTTGATGTAAAATATAAACATGTTAAAATCTATACTTATTCAAATATAATCCTAAACCTTACTCAAATGCTGATCCCTGATGAAAGGTTTATAGTCATCAGAGCTTTTGGGAAAGCAAATTTTACGTGCCATTATGTCCTTAGTGAAAAGTAGTTGCTTACTTAAACTGCCCCGACAAAGGCATTATTCAGGCTTCAGCCTGTCGCCAATTGTTAAATAAATCGGGCACATTGCAATAAAAAGCAGTTACTTATGAATGTCATGCGCCAAAGTTTTGTCACGTGTTTCATGCCCCAAAACTCCTTTGTGACACGTCTCATTGACAACTTCCACGGTTTCCAGTCTGGGAAGGCTACAGGAGAGCAGTGTTGCCACTTCTGATATTTTAACATCAGGTCTGATATTTTGAGAGAAATGTCTGATGTTTTAGCAACAAATCTGATGTTGACTGGCCGTTGTTTTCTTTTACATTTCTTCTTATAAGTTGAAAAGAAATTAGATTCATACTTCTAAAGTTTCTTTTAGGCAGGTTTATTTTGCCATCAGAAATGGCCATGTGACAAGGATGATATACTTGGATGAGCACATTGTCCTTGTCAGATGGTATAAAACCCTAAACTGTAAACTTAAACCCAACTGAAAAAGTTATAGAAACATTTAAAAAAGTACATAAAAAGAGTAGGAAAACAAAAGTAGCATCGGTGAGCATTGAACCAATGAGGACTTGCACAGCATCCCCTCAACAATTATGTGCACTGTGCCCCCACTCTCATGAACTGAATTTATATCGGGAGAAACGTGGATGCGGTTTTGCACAGGTTTGAATGGCATAATTTATCGAGCAGAGTTTTTGCTGTTGATGGCATAATAACTACCACCTTTCATCAACCACTCACCCTCATGTGTGTTTGGACATTGTTCCAAACTGAAGAAGCTCCCTTCGCTGTATTGAGAATAACCCTTTATGCTACACATTCCAAACTTCTCCAATTAACACCTTTACAGCCGGCCTACGAATATATCATACCTGGAAATTGGCCTAAAACCAGCAGTTTTTGGTTGCTTTACCAGCGCCATAGCTTCCCCGCTGATTGCGCTAGAAAACTGTTCAAACCCTCAAAAGATTCGGTAAGTCTTCTAGTCTGTACTTGAAAAAAATTTTTTGGTTTGGGGTTGTGCATTTTTTGTGAGTGATGCCATAAGTAGTTTTTGGGTCATTTTGGTTCATGTTGCCTGGCCTAGGGCCCAACTGCTAGGCCAAAGTATTTCACTGAAGTTTTCATTTGAAACTAGGCTCAAGTCTTTTGAGCCTTTGATCGACTTTCTAGCGTTTCTGGTTCATAAGTTATGATCTAAAATAAACTAATTGATCAATTATCTAATTAGCTAATTAATGAAATATTTTGTTTACTTTAGATCATAACTTTTGAACCTGAAACCCCAGCAAGTCATCCAAAGTATCAAAAGACTCAGATTGTAGCCTAGTTTCCAACAAAAACTTCAGAGAAATACTTTAATCTAATGGTTTGAACTATGTCCAGGTGAAGTGGGGCAAGGTGGCCTAAGGGTCCTCCACTTATGATGTCACTCACAAAAATCCACACCCCCAACCAAAAAAATTTTTTCAAGTGCAGACTAGAAGACTTGCCAAGTCTTTTGAGCCTTCAAACAGCTCTCCACCGCTTTCGGTGCCAGAGTTACGCTCATGCAAACCCACGTGCAATGCGTTTTTGGCGCGAAAATCCTCAAACAGTACCGGCTGCTAAAGTGTTAATGATGACAATTTGCTTTATTTAGGATGCAACCAGCTTTATCGTGCTTTGCTAGGTAATGAAATGGCAATAAAAGCATTTAGTTGACATGAAACTAGAAAGAAAAACCTGATGTTGAAGAAGGTAACAATCATATTTGACAAGACTGACCCTAGTGACAACACTGAAGGCAAACAGTATTACTTAAAAACTGCTCTGCTGTCATATAACACAAAATTATTGTATTATGAATAAATTTTCCATGTCATGACTTGTGCAGGCCATCAAACCAGAATGACAAGATGCTGAATGTAACAATGAAGAACTCATTACGAAATGCTATTTTGACTTACAGTTGCAACTGCAACCAACATTGCAAATTCATCCCCATTTGGGGTGTCAAATAACTTCTAGCCTAGCTATTGTGAATGTTTCAAAAACAGTGCTAGTTTCAAAATGCCATGAAATTAATGCTATATTTGATTGGGTATGTGTGAATTTTGGTAAAGTACAGATTCATTGTGCTCATTTGGCATATATGTATTTTTAAGTTAGCTCGTGGTTATTTGAAAAGTTAAACAAAGTGAAACATGGGTAATGCAATTGCGGGCCTGTTCAAAGGCTTGTTTGGCAAAAAAGAAATGCGAATATTGATGGTTGGATTAGATGCAGCTGGGAAAACAACCATTTTGTATAAATTGAAGCTTGGAGAAATTGTTACAACCATCCCAACTATAGGTAAGTTTTGCTGTTTTTTGTAATACTCTGAAGCTTTGAAGTACAAAGTACCATGATATGACACATTGCATTGAGCAGGTATTATAGTGAGTCTTGATTGGAGTGATTGCATTTGGTATTCATTTTTGTTCTAGACAGCAGAAAGTTAAAGTGAGAAAATATGAGTGAAATTGGCATGATGTCGTGCTTGTTTGCAAAAGATTTTTTGAGTTGAGTGATTTGCACAAGCTTAAAGGCTGGTTTACACTGGGGCCAAGCAAGGCTGAGCCAAGTCAAGCAAAGCGTGGGATAGTGTTTACACTTGCAATAATGTTTACGCTTGGTTGCGTCGGTTGCCATGCGAGCGAAGTTCGACGTGCTGCCCGCGTCTATGGTAATGGTAATGGTTTATTGTTTCATATGACTCA
>Ga0210059_1016929_pt1 | contig 10465 bp, 6 predicted proteins | sample Ectturendosymbi2_FD_188042 | JGI IMG/M metagenome (GOLD analysis project Ga0210059, IMG submission 188042) | Ecteinascidia turbinata endosymbiont from Florida, USA - Sample 2 (SPAdes) (version 2) | ecosystem: Host-associated > Tunicates > Ascidians > Unclassified | place: Key West, Florida... | reverse complement strand
TAAGCAGAGTTACAGAATACTAGAATACACAGTATTTTGTTCTGGACAAGGGAAATGTTGCTAAGTTCATAATTGGGAATTTTTTTCATGTAGGAGGTGTTTCTTAAGTTTCCATTTAAAGGTAAATGTGGTTGAAAATTTAATATCGTCTGGTATTGAAGACCATACTTTTGGGCCTATGAATTTAAGAGAACATTTTCCTGAGGAAGAATTAACTCTAGGTAGAAACAGGTTTTTAGAGGTTGCTAGTCTTGTGGAATGATAATGGATTGAGCTGAGTGGAACAAAATATTCATCAAAATGATGTAGAAGCAGTTTGTTATGATAAGAGTGCATGAATTTGCCTACTGAAAAGCTATATAGTTTGGGAAGGCGTAAGATGTTTAAGTGCTGGAAATGTTCTTCTGGTGATCCCGAATTAATTGGATTTATTATTTTTATAGCTTTATTTTGGAGCTTAGTGAGAGGTTGAATGGTTGCATTTGAAGCACGTCCCCAAATGAGGATTGAGTAATTAAGGTAGGGATGGATTAATGAGTTACAGACAACTTTAAGTACAGGTAGTGTTGTATAATGTTTAAGTTTGGACAGAATTCCACAAGCTCTTGATAGTTGAGTTTTCACTCTTTGTACATGAGGTTTCCAGCTTAACTTATTGTCAAGAAGGACACACATGCCACTATCACGTAAACACAACATAATAATATACAGAGTTAAGTGCTGACATTGACAAATGACGCAAGGACTTTGATAAAGACCTTATCGCATATGCGCACATTTTAAAATGAACTTAAAGACTTTAATTTTCTCTGCAGTTTGAAGAAGGTAGCACTTGTCGCATGTAGTTTGTGTGCACCGATACAAGATATGCTATGTTTGCCTTTTATAATTTTAACGATGTACTGCTGAGCTCCCCAAATAAAACCTATAAATTTATGTCACACATTTGAACGTTTTCGGTGGGATTTGGTTGCACAATTTCTTTTTTTTACTTGCAGCGTTTCCACATTTTGATGCAACCAGAAACAGGAGAAAAACAGCGAAGTGAGAGAATTCCTTTGGGCCGCAGCGTGGCTTGAAACTAAGAAATGTACGAAGTTTTAAAACAAACGCATACTTGAAAGAAAACAAATGATAACAAACAACATTTCAGTAAAGCTTTGGTGCAGGATAACAGGCTACATATCAGTTAAACACGAGCAGGATCGATGAATCAAATCGACATGACCCATACCAAGGCCCTGCAACAATCTATGTTTAACCTGTTCGCCGAAATTAACAGCGTGTTTTCCAGTGTCAAAAGATTTTGCTATAGTTAGTGCTCTTCGGTCAAAATTTAATTGTATTTGACAGAATTGGTGGGTCATAATTTGCTTGCATTCGACAGCATTGTGTGGTCATAATGTAATTGCATTTGACAGCATTGTCCTGATAGTACTGCCTTTCCGGCATAGACAATTCGTCATTCTCTTGTGCTCATTATTAGTGCAGTATGCAACGGCGATGACTGTATGACTTGTTATTCTGGTTCGCTTCGTACAAAGCACACCACAAATTTAGCGTGTTTATTACACGTTAGTGATGTTTCAAACACGTTAGTGACGTTTTAAACAGCCACCTTTCTGATAAAACGCAAGGAATGAACATATGAAGTGTGCAGTCCACATCCGTTTGATATGTAACGAATTCATTACGTCTTATTGTTTGCAATCGGAGGATTAGCGCACAGATGCAGTTCGTTACCTAATTAGCGTTGACATTATAACTAGGATAGCTGTTGTGCTCTGAGTTGTTTTTGCTTCTATTGTAAATACCCGCAATTGCGTGCTTGCCTGTTGTTAACTGTTTGTCATAATGTTTGCAACCCGATAGTGTAATCTGTTCACTCACTTTAGCTACACTCGTAGGAAACCTTAGTTTTGTTTCGGTCGTGTTTCAGAAATTAGAGTGGGTGGTCGACTCCTGTTGAAGTTTGCTTAGTTCGTGACAGTAAGCGTTTCCGCTAAACATTTTCTGTTCCGTCATCAAATGCTGTTGCAAATATGAGGACTGCAAATCTGATGATGCGCGGAACTTGTAAGGTGTCCAAAATAGATGAATGGTTGTCGAATACACCTTGAAAAACTCTGTGAGTGATGAGCTCTTCACAGATCGCACCAAAACATGGCACCACAACATTATCTGTGAAGAGCAAGATTCATTTTAAACACTTGCAGTTTGCTTTTTGTTAAATCAAAACTTGAAGCATTTCTGTATAATTGCTTTTTGGATTACCTGGTGTGGTGCAATATGCACGTGCTTTCTTGGGGATAACTGTTTAATTAGTGCATTTCCTTCGTGCAATTTCTTGAGTAGTTGCTCGCTGTGCATTCTGTTACGGCTTCCTTATGGGAAGGTTCTTGTTTGCTTCGACCCAATTAACTTCGTATGTTTTTGTGTTAAGGACCGAGTCCAGTTCTAGCAAAATAAAGCCTAAGTAGATAAGTGTGCTGTGTGCAAATGTTACCACACTTCTCTCACATAAAATATAAATCTAGTTTGAAAAACTTGACATTTTGATCCAGCTAGTATTACGCTATTCCACTTGTGACAGTTCATCGTTTTTAGCCACCAAACTTGGAGAACTACACGCCTTCATGGGTGACTAGGTTATACCTACACCGCCAGGTTAGTACGTCACCAGGACACCAAACGCTACCATCGGGAGGCACTCCCGAAGAAAACTTACAATTGTTCCGTTCAACTTTTATTTACAGTACTACATTGGTACCAATCCAGAATTTAATTAACATTTGAATAAAGTTGTTACTAAAACAGTTTGCACGGCGATATTTACATGAAGGTGAACACACAAAGCTTGAAAGAATGTGGTTAGCTCAAATTGTGTAAATCATTATGCAATGCTGATAGGACAACAGTTCACATCAGAGTATAGCAAGAGTGGCAATACAATACAATACACATCACACCACACGTCAATCGGTTGCGTTGCGGTAACTGCATTCACTTAACTCGTTAACAGAGCACTGGAAAAAAGTTCCTAAGGGCACCCCTGTGGATCGGCCCATTACTTTGTGGTCCGCGCTGAGCAACAGACTACTGTTCTACGTAACGTATCTCTAAACTCTCAATTCAAGCTGAAACGTCCCCCAATCAGGAGCTGATCCAGCCAGTGAGGTTCGGGGGCGATTTCAGAATAATTTGGTAGTCAACTCTCATTACAGCTTCGCCACTGCAAGAGAGATGAAGTGTACTTTGCAACCCTGTTGTGGCGAAACGTTGGACGACAAAATGGCCTCATGTCGCAAATGCTGTTTTCCGAATTGTACAAAATTATGGTGAATAAAGTTACTTTCGTAGGTTTTAGTGGGGTAATCCCCGCCTCGCATCTGCCACTAGCCTCAATTAACAGTTTCTCACAATTTATTAAACATCAAACGAAAACTATTACATTAAACTCTAAATTGAAAATATACCAGAAGTTTTAAAACGGAGTTGCAGAAACGAAACAAAGATAAGGGAAGTTTACCCGAGTCACAGAAAATTTAAGCTGTAGTTTAGTATGACCTCTCAAATCCAATGACAATTTGGCAGCATGCCGTTTGTAGTTAACCGAAATCTGATTGTGGTACTGGATCCACCGGGAACCTTTTCTGCTAGTCGCCGGACAAGAGAAATGAAAGCTCTGCCGAGAGATTTCTTAGTGTGATCGCCAAATCAGAAGGTATAACTTGGGCTCGGCGGCATGGTGATTCAAAAGCATAATTATTTTTTTGGTATTTCCCTTGGCCGTGACAGTAACGACATCTGATGTAAAACTTTTCTGATGATGAGCTCTGACTGGTCAGTTTGCATATAGGTCGAGTTTTTCGATTGGTTTAATGAAAAAAAACAATAATTAATTTGTCGTCATCAGTTGTGTTTCAGTCAGGGAAAAGCAGGGTAATGCTCATTTGGATAAACCTCGGTGTCGTAACTCAAACGAAAAACAGATCTGCAAAACATGATACCTGTCTTATGACAGATGACTTAAGCAAGATCCACATTCTCAATAATATGTTATATCAGTGATTCTTAACCGGGAGAAGGCACCTCCGATGGGGGGTGTCAATAAGGTGGCGCGAGACTTTATGCGCTCTGCAACATGGAAAGTTTGATCAATAAAGTAACCATTGCTTGCACAGCTTCTATATTGTCAGGGGGCTTGAAAAAAAGGACAATTACTTAAAAAGGGGCGTGGTAGAGAAAAGGTTAAAACAACTGTGCTAGACTGTTACCTAAGTAAAAACAGCATGTGACGTAAAATGTGCAAGCACACAATTGACGAAAGCAATTTGCACTGAACATTATTTAATTTATTCGTGTGATCAATCTCAATTCCCCTGGATGTCAGAGGTGCGTTTCACATTCCCAGAATTTTCTCCCGGCTCACTGACCCTGCCATCAACGACATGTTGTGAATTGTGACTAGATGCCTGCGTCCTACACTAGCAAACAACCTTCCTATTCTCGCTCGCAGGCATCCAACCTGCTGAGCTTCATCGTAAAGGAGTCACACTGTCTCTAAAACGCCGTGCCATGGAGCCTGGACACCTGCTCCACTCAGCGCTCACCTGTTCACAGAGTGCGACTGCACGGCGTCTCAAAATCGAGACACCTATGTGTACCTACCACACAGCAACTCGTCAGTTTATCTGACAACAACATACGCGCAGAGCTCTGGGCGGATCACCGATAGAAGGCGGAGTAATTACATCAAAACTTAAGGTTTTTCACATGACACAATAAAAATACTCATAACGTCCTAGGGCAGGGTTGACGAACCTATTTGCTATCGCGTGCCACTTTGTCAGTTACCGCTGAGTAAGCGGGCCGCACAACTTTCTAGTTGTACTATGAAGCTTGTTAAAAACGAAAAAAATTGTTCATCAACAGAAACAAACAACAAACGAAAGCATCGCCTGAAATGCTTCGCGGGCCGCACGAAATTCTTTTGCGGGCTGCATGTTCGTCACCTCTGTTCTAGGGTTTTTTTACTATAAATCACTAAACATTAGTCGACTTTATCACTCTTCGCAGCTCGGTCTACTTTCCGGCAGGATCATGCGGTGGGCATGCACAAACATGCCTTATCACCCAGTAGGTGCATGATTAGTCGACCTACACCCTTAGTGGTGGATATAAGTACCGGAGATGATGGGATAGTGATTATTTACTATCCGATCCTATCCTGTTGTTAAAAAATGATATCCGTATCCCATCCATCTCCTGTTTTTGTTGAAATCATGCTATCAGAATCTGCATCCGAAAACTGTCTAAAAGTGTATATTTAATAATGCACAACATACATTTTATGCAATATCTATTTTGTTTCATGGGGCAAAGCTCTCCTGGAGCTGGAGCTATTGTTACTTTATCTGAACATGATAGTCGGAAATAGTCACATGACAATTTCAGAATGCATGACCTGCTTAGTTGACCGCGACATCTCTAATAGCTCAGTCCCACATGCATGGACGAGTGTTTTCATGGTTTCAGGGCTGGCAACTGCCAGCGGCTTCTTATCTGCGTTGCGTGAACTGTAGGCTAAACCCTAAACATGAACCCGGATCCTTAAGCCTGGCCCTGACCCTTAGCCCTAACCCTAAGCCCTGAACGTAAACCCTGACCCTAAACCCTGACCCTAAACTTTGACCCTAAACCCTTAACTTAAACCCTGATCCTAAACCCCAACCCATTGTCTCTTTTCGTATCGTACTTGTCACGTGACCACTTCAACCAATCTTGCTCGACTAAAAGCAAAATAGTCCCAGCACAGCTTTGGATCACGAGACAAAATAAACACTACCTACATTTTCATGCGTAGTGCCACTTTACCATTACCCCATCTCTTCCTCACTCACGCACATACCTTTGGTCAGCTACAACTAATCAGCTCATATGATAACAACATTAGACGTGCGGCGCTCTGGGCCGATCACCGATGGAATGCGGAGTGGTTGGACAACACTACGAGACTCCGTACTTTCATCCCCGACACTGGTACCCCCCCTTCTGGAATGACCCTTCCGAGAACAACGTGAGTTCGCCTTAACCGCCTCCGCACCAGTGTTGGACGTTTACGCTCCTGCTTGTACAAATGGGGTATGGCCTCCTCTGCGGCCTGTGAGTGTGGCGCAGAAGAACAAAGCGTCAATCATGTTGTCCTCCGATGTCCAATCCATCGACCTCTCCATGGACTGCACGGCAGGACGGTTCTGGATGATGTGACAATTGAATGGTTGCTCAACACCTGCCCCGAGATATAATGCGGCCAAGCAGTGGTCTGACGAACTGACTCAAACGACGACGAACTAGATTTAATGTAAATATCACACATTAACATGATAAAGAAAGAAATTTACAAGCCATTTATTGTTATGCATGTTACTTAGTGGGGCTCCCGACTTTCAGGATGAACAATTGGTACAAAATTTTGCGACATATGCACGAATAAATTCGGTATTTGTGTAAGAGTTGCATGAAACCGAAAAAAGAGCCGCGAGTTGGCCAGGCCTGCTCTAGACCACAGATCACAGTAGGCCTGTGTTACAGGCAAGTTTTGCCTGAAACAAATCGTCTTCGTACAAAAATAATCTTGCTGAAAGACCCTCAAACCTGAGGAAGCTAGAACAACGATTAATGGCTGTAACCAATCAAAATTTGATCATTAGTCAGCTGACTTGACTACAAACTGCTATTCAAGGACACTAACCTCAAGTCACCTCAGTGAAAACGTACCTAAACGTCAGCAGAAGTCACAAGACAATTAGCTAATGGTCAAACACGACCAGGAAATGCACACGACAGGAAATGCGCAAAAGGAGCACGAACTGATAACCAGAGGGTGAAAACCCAAGCACCAACAAACACCTGAAGGTTCCAGAATCTTGTGGAATCAGCCAATCACCAGTAGATTCAGCAAGAAGCAACCAATAAGAACACCTAGAATAAAGAGGTGTTGATAAGCTCTGAAGCAACCTTCAAGTGTAAGTACAGCTACATTTGGACTAAAAATCAGTCTTTTTAAAGACTCACTCCGCCGTGGCCCAGGGGCTGCGGTTAAGCCGTTGCGGGAGCCTAAGCGCCAGCAATGGTCAGGAAAAACTGGCTTGTCCGAATGAATCCCTGTCAGACTAGCTCAGAAAAAGTGGCTTGTCCGAATGAAGTTCTGTCAGATTATTTTATGAAAGTCAGACTGTGAAAGTGGAGTTCTGTCAGTTTAAGTGATGAATGCTGCATTGTAACAAAGTAGTTTTGACAGGCAAGACTATACTGGTGTTCATGTTGAAACTATTGAATTTGGCCAAAACTATTGTTTTGCTAATTTACTGTTGAAGTCTGAGTTCAGTAAAAAGGTTTACTCTCTTCGCCGTTGAAGGTTTTACCTTCTTCCGCTTCCACCTCAGGATGCCGTATAGAAAGTTAGCAATGCTCCTTTTTATGCCGCCGTGGTCAAACCACGCTTGGCTGAGGTCATTCATCATCTCAACACGCACGAACACTTTAGTGTTCGTCCGTTCCTGCTTGGCATGTTGATTGCATCTCTTTGTAAAGCGCTTGGGTCGAACCCAGCTCGCCAGCGGTCCCTAAAAATTACATTCGATTCTTCTTCGAATCAACCACTTCTTACTGAACTTACTTTCGACTGAAAACAGCTACACCCGAAGTTTTGATTAATGGTAAATTTCCACCTGAACAAGCGGTACTTGCCTCTCAGAACGAAATGCGACCAGTTAGAAGTGAAACGTGAACATATCAGTATCATATCAGAGCTAATAAGATTAAATGCACATATGACCAATGAATGTAATTATTAAAGTATTACGTTCTTGAGTGAATTATCAAATATGATACTTATTGCAATTGAGTGGTTATATAGAAATGGAGATTAATGAAGCATAGTAAAATTAAGTTTTATAAGTATTTTATAAAAATGCTTGAATAGGGGAACCAATCCGAAAAGATTGTTTATCTCCTTATCGCATACTATAAGAAATGAATTGATAGTATGAGAACTACGTGAGCGTTGTAACATATTGAGAAGTGCTTGAATATTGCGAAACATCGAAATTTGGTGAGTACCGTCATGTTTCATTTGCACATTGTTACTATGACTAATAAAATTACCAAATTAAGAATCAAATATTCTTTGGACGTGTGTATCTCTTAACGTGAACAGTTAAGAAAGAAATAGTAGCGGGCATTTAATAGGGTTTGTTAACTAGACATAGTTTCTGCGAGAACGATCCCAGATTCAGTAATGAGAACTCACGACTTAATGATATCTACTGGATCTAAAGCACAACTATGCCACCTTTAGGGGTCACATATGTTGTAACAGCTGCTTCAGCTAGCCCTAGTCCAGGTACCTAGCAAATAATTGCCACTACGTATACTGAAAGATCCTTATCTTGCTACACCAATAAAAGATTTATCCTGACAAATTTGGGGTGTCCAATCAGTACAATTTGGGAGGGAGCATGGGACTACACTACGGTACAGAGATTACACCATAGATAGATTACAGAGATGAGCGGAGTCACATTTTTGGACTCCGGCTCTGCTCCTGTTTCCTGTTTAAAGACTCCTGTTCTGACTCCAAAAATTTTGAAAACATCAACGTTGACTCTTGTTCACACTCCGAAACTTCCAAGTAACTCATCAATTCTAGAATTTGTTTACTTGCTCTTTTTTCTATACTTTATTTTCTTGCTGATTACCGTCTTCCAATCATCAACTCATTTTCTTGTTTCCACATCTTGCTTTCACAATTCTGCGTAGGGTTTGACTTTGTCTACTGCTAGGATCTGTGTTTGTCCAGCGGTAGAGAAGATTTGAAACTTCAAGTGCGTCGTCTTTACAGGTCTTCCACAGAAAACAGATGTTTCTGTTACCGTTTGGTATATCTTTTGATGATCTTGACATGGTTCATACCGTTACCTTGGAATGTCCTTTTGGTTACTTCTATCATGGAAAGACTGTTTTGCATGGAAATGTTTTTACCAAGATCAGTGGTATGAGCTGGAGCTGCTACCCCTACTGCAAACTCTTCAATCAACTGATGCATTTCTGATGCAATTTCAGATAGTCTTTTGGGCTCTTCCAGTGCCAGGGGGATTTCTCTTCGGGGAGTGATTAATTCAATCGATATTTTGGCCATAAGTTGCCATAGTGGTGTAAGAGGTGGAGGTGCAAGTGCACCCCAAAAAGTTTTTAATTGTTGAAAATCAGGGCAAAATCCCTGAAAATCAGGGCAAAATATTTAAAAATATGGGCAAAGTGTTTGAAAATCTTCGCAAAATCCCTGAAAATCCGCGCTAAAATGGCGCCCAACATTGTTTGATTTTAAAAAATGGCGCCCAACGTTTGCAAAAGACAAAATCACATGAAGACCTTTTTTTCTTTTTTTTCGAAGATCATGCAAAAAAAGGTCTTCATGATCTTTGTAGGAGAAAATAGTCGCACAAAAACTTTTCTGGCAATTTGGCGATATTCGGGCAAAAATCCTTTGCACCCCCCAAAAATTTGCCTGCTCCCACACCTATGACTTGCCAACCACTTGCGTTAGATGGCCAATCAAGGGCTCTAAAGATGCGAATTTTCGCCTAGTTTATTTTGAAAGATGCAATAAGTAACTTGCCACTTGAACTTCTTCCTCATGCCCTGATGACGTCATCCAAATATCCCTCGACCTACCTCACACTCAAAGACGTTTTGAGTACGACTGTAGAATTGAAGATGCGTAATGGTACGTGATATCGATTTCCCATTAGAAATTTGCTGATGGATTCAAATCCTTAACCTGTGTGGAGACTACTCATTAGAGGAAATCCACTTTCAACGAACATGATCTGTTTTAGACAACCGAATTGCTATCACGATGATTGGTCACTTGGTACGGCAATAGAGATGTTCTCGAGCCACGTCACTGTCAGTGTTTGCGATTCATTGTTACGTTTCAAATTAAAGTAATGCCTGTCAGGTCCAACCGAATGAAGTACAGGGTGACAAAAAAAACGGCCATCACCTAAACTTGAATAACTTTTGAAATAATTAATCAATTCTTTTTTTTTCAGATTTACCAAGTAGAATTAATGTTCTAAGATTCTACCAAATTTGACCTTCGAGATGCCATGGACTACTGAGCAAAATATATTTATAGTTGAGGCATATTTTCGGAAGAAGTCTATCCACGCAGCTCAATTGCAATTCACAGAACGGTTCGGATGTCGTGAATTTCCTGTCCACTCAATGATCTACAGATGGGTCATCAAGTTCAGACCCATGGGACTGCGCATAACCTCAATCACCCCCTGAGCACTGTCTGCAAAGGCCATTACACTCTGTGAAGTGCACTGCCTGGGTTGCCATCTCCAAACATGGCATCATTGGACCATTCTGGTTCGAGGACGACAACGAGCGG
>Ga0210059_1016928_pt1 | contig 10466 bp, 6 predicted proteins | sample Ectturendosymbi2_FD_188042 | JGI IMG/M metagenome (GOLD analysis project Ga0210059, IMG submission 188042) | Ecteinascidia turbinata endosymbiont from Florida, USA - Sample 2 (SPAdes) (version 2) | ecosystem: Host-associated > Tunicates > Ascidians > Unclassified | place: Key West, Florida... | reverse complement strand
ATTTACGGCAATGAGCAGATTTCTCAAAGTGAGAGAGGGTTATTTTACATTGTTGATTCTCAGCAAATAGAAGATTTCTCGAAATGAGAGAGTGTTATTTTGCATTGTTGATTCTCAGCAGATGGGAATTTTGTTAGGAATATGTACAGACCATAATGTGTCTGCTACACTTCCAACACCAACTACATTCTCATTTCCTTTGTGGTCCAGAGCATTATTATGCTCTATAATAGCTGCCAATTTTCTTTTCGCACTATTAGCAGAAGGGATACACAGCACCAGCAGAATACTGCTTTACAAGCCATGTAATATCCGTCAGTCATTCTTTACTAAATCTTCTGGCACTCTCGTACGCAGCTTTCCCACATTTGGATGCATTGGCTGACTAAAAGCCCATACTTAGAGGTAAGTTAAGTTTTTTCAGAAGTTCTCAGCTGTCCTCCAATCGCGCTTTCCGCTCACCCAAAGTGCATGCTCACTCCCATGTTAAACAAAATCACAAAACTTTTTAATATAGCTTCAGCACCACTATCGGTTTATCTGTTTCCGCATTGTAATAAACCAAATAAATCGGTTTAAAATCTCAACTAAAACCTCCGACAAAAATATACCAAATTTTTCATATATACCAAATCAAAAAATTATTTATCACGCTCTAAAAATATACCAAAATTTTCAAATTTGGTATATATACAGTATATACCAGTTGGCAACACTGGTCCCAACCAACACAGAACACATTCAAACATACATTGCGTATTCATTCTATAACTCTTTGTGACATCACCATCCAGATTGTTACCCATCGTGTCGACTGGTTTTGTTGCCTATAGCTTCAGCACCACTATCGGTTTATCTGTTTTAGATTCTGTTTGAATAAGAGCTGATGATGCCTACTTTGTAGGCAAGATATATACTCTGTAAGATCTTAGTGTCTGATTCTGTGCTGAGAAAGGATTTCTTTCAATAGACACGATTTTCTTGCCTTGCGTTTGTTTTGCTTCAATATACGCCAGCACGGCTGCAGAATCTTATATTTTAAATTACATGTGGACGACCGCAAACTTCATTATTGAAGGCCGCATGCGGCTGCAGGTTGTGCACCGTTGGAGTAGACCATTGCCGGCTTACATCTATTTGAAGTGATGTCGAATCAGTAGGGGGATTAGAGAACATAGTTTATGTACAGGAATCAAAAAGTTTTTCATCTGGAGCAGTAGCTAGTATAAGGGAGAAATTGAACTTGCGCTGTGTGCTAAGCCCGAAGAGACGAAACTTCAAGAATCTCAATTTCAAAGCTACAATATTTTGCCCTCAGATTTGCATTTACAAATACGTCATTCGGGTGGAAGCGGTCTAAGCAGAGTTGCCAGATCACTTCAAATTATTTCAAGGACATTTTTTTCAATGAGGTACGGTCAGTGGCTTGAAGAGGTCTGGTGATGCCCGGGACGACTGCTTGATTGTATGCCCCCTTAACACATTCTAGTATTGAGCAGTGCAGTAGCGTATGGTGGTCAAAGAAACTGGATACACGCTGTTTGTAACGTCACAAAATGACGTCATGTTGGCGTTGGTTTGACGAAGTTTGTTGACACAGCATTCCAGGGTTGCCAGGTTGGCCCTTTGGGGGCCAAATTTCATAAATTTGGTCCCAAATAACACTGCTGGCCCTAAAATTTTTTGTTTGGCCCTTTTCTAGAATAGACTGGCTCCTTGCAAGAATTAGATCTGACCACCCTGAGTCCTGTCTGAGAAACCATATTTTTTCACTTTTCCACTAATTCGTTGCAGATTTTCACCAAGTTTCTATATTTTGAAGGTTTTTGATTACAAAATTTTGTTAGGATCATTAGAGTTTCTGAGTTAATGTGAAAGTAAGTTAATCAGAATAGGCCTACCTGTTACTTGCTGCAGTTGTAGAAGTAGCAGTGAGAACGTTACCCAACTTACTGTTATTCAGGTTTTGCACGTGTTGGTTGGTTTTGTTCAGATTGTTGTTGATCGCATTAGCACTTGTCGTGGATGGTAAATTTATCTCAGTACGGCTACACATGGAAATTTATTCTCCTACGATCTTTCATCACGTACTTCTTTTGCTATTGCGCTACAATTGTGATTGAGGAACATTGCCATTTAGTAAATTGCTACGTTTGGGTTCACATGACTGTGTAACTGCTGATAAATTTGGAAAAAATGGTTGGCCCTTTTTTTGACCCTCGTCTTAGAATTTGGCTCTTTTCTGGAGGGAATTTGGCCCCTTTGCAAAAAGTAGATCTGGCAACCCTGCAGCGTTCATATTATTCTACACGCACTCTCATTACTCGTTATTGTAGCCTACAATGTGTCACTGTAATACACAAATTAATCAGCGCTCCAAGTTAGGATACCGGTGTCAAGCGAAATTTCTGACTTCACACCATGTACGCATGCACAGAGTGATATTCTACATACCAAATACGCTGAGAAAACTGATTACTAGGGATTAGGAACTCGTGTGTAGGTAAGTGTGTCGGGATAGGGTGAGAAAAAGAAAAATAATTGAGGTCAACAACCAAGTCCGAAAATTTTCAATGGTTAAAGTTATTCCCGTACTATAGCTTGTTGTGGGTACCTGACATCTAGCCAGAATGTTGTAATTTACACAACATACATCAAAGAAGTAGTTGCCAAACTTTATTCTTAGAAGTAAAATAACTGAGAAACAATAACAGGTCAGAAATTTCGCTTGACACCGGAACAAAACACAGCACTCAACGCTAAGACAGAGCAGTTCATAACTGCAAAAATATCCGACTTAAAACAGGGGAGTAGAACACACTCAATACCACGTCAGAGCAGTTCACAACTGCAAAAATATAAGGCTGCGCATTCAAAGAGTGCAGTAAAAAACACGTTACGATGGGGGCAGTTCACAAATTTAAAAAAATGGCTGCACGAACGTCTCGTCGAATAGTAGTCGAGCAGAGAAGGTATGCGGCAGGGATGGCGGACACCTGGGGTTGGCAGTTTGAAACTTGCTGAACTAGCCTATACAAGAATTGAAAATGTGCATAAAGTGCGCAAGAAAACTTCCGTCTTTATTTATGTGGCTGTTATATGTACAACTGCTGGGGTGACGGAACAGATACGCGTTTGTGTGAGCCATTATGATCAATCCGCCCAGAACCTCGCCAGAAAGCGTTCACTAGGCCAGGGGGTTCTCACAGGCTACGTTAACCATGTACGAAATTGAAAAATAAGCAAAACGTATTTTGACGACACAACCTTTCTTCAATAATTTACTTTTTACTACACAACTGTTAAGATGGAACAAATCTATACATTGCTCTGTTCATTTACGTTGTTTATTCTTGATTCTTGAATGTTCAACATAATAGTTTTTAAATGAACAATTTAAAAAATATTCAAGAATTTTCAAGGACGCCGGAAAATATTCAAGGACAACAAGATGTTTTTCAAGAATCAAGGACACAACGCGTTTTGATAGCAAATTTAAGGACAGTCCTTGGCGCTCAAGGACATCTGGCAACCTTAAGTTTAAGCCAAACTTGATCCAAGAGCGTCAATTTATTCGGCCGCATTGTTACAAACTGATCGCAAACCTGGAAGATTTTCGGTGTTCGGAAAAGAATTACTCTGAGAAATGCTTGGTTTTGTTGTACTTCAACAGTGAATCTTCTATAGCAGCGATGCCCTATCTTTTTCAAGGAGCGTCGAGTTTGATCATGTGATGGCGCCCACAGGCCAGCATTTCCTTCCAATAGTTTTCAAGGTTAGCATAGTCTGGGCATTTCGCTTAGGTTTTGAGGTAGAGACTCATTTTTTGACGGATGAAACAAGCCAAAGCCTTTCTGAAATACGAATACAGCGCAAGTTTGCACCAAGACCTTGACGCGGTCTTAGTGAACAATGCAAACGCCTTAGCAAATGCACTGGATAGCCAAAAACAGGTAAAAGATGTGATAATGCATTGCTTCCGCACGCAGTAAGGGCGCTTGAGTTAAGTAGGTCCTCATCAGAACCATTGTGAAGAACTGAATATTCACTTCTCCAACATTGGCAAAAACATATCCTCCAGAATTTTTCCTCCGCTTTCAACTTTTAATGACTTTTTAGTCTTTGTCTAATTTGTGTTCAATCCACCTTCTTTATCGTTTGGGCCAGTTTTTGTAATGCACTGCTAGGCCGCACTTCATCTCGGGGCAAGTGTTGAGCAGTCATTCATTTCCACCAATCAGTGCTGATGAAATAAGTCAAACAAGTTCTTTAAAATTTCTGCTAATACGCTAGTTTATCCTTATGGCTATACGAATATTTTAATAAATGTAGGGCAAAGTGAATTTCCAATATTTTAAAATTGCTCAAATACACCCATTCCTGATGTCTGCTCCCAAAGCTGATGACAACAGATCAATATCCATACTTCCAATTTCCTCAAGTTTTTGAAAAAATAATATGCAGCACATTGTAGGCAACACCTCTGCTACAAGTATTTGTATGCTGAGCCCACAGAAATACGGCTTCCGCATCAATCATTCTTCTGAATTGAATATTTAACTGTGTTAAACATACTGATTCTGAAGAAGCGGCTTGCCTGCGCGCTTACGCACTAGGCTAAAGGAAGCTGCCAGTAGCTTTCGTGCTACGAGGGATGTTATGCTTACCGCGTCGCATGTAGCAGCCACCGCGCTGCTACAATTCCATGTCCATAAAATACCATAAAATTAAAGAAACATGATGTTAAAAGAACTACACATAGATAGTTACAAAACACATGAGAATTTTTCTATTCTGGATGGCAAAGTATAGCAGTCTTTTGACTATCCCAATTCAAACCGATACAGTATGAGTAGCCTACTGCGAACGTGTGCAGGAGTTCGACCCTTAAGTAAATTTGTCCAGGTTATAAAGACAAGAATATACTTGATGTCAACTGTCACTTCCCAGCTGACAGACTTCAGCACTGTCTAAACAGCAAAGCTTGGTGTGCTATTAGTTCTTATCAGAAATGGAACGGTCCAATATTTTCTGAGTCCGAACCGCACATAGCCAGCAAAACCCAGCCCATTTATGCCCTGTGGACAGAGGACATTTCTTCTATTTCAATCCGGTGCCCCCATGGCCCGCTAAATAATTATTCCACTTAGGCCTGCTTACCATTATCAAATAAAAACGTTAAAACGATAGTGATTTGGTAGATATAAAAACACCTATTCATTTTCAAGTAACTAGTCTCCACAAAAGCCAATTGGTTTTACTCACTTTTCACGCCACCGAGTGGTTCTCCAAATTCAAAATTTTATTTTAAGTTTTTTCATTAGCGGGCGTTAGCGAAAGCGACCCGGTGAAATCTAACCGCTAAAAATGTCGTTAGCGACCCGCCCAATAACCGGATCAGAAGCGGCGCCTGCCATCTTTAGAGCCTTCTTATTTCCTGCAACATAACAGCGCCGAATGCTAGCGCAGTCATGCCACAGAGAGGGAAGAACATCAAACAAATCTTACCTATGTGTATCAACGGCGGCGGAAGGTAGAAATGATTGATATGGCCAGAGGCGAAGAATTACTAAAAAAAAGCGAATGATTCGTGTTTGACAAAACATCAAAAATCAACCATAATTTCTTCACTGAACATTGTCACAAAGATGCAGAGTCGTGTAATCAGAAGACAAAAAAAATCATAATCAGACGCACGCCACGCTTTTCCAAAAACATTTAGCGTTTCTGATTTCTTGAAACAAACCCTGAAGCAAACACAGACACCTACTACAAAAATGACATTTTACGGTGTTCCTATTGAACATTCGAGCTTTCTGTAAAATTTCTATGAACAGACAAAATCATTAGGTGATTCAATCTTTGCGGTGCGCACTCATGGTCATTCGGAGGTAGCATTGTCAAATGACCAATAAATGAAAAAGAACGCTTTGCAGAAGAAGTTGTAGCTGGCAGCACGTACATAAGTTACAGGATTTCCTAACTTCAGAAAAAATGTTGCAATTCAAAGTAAATGCAAGAGTGCTAGAAACTACGTCTTTCCTTTTCTCATTGACACCTGACACTGCATCACTCAGAACAGCCAACTGAATAGAAAACCTTGCAGCATCCAGATCGTCACCGAAATGCTTTTTCACGGCTTCCAAGTTTTCTGCACTCACGCATGCTTGCAGCCGAAATCAGCAATTCCTCGCATTTAGCATAAAGATAAAAACTTTCCTGGTTTAATCTCTCTTGTATTTCACCATTGACGCTGTCGGCAACGTCGAAGTATATCATAAGATAATAATCTTTCGGTGAACTGAATGTACATGACCTTGGGCCAGATTGCAGGGAGGTCTACGTGCTCTTGGAACAGGGGATCCGCAGGTTGTAACTCCTAAACTTGCTGCACGGTTTTCTCTCAAAATGAATAAAATGCAGCATTAGATCGAAAGCACTGAACAGCACTGCATGTTACAGTACTTCAGCACATTTTTGGCTTCAGTTGCAGTGATGTCCCTACACTGTAAGACTGTACTCATCTGATCTGTTAATGAATAAACTTGGTGCAAAACGCTGTGGCAAAAAACAAATCAAACGTCTCAAGGTTTGCATGAATTCCACTTGCTTTGGTTGTAACTTCCAAGCACGTTACCCCGTCGTTAACAACGGAAATAGAAAGCAAAGTTTCCAGCAAAGCTTCGCAATTATGCAAAACCGATTCGAAGGATTTCACTTTGGCAGTCCACCTTGTAAGACAAAAAGGACGCAATGCAGCTCCAGTAAGGTCAAAACCAAGGGCGTACGCAAGGGCTTGGGGTTAAACCCCCCCTTGAGCTTGATATTTTACAAAAACTTTTACCTGCGCAAAGGAGATTAATTGTTTTCGCATACTTTTTGCTTGTTAATTTGTCGACTTGATGCAAATATCACGGAATAAATTTGCATGCAAATTTCAAGGAACATTGTAAATGGGCCAAAAAGTAATAATTAGGTTTTGGTGGGAATCTGGGCTGTTGTCTGCATCCAGAAACCATCTCACTACTTTTCGCAGACCTTTCCTCCACTACGCTACGCATGTTTTAGATTGTGCTCCGCGATAGTTCACTCTATCCGAAACAATTGTCTTTATTTTGTCTGCTATGGTTGATCAGCGCATGCGCTGACCGCATTGGCTACATTACAAATTTCGGTAGCATGATTGATAGAACTGTTGCACGAGCTCAAACACAGCTGTTGTTAGAAGCATTCAGGCATTTGATAATGTCTCATTAGGGAAAAAGGAAAACGGAAAGTTTGCTGGACTTCTATCAATAACAAAAAAAACGAGTTTTCTTGCGTATTTCATGCCGGTTCTCAATTCTTGTGTAGTTTAGCAAGATTCGATCTTGCAAACCGAGGTGGGTCCCAGCCATTCCAGCTGCACACTTTCTATGCTCGACTGCTTGTATTTGACAATACATGAGCGCAGTCTCATTTACCGTTGTAAATTGCTCTTACGCGGTGATAAGTGTGTTTCACTCCTCTGTTTTAACGCGTAGCCTGATATTTTTGCAGTTATGAGCTGCTGTATTGTAGCGTTGAGTTTATTTCCTCCGATATCCTAACTTGGAGCGCTGATAGTATATAAGTGCAGTGACACATAAATTAAAGGGAATGCGTGTCGTAGAAGAGCATGCATATTATGTCAACAAACTTCGCCAAAACGTTGGTTTGGAAAAATGATTATGACGTCAAATTGTGACGTCACAAACAGCGCTCACCAAATACAAATGACCACCATAAGCTACTGAGTGAAACCCCCCATGAACATTTTCTGCGTACGCCACTGGTCAAAACTGAGTCTCATTTTTTCGAACAAATCCGTTCGTTTTGGAGAAAACTGAATAAGGTTGGAAAGCTACTGAAGGTGCTTGACTACCAGCTAGTCGTTTCCTCAGCGTTAAATAACTAGATTTGTGAGAGGACGCGCTGATATGCAACTATTTTTGCTTCTGAACAATTGACAGTCTGTGGATCAGGACCCAACACCAACTAAAGGTCGAACATACTATGCGATTCTTTCTCTGCATGTAAATTGCTTTCTAACTGTTTTGTTAAAAACTACTTTCGGATGCTTATATTGGTCTGGCCGGGCCATACCAATATTTTGGTTGCGCTGCCCTTGTGTATTTGACCACTAAAAGTGTTAAAACGCAGGAATACAGAATGCTAAGATCCAAAACACTATGTTTACAAACTATCACTGGTATTTCCAAAAATCTTGTTGTCCGACATTATTTTAAACAGAAACGCTATGTTGCTCTGGCTTCACGTTCACGTGCATCAATGAGTATGTTCTATGTTTGAATAGGCTATAACCAAACCAAGGAAAGCAATGCAGTTCAGATTGCTTCTTGAGAGTGATTGAGGGGAAAACGCTGATAGCTTTATTGTGCCTTGCAGCATCTTGGCAATCTTAAAATAGCTGGGAGGTCGTTTATTCGGGAGACTGATTCACACTCCTGCAACAATTTGATGGACCGCTCAAGTAGCAGGGCATCTCCTTGGAATCATACGCTACACCGAATTCCTAATCTAATCACTTTCGTAACTACTTTTCTGAGATTGCATCTGTCCAAAATATCAAAGGATTACTTCTTTGCAAAATATCATTTACCAAGGATGAAAACGTCTCTGGGTCAGTTTTCTTTAACCCTTTAAGTCCCACGATCGCCAAAATTTTGGCGCAGATTTTAAACGCTTTAAAAGCTATAACTCGCCAGCTACTATAGCTACAGAGCTGTTCAAACAATCCACGGATTCAGCAAGTCTTCTAATTTCGATTTTAAAAAAGTTGTTTGATTTGGGTGGGGTGACGTCACAAAAAAGGCAGTTTTTTTAACTTTTGACCAACTTTAACTGGCCCTGGGCGCTAATCCAATGAGCCATTTTTATGGCTCAAATTTTTTTTGGAAACGATGATCATCCGCGTCTATAGAGCCCTTGATTTTAAAGTATGTTCTTCCCAAAATTTAATCTGATATTCCCGAAAATTTGAAATCCCTCTCGCTTTATTCATTTGGAAAAACAATATAAAAACGCCCTGCCATCTTGCCAAAACTTCTGTTAATTTTCTTTCATACACTTGTCACTTTTCTGTAATATTGCTTTGATGCCCCTCTTTTCTCTTGTCTTCTACCTCCGCATTTGCTCACCCCACCCCTGTACATAGGCAATAGGCGTGCTTTTCTCTCACTCAGTGGCGTAGCGAGGCTAAGTGCCGCCCGGGGCCCACCATAAAAGTCCTGCCCTTTCCACCTCTCAAATTTGTTTACAAAAATATAAAATGAAGGAAGATCATGTTTTGTGCTTATTTAAAGATATAAGGATTAATAAAGCATTTTGAAGATCACAATCAAACACTGACAAACTGAAATGAGTCTGTTAAGGTTAAGTTAACCCTTAACACGGTATCAGAACGGGCTCATAAAAGATCACGAGTATATGAAACACTCCTTGAAGAATTATGGAGAAAAGAACATGGATCAGGGTCGACTGCAACACTAGTCTAGCAGCATAAGAAGAAAAACCAAGTGACTGTGATCTAGATGAACATAGTATCATTGACCTTGGATATCATGTAATAGATACCGATAAAAAAAAGAAACGGGAGAAGACTCATTCAGCCAAATGAATGTCGAATGACAAAAATCATTGAAGTAAAACGGACTCAAGAAAACTTCTCTTGTAAACAGTCAGAACTCTAGCAACAGGAAGCAATACAAGGCAATTGAAGGCAGACACCAAAGATGAAACTGAGACAAACAGAAAACAATTGTTGGCAAGTGATCCTGAACAAAAGAAGAACAAGAGTTGATTGATGAATTTTTGGAAACATAAGTGCCTTTGCAATGCTATCAACAACATGACAAGATTTGTCAATCATTGTGTAAAGCATCATTTCATGTTAATCACAGTGCGAATGATTTTCTGCCACTTGGTGGGTTTTCTACCAGGTGGTGGGCTTTCGGTCAGTTGAGAGATTTTCTGACATATGGTGTGTTTGCTACCAGAAGTAGGGTTTCTGTCAGTTGGAAGAGTTCCTACCACTGGGGGAACTTCTGCCATTAGTGGGCTTTCTGCCATTAGTGGGTTTTCTGCCATTAGTGGGCTTTCTGCCATTAGTGGGTTTTCTGCCATTAGTGGGCTTTCTGACATTAGTAGGTTCTCTGACACTTGAGGAGCTTTCTGCCAGGAGGGTCTCTGCCATTGGTGGGATTTCTCAAGGTTGGCAGGCTCCCTTACAGTTGGTGGTTTTTCTGACTTAATGAAACAAACCAAGAAAAAGGGTATAAAAACGCAATGTTTGGGCGTAGTCATTCATTCAGTAACAGCTCGAACTTGACTTGCAATGGGTATACAGTAACCGGCGAGGGTCTTGTAGAGCTAACAAGTTAAAAAGCAAACAGCTTCTAGTAAGCAATGTATTCTGATTTGACAGT
>Ga0210059_1016927_pt1 | contig 10466 bp, 9 predicted proteins | sample Ectturendosymbi2_FD_188042 | JGI IMG/M metagenome (GOLD analysis project Ga0210059, IMG submission 188042) | Ecteinascidia turbinata endosymbiont from Florida, USA - Sample 2 (SPAdes) (version 2) | ecosystem: Host-associated > Tunicates > Ascidians > Unclassified | place: Key West, Florida... | reverse complement strand
TCAGAACCTTTTCTGTGTACCATTAATGTTTTTCTTTCATTTATTTTAAGATCACATTAAAAATTACTGCCCTGCTCTAAGCGTGGCCTTAAAGTGTCCCCCAAACCAATATTGCCCACCCCTGATCTAGGGTATCAGTGGAAGTACCGACGTTCACCAACCATCCAGGGTATCAGTGGAAAGCAAGATGCCGCGACGTATGCTCAAGTTGAATGACGTGTTCACGCAATGAAAGTGACGTAGCAGGTGACACGAAGAACCAATTTGCGTTGCGCGTATCGCCTCAAGCAACATCATATTATTGGATAGTTCGATGATGCACGGGCCTTCAGAGTATTTGTTCAGGTGCAGAAAGTTTCCTCCCACGAATATTTTGAGGTGTTTCGCAGAGATAAAACGAAACCCAAAAAACGAGTTTCTGGTAGAAACTCAGGCAACGTAGGACGTCATGCTGCTTGTGCCGAGAAAGAAATACATCGTTATATAGTGGCTGACAGTCCAAAGTTCAAGAAAAAATTAATAATGACACAGGGGCCTTCTCAAAACTTTGAGTGGAGTTTCGTGAAAAATCAGCCTAGTCATGCAAGATGTTTCGAGGAAGGCAAAAAAAAGGCTTCAAACTTGAAAAAGGTTATGTTTGTAGCATTACCTTCACAAGTCAATTTGCTGCAATTGATTTCTGACATTTAACGGAAATGACTGAAACTGAATGGCACGGTTTTGACTAGTGGTAGCTTAGTGTCGTATCAAAAGTTGTTGAAATTTTAGGTACAATCAAAAACTTTGCGACGTGCAGGTGTTATGAAAAACAAGACTTTGCTAACAGCCACTTGACTGAAGAAGGGATTTGTTTCATAAATAGGAAAACGTTACTTTAACCTTCAAGTCAAGAGCAAAACAAGCAACTCGTCTCCACAAAGGTGAAGAGTTTGAATCCAACAGCAAATTTTTTAATAGGAAATCGATTTCACGCACCACTACGCATCTTCAGTGCTACAGTCTTGTTCTAGTAGTTTCCATTTGATATACATCATTAGTGGAAATCAGACAGGCGTTTCAAAAGATACTCTAGACACGCTTGTTATTTTACTAGTATGGAACAAAAATTGACTACTAACATTTTTCGTTCTGGAAAAGGATTAAACAAGACTGAAAGAATGACCCAAAATAAATACAAAGTTTGGCGAATAGAAAGTATTTCATTAAGATGATCTTCTTACACTTGCATAAGCGCGAATAACGTCTTGGTTGTTTTTTGTATTATAGTAATAACATACTGATTGTTTATCAGATTACGGCTAAAGGATTTTATTCCTCAGTCAAAAGGTGTTAAGTTTAAATGAATCAAAAACATCTCATTCTTCTTTACTTCGTTGCCATCACCACATTCACCGAAGTTTTCTTATTAAAAGGAGGTAAGTAGAAATATGAGAGACGTTTATTTGCTTCTATTGCAAATGCTTTCTCCTAAAGCTTTAGAGCAGCTTCCATCAAATAAACACATTGCTTCATTGTTTCAAACGCAATTTGGAACAACACCAGTTTCTACCGATTTAATTCCAAAATGTTTGAAACCTTGCTTAAAGCGTTGTCCACACATCACTTGAAATACTTTTCTATGTGTATGAAGCTCGTCGTTGTACATCCTTTTTGTCTAATCAGTGAATGATTTCAAGAAAAATAAAAAAAAAACTCTACAGAGTTCTTTCCCCAAAACGTTTTCTTTCAAGAAAATCATGAACGCCAACGTTTTTGTGTTACGAGAAAGTGTACAACAACATATGCAGTCTCAAACCTTTTTATTTTGTTTTCTAAACAATACACAGGTAATGTAAATTACTCCCTTCTTTAGCAAAAACAATCACTGATGTGATGCGCAGAAAAAGGAAGCACCTTCATACTTTTAATACACCAGCATAAAAATAAGATTTAGAATGAATAACACTACTTAATATCTGCAAAGTGCATGTTATGTGTTGGAAAAGTTAACGGAATAGATAATTATAAATCACCTCACCTAGATTTGTCTGTCAATATCATTAATACTGTCATTACTAAATTAATATATTTTCAAGAGAAGTTAACTATTTTCAAAGAGACAGAATAAAAACAATTCTTACTTTGTTCAGGATACCACTCCAATTATTTTGGCAATGTTCAAAGCCTAAAATTTGAAACCGCTTGGATATCAACTACACTATCGTTTTCTTCTAAACATACAACCTAAGTTTTTGTCTTATTGTTTTTAAATTCAATTTGAGACGCATTATCTGCTTTGGAAATGCATCACGCTTTCCTAACGCAGTAGTGCTGACCGACTCACTCCGCAATTGTGCTGTTGATTTCAATGTGATGGATGACGTTAGGTAAAACATCCAGGTTGTGGCTATTTAAAAACCTTTTGGTAGAGTACGATGCATGGATTTTCAAATGCAGTCAAAAAACACAACCATTTTGAATGCAAGCTTTTAGAAAATATGTTGTCCAATGACTATGCTTTAAAAAAGATGTTGCTCAGTCTCCATGCTTTAAAATAGATGTTGCCCAATCACTATGCTTTACTATATTCTGTACCGTCATCCTTGCGCAAAGCTTGATAAAAATTCTCTACTCTCAAGACAAGTCAAATTTGGATGTCATCTTCCTTCTTGATGATTCCGGAAGCGTCGGAAGTAAAAACTACAAACTGGCTTTGCAGTGGATAAACAAAGCGACGAATTCATTAAGGTGTGCTTTCGTTTAGTGGCTTCACATTTCTTGTTTCAAATTATATATTTCTAACGGTATTTTGGTCCAATGACATTTTTCTTTATTGAAAGAAATATTTCTACAAATTATGAATTTGTAACAGCTCAGGAAAGGGCTCCTGCTAATAAAAGCGAAATATTGTTTTTCCTATTCTGTCCCTTCGGGTCAAACGTTGATCGTCAATACAGTGAAGCTTTTGAGTATATGCTTTTCCCGAAAGGTCGGAATGCTGGAGTCGACTGAACATTTTTCTGTCATGAGCTCTGATTGTCCTCAAGTAAAGAAGTCAGAATATTGCAGCAAATATTTCAAAATATCAACAAAACGCTTTTTTCTATTTTTCAAACCATCTCTAAAGTGTTAGATTTAACTTTCATTAGAAGGCGTATCGTGAGCAAGGATCGATTTTCATTCAAATGTGTCAAATGAGCCATTTGCTAATCAACACGCTTTTTGTTTTTAATAGATCGCAGGTGGAATCGGATAACTTGTGCGTCGGACTGATTAGGTTTTCCGCACGGGCAACAGTTGCTATTCCATTGCAGCAATATGACTTCTCAGCTCTTTCAGGTATGCTTGTTTTCGTCAGAAAAGTTGGTATGAAACATGAAATAGCGCCAATTTTAGCACAATTTCTTTGACGCTCCTGTCTCCTCACTCCTTATATTATGATTGTTACAAAATCGTCCTTTTCCAATTACTTCCTTACTAAATGGGAGACAATTGTTGATGTAGCTTTGCATTTGCAAAGGCTTAACTTTTAGATGATTTTTGTATGGCCACAATTTTATTTCAATAAAGCAGGAAAACATTCACTTCAAAAGACAAAATTTCCTGGGTGAATTTGGACTTCATACATTTTTCAATGTTTTCATTCTTTTCTCCTTGTTTGTCAGCAACCAGAAGGCAATGATTGAAGAATAAAACGTTTTTTTCTCAAGAGTCAACAAATTATTTTTGAACAATGGTTTTTCAAACCTATTTGAGTGCCTTTATCAAAATGTTTTTTCAAACCTATGAGCAATGTTTTTCAAACCTATTTGAATGCCTTTATCCAAAACGCCTTTATGACGATTAATTTCATATGCCTTATCCTGCTTTTATTGTGCAACTTGCAATGAATCACTCACCGCATTTGTTAACGATGTGGCCAACATTTTCGTAGAAACTCTTGATTTTCAGATTCTACTTGATTTCAGATTTCGTAGAAACTCTTTGATTTTTAGATTTGTTTCCACAAAATCTAATTTTCCTTTCCGAGATTGAAACATTTTCAGGTTTTTGCTGCTAAAATCAACAAGTCAACCAAATTAATTTCAAAATTACACGAAGGTATTAACCCTTGTAATAGAGGTTGCAAAATCTTTCTTTCATGAATTTATTTACTGTTTGTGCTTCGTTCAGACGAAAGTTGTGCTTTTATTTATATGCCTTATGTCTCGATATTTGCACAAAGTAAATAAAAATGGCTTATATGTCTTTTAAATGCAGCCCGGACATTTTCATGTAAAATTTTATTGATCATACATGAGGTGTTTCCACGTACAAGAATCAGCAGAATTCACGTTTGCGATAAGGTTGAAGTTAAACTTGTTTTGGCAAAACTTCAAAAATTATATATAGAACTTAAAAAAATTATACAAGTCAAGCAGCTATGCCCAAACTGCATCTCTCGTTTTTCATTTAGTGCTGTAAACATAAATCGGGGCCAGAAACAACACCAATTCCTTTGCTAAATTAAGCCAAAAATGCAATGCACGAAATTTTGGTTTCGTGTGGCTTAGTCAACTAACGAAACGCTGAGTAAAACATTTTGGGATATAATGATAAAAAGGAAAAAGTCATCAATCAAATAAAGTTTTTGTGATTCCTCGTCTGCTTTCATCTGATTTTAATATTTTATTGTAGAACACTACACACAAAATCAATCTAAACCACTAATTCGAAGATGCAATAAAATTGTCGCCTAGCAATCACCTCCCACAAATCCTTCCACATTCTAAAAAGGCTCCTGGCCCGGACGGTAACAAACACTTGTTGCAAATAAAATAACTTGTGTCTAAACCGAGCATGGGTGCGTGAGACAATCCGCTTGGGTGCGTGAGAGAGCATGGGTGCGTGAGACAATCCGCTTGGGTGCGTGAGAGAGCATGGGTGCGTGAGACAATCAGCTTCTGCACCGTTTAGAAAAAACAAATCAAATCTTTAGACTTGAAAGGTCGAACTTTGCTCCTCAAATGAGTGATTTGATTTCTTTCATATGGCGACAATGAATTTTCAGATTTTGTAAAAATGTGCATCCTTTTCTCCCAGTAAAAGTGCTTACTACCATTTATGGATATGGGGGCTGGTCAAGGACTCCTCTGGGAATCAGTGAAGCTGTAAAGGAGTTCCGGAGAAATGGAAGAAAGAATACCAAGTATCTGTTAATTCTGATAACAGATGGCGAATCAAACGGAGGAGGATCTGCTCTTGTTTCAGCAAACGAAGCCAGGTACGTTAAACCCAGTTGTTTTGACTTGCTAATCTCACAAACGTGCACACTTTCTGTTTTTCAAAAGGGGATTGCCCAAATGCGCGTTGTTCTTCAAAGCCATTCGGTTTTATGTTGTAAAACCAGTAGACTGGATCTTCTAATAATTTACTTGTTTTATTTGCGGCATACAATTGGCATTGGTTTGCTTTTTTGTTGAAAATCACTTTTGTCCTGTGACAGAGATATAAGTACGAGACCAGTGGAAAACAAAAAATAGGTTTATTCTAAAGCTAATTGCATGACCATTGCTAATTTAGTCAACACATTTATAAATGCGCACAACATCTTCCAGGAAAGCCACAGGTTCTCCAACGAGGACTGTCTGCTTCACGTTCCAATTGTCTAAACGGTTTTATTCTGCCATTTCAATTTAATCTTGCAAGAGCTATGTCAAATGTTTAAAAACATTATCTCAATTTTTTGCACCAAAAGAGGCTGACATGTCAAAAGGGGTTGATTGAGAAAACCTGCTTGTAGCATAGTTCAACTTTTATTAATTGACATTTTCACTTGAACACCTATGGACCATTGCAGATTTTCCACGTTTTTGTAATCAACAGTTCATTTCAATTTCAAGGTCAGCAAATATATCGATTGTGACTGTTGGAGTTGGAAGTTATGTGAACAACAACGAATTAAAGACAATTGCAGGATCGAATTTCAACTTTCTGAAAACAAACGATTACAACACTCTCGACACAATACTTGAACCATTGAGGAGAATAATCTCAAATCTAACAACCAACACAAATACAGGTAAGGGTATTGACCATGTGATATTTCATTGCAACGGTGAACTTGGTATGATAAGATAAATCACGACCAACTGCTTGTAACGAGAATCCTGGCTTCATCCTTCTAGCGGACAATACTTCCAGAATAACAGAGAACATTTCACAGATTCAACGATTGAGTGGATCTATCCATGTTTCAAACTTAGAAGGCAGAATAAATGCTATTGCGAAACATCTCAAATATTTCAGCGCATTACTTATTGCTGAACAAACCCATCAAATTTGATTTTCAGAAATCGCTTCGAAGAAGAACAGTAACATTTTCTCGACCAATGCAATTCTTAAGATCAAATCAGTAACTCCTTTAGCACAACGCTATCTACCTGTTTCTCCAAAGATGTTATCAGGTGTGTCATTAGTTTAATGCTTTACTTAGAAACACAAAATAACGACAATGCGGTTTTTGAAAAGCGTAAGAGAAAACTTAACTTTCACTTTCTCTGCTTCACTTCCGCGTATGACAATTTTTAGAAAGATAGCATCACGTTATTGAAACAGTTTTCTCTTTATTGCATTTTCACCTGTCATCAGATAGCGCCATCATCTCAAACATTTATTTGGTCTTCAGTAAATAGAGACAAACTATAGGCCCAAGCGCTTGTCTCCATGGAGATGCATCAAGTTATTCCATTGTTCGTTGTACATGAAGACCAGCGAGATTAGAGAATTTACAATGTTTTCATAGTTTTTCTCGGATTGAGAATTTTTCAAAGAGCTCCGTTAAGTTTCAACGCAATCACAAACGTTTGCAGTGTTCCCATTTTTTCAGACATTGATGACTGTGCAAGCAACCCATGCCAAAATGGAGCAACTTGCACGGACTTATTGGCTGATTACAACTGCTCATGTCCTTTAGGTTATACTGGAAAAAATTGCAGTGTAGGTAAGAAATTCATCATTTCAACACTTGTTTTTTTGTTCTTGGAACTCATAATCGAAAGATTCATCAAACAGTCCAGCTTGTGAATGAAACATCGAGAATCGTCCAAAATTACCTTGATTTTTCATCAGATATTGATGACTGCGCAAGCAATCCATGCCAAAATAGAGCAACTTGCACAGACTTATTGGCTGATTACAACTGTTCATGTTCTTATGGTTATACAGGAAAAAACTGCAGTGCAAGTAAGAAATTCATCATTTCAATACTTGTTCTTTTGTTGTTGGAACTCATTATCGAAAGATTCATCAAACCATCTAGCTTGTGAATGAAGCATCGTCCAAAATTACCTTGATTTTTCATCAGATATTGATGACTGTGCAAGCAACCCATGCCAACACGGAGCAACTTGCACAGACTTATTGGCTGATTACAACTGCTCATGTTCTTTAGGTTATACTGGAAAAGACTGCAGCGCAGGTAAGAAATTCATCATTTCAATACTTGTTTTTTGTTCTTGGTACTCATAATCGAAAGATTCATCAAACAGTCTAGCTTGTGAATGAAACATCGAGAATCGTCCAAAATTATCTTGATTTTTCATCAGATATTGATGACTGCGCAAGCAACCCATGCCAAAATGGAGCAACTTGCACAGACTTATTGGCTGATTACAACTGCTCATGTTCGTTAGGTCATACAGGAAAAAACTGCAGTGTAGGTAAGACATTCATCATTTAATGCTTGTTTCTTTGGTGTTCGAACCAACAACCGAAAGATTCATCAAGCAGTCTAGCTTGTGAATGAAACATCGAGAATCGTCCAAAATTACCTTGATTTTTCACCAGATATTGATGACTGCGCAAGCAACCCATGCCAAAACGGAGCAACTTGCACAGACTTATTGGCTGATTACAACTGCTCATGTTCTTTAGGTTTTACAGGAAGAAACTGCAGCGAAGGTAACAAATGCATCATTTCCATTCATGTTTTTTCGTCATTGGAACACATAATCTAAATATCGATGAAGCAATCTAGGTTGCGAATAGAACAACAGAATCGTTCAAAATTTCTTGCTTTTATAAGAGATGTTGAAAAATTACACAAATATTCCATGTCAGAACGGGAGGTCTTTTTCTGACTTATTGGCTGATTACAATTTTGATATTTATCAGGACGAACAGCACAAATTTTCACATAAGATGGGGACAGGCTGTTGGTCAATAAAAACGTTTGGAATCCATGTTTCAAAATTTACATAATTTTGAACTATAACCACGTATTTAAAGATATACTCCATTGTAATTTGGCACCGCCCCTGGCGGCACTTTTATGGGGCAGCACTATAGGCTATGTTGTAGGCTATAAACCTGTACGGGCTGTATTGAAATAAAAGTGATTTTAATGTCGAGACACTTCTTGAAGTTGAAGGACGTTTTTGAGTTTGAGCAAATTAAACTATCGCATGTGTATTCAAGCGATCGTTATCTTAGCCAAACAATCGTGCATCAGGGATTTTATATCAATAGGCTCTTTTACATGACGCTGCAACACGGTTCTCAAAACGCTTATCAACTCACTAGATGTCAAATTTTAGTGATTCACTGTACGGTTGATTGGTCGATGGTTGGTTCATTGTTGACGTCTGATCGTAGTATATGACGTTATAGAACTTGGGAGTATGGTGGATGACTGTGGGCTATTGCTCTCACTTTTAGGGTTTTGTCGCTAGATTGGAACTTTTGACCCTTTTTAGGGATATTTTAGGGATTTATGGATTTTTTAGGGATCATCGGAAAAGTATAAAAATGTGTAAAATGATGTTTTTCAGTTTATTTCGGAAATCATATTTGGTTCTATTTCTAATATTTATCACAGCACTCCGATTTTATGTTGCATCACTGGTGTTGGGGGCGGGGGTGCAGGGGGTGTAAGCGCACCCCCAAAAGTTTTGATTTCGTGAAAATCCGTGGAAATCTGGGCAAAATCTCTGTAAACCTTTACAAAATCACTGAAAATCTGAGCAAACTCCTGAAAATTTTGGCACGAATGGCGCCCAACGACGCCCAAAATAACATGAAGAGCTTTCTTTTCGGATTTCACTTTTTATGGAGTTTTTTTCGGGTACGTTTGGGAGAATTCCGGCAAAAATCCTTCGCACCTCGAAAAAATTGCCTGCTCTTTCACCTATGTGCTGCACAATCACAGATTTAGGGATTTTTTTGTACTGTTCTAGGGATTTTTGAAGTTGCATTTTTGAGAGCCCAGCTGTGGGCAAACGAGTGGCTGTGGTGAGCTTTAAGCTTTTGTAAATGCTCTTTAAGTTTTGTACCTGCGAGTAAAAGAGCTTTGTTGAGTCTAAAAACATTTCTGGGTAAATCTAATAAATGTATAGCTGGATTTGTGCTCGTCAAAATGTATTTCCGTGTGTGTGTAGAAATATAATCTAGCTCATCATTCTCCAACATGGGTTTCGCAGAACCCTAGTGTTCTGCAAAACATGTAGTGGGGTTACGTTAGTTTTAAGGGTTCCCTGAGGATTCTTCGTTTTCTTTTATGGGAAATTATTTCTTGCTTCAGTATGTTGATGCGTCATTATGAAAATTTTTAGATCACCGTACTGCATTCAGATTCGAAGTAGGCCAGTTAGTTGTACAGGAGGTTGAGAGCAGATAGCCGAAAAAGAAATATTGGTAGGTGTTGCGTCACTTGTTGTTCATTGTTGTGCAATTAAGAAGAACGTTATTGTTGCATCACAGTTATAAGATGTTGCCGATGTACAGTTCACAGTAGAAAAAGAAGGCCCCGTTGAATTTCTGCAGTTTATTCAAAAGTATAACCTTGGGAACTCTGTTCCAAATATAGTAATAATGCTGCAGATTTTCCTCACAATTGGCGTTAGGGTTGCTGGCTGTGAGAGGAGTTTTTCGAAAATAAATCTGATCAAGAATTGCTTAAGATCTAGTATGAGCACCTTGCGTTTGAGAAATCTTGCCACACTTTCTACAGAGCAACAATTGACAGATGAAATAAATTTTGCCATTGAGGAATTTGCCAACAAATAGGCAAGAAAAGTTACTGTGTAGTAAATTGTAGTTTTCATTTCAGAAATACAGATGTTCCTAATTTTTTGCTCTTTTTTACCATTTTCCCTATATGTAATTTTTGCTTTTTGTTCAACTGTTTTGTTACTTAATGTTTGATTTTTGTGGTGTGTATTTAAAGCATATCATATTTGAGCATGTGAGATTACTGTAATATTGTAATGGTGCACAGACTAGTTAATATATATAGGCTACAAACCTAGAGCCAGTCACTGTGCAATACGTATTTTTATGCGCTTGGGGGCGCCAAACTCAAGGGCTGCCCACACTCTAGCTACGCCACTGCATTGATAGCCACGTGTGGTCTTTCTTCTTCCAATGAATGTCTAATTTTTGAACATACAAATAAAACAAGTTAGGACGTACTTCTCCCAATAGATATTGCAATCCATAAGTATGCAACG
>Ga0210059_1016925_pt1 | contig 10467 bp, 3 predicted proteins | sample Ectturendosymbi2_FD_188042 | JGI IMG/M metagenome (GOLD analysis project Ga0210059, IMG submission 188042) | Ecteinascidia turbinata endosymbiont from Florida, USA - Sample 2 (SPAdes) (version 2) | ecosystem: Host-associated > Tunicates > Ascidians > Unclassified | place: Key West, Florida... | reverse complement strand
AATAATGAATAAAGATATTATAAAAAATCTTTATACCACACCTGTGGATAATTTGTTTAAGATCTTTATTAAAAAGTTTGAATCAGTACTTAATAAACATGCCCCCTTAAAAGAACTCAGTAGAACAGAAATGAAATTTCGTAGCAAACCGTGGCTGATAAAAGGAATTAGGAATTCTGTTAAAACCAAAAATACATTATATAAAGAAAGCAAAAAACGTAATTCACCAGAAAGCTTTCAGCGATATAAAATGTACAGAAACAGTAACTCATGTGAAGGAAAAGTCCAAAAAATTGTATTACAACAATTTATTTGAAACAAATAAAGCTAACGCAAAAAAGGTTTGGCAAGGAATTAATGATTTATTAAGACGAAAGAAAAATAGGACTTTTTCTCTTACTAAAATTTTTGCGACTGATGGCCGAATCATCACTGATGGCAAAGAAATTTGTAATTACGTCAACGACTACTTTTCCACAATAGACTCATGCATGGCATCAAGCATTAGTGTCCCCACTAATGCTGATATTCATTACAAATCTTGAATTCGTTTCAACTCCCAAAATCTCTTTCTAATGCCTATCACCCACAATGAAATTATAACCATTATAAATTGACTTGACTCATCAAAACGTTCTGGTGCACACAACATACCAGCAAAATTCATAAAACTCTCTGTAAATGTTATGGCTCCTATTCTATGTGATCTCTACAATTATTCCATTACCAGTGGAGTTTTTCCAGATATACTAAAATTAGCGTAGGCCTATGTAATCCTGGTACACAAGTGACCCAAAAGAAATCTGCGACAACTACAGACCCATCTCCTTGTCCCCATTTACAATCAATTAAACAATTTTTTCTCAAGCTTCCAACTACTGAACAAACAACAGTTCGGATATCGGCAAAATCATAATACGTCCCTTGCTGTTTCCAGTATTTGTAATGCGTTTGTGCAATTTTTGGATGAAGGAAAAATAGCTTGCTCAATTTTTAAGACCTAGCTGAAGCCTTCGATACCCTTGATCACACAATCCTATTGAGTAAACTGGAGAGATACGGAGTAAGAGGATTGCCTCTGCAGCTTATGAAGAGCTACTTAACAAACCGGTATCAGAGAACAGTTGTTGATAATTTGAAATCGAATGAGAAACTTATTACTTGTGGAGTACCACAGGGATCAACGCTGGGACCTTTTCTATTTTAAGTTTATATTAATGACTTGGCTTTGGCAAGTGAATTCAATGTCGGCATGTTTGCTAATGACAAAAACTTAACTATGGTTTCTGACTATTATATGTCCTTACAAACTAAAGTAAATTGCAAAATTCAAAAAATTGATAATTGGTTGAAGTCAAATAAACTTTCTATCAACTACAACAAAACTGAATACATAATTGTCACTAGAAAGAAAGAAAAATGCAACTTTCGTATAAACATCGGAGGACATGAAATATCTCAAAAAGAGTGTATCAAGTATTTAGGAGTGATGTTAGATGATTCCTTAACTTGGAAGCAACATATTGCACACGTTTCCCGTAAGTTATGGAATGGTTGTTGGGCGTTGTCCCAGATCAGAAAATATTCCAACTCACAAATGGTTAAAAAAGTGTATTTTGCATTACTTTATCCGCATATTCAATATTGTATAACCAACTGGGGATGTGCTGCTAAGTCTGTCTTAGATCCTTTAATCAAACCTCGTATGGTACGTATTATGACGTTTAGTTTTAATAAAGCTTCTTCAATGCCGTTGTTCCACAAATTAAACCTGTTGACGCTAAACAATGTTTTCAAATTGGAAATCGCTAAAGTTATGCATAACATAGAAAACAATGACACTTTCCGGACTATATTTCAAAAAATTTTGAACGAGTGAATTGCACACACAATTATAGCACCAGACACTCCAACAAACACAACTATGTATTACCGAAAATTAGAACGGAAACCGGGAAAAAATCAATAGTTTATTGGGGCCCAAAGATCTGGCAAGAAGTTCCACCGGATATCAAATCAAAACCTTTACTGCTGATTTTTAAAAAATACGCCAATCATTTAATTCGCCACTATATAAACAGATGATGCCGGCAATCCATGGATTTATAGTTTAGTGATGTTACAGAACAACGTTTACTTGAAACTTATCTTGCATGTGGATCGTATCCATTATTTCTTGGTCTTGCTCATCATTTGGATTGTACAAGTATGATTGAGTAAGGTTAAAACAATGTTCTGGTCTTTGATTTCGCTGCTGCTGATTGGCTCAGGGCTAGTGAGCGCGTTCGTTTAGGGTCTTTGACAACAAGTGATTGGGTGGTGGCAGACGGGATGACCGAAGTGTCTTTTCGCCGCCCCCCGGTTTTACTGTGTCTGTATTGTTAAGTGTACTTGTGTTAAGGCCAACTAATGACCAAGTTAAGAACATGGTTGCAGCAACGAGTGTACATGGCCAAAGGGTACAATTCTTTTACTCTAGCCTGGACACCACGATATTTTCCGCTCATATTACTTGCGCCATCATAACCTTGGCCACGTATACAGGGTGTCCATAAAGTCCTGCACACATTTCAAAATGTAATTGCTAAGCCGAACAGATAAACTAAGTTTCTCTGTTTGACTTACATCAGTCGTTTCATCCGCTAGTATCGAAAAGTATTTGCATTGGGAAATATCGGAAAGTATTTGCTTTTGTATGGCATCACCCATCAAAGATATAATTTGATTTTGCATTCTCCAGCTTAAATATGAAGCGTTGCGGGGAACCTTTAAAAAGAGATCAGATGTTTGCTTGTCAGCAGCCTACACTCGCAGTCTTAAGGCAGGTTTAAATCTTTCTTAATGTGCTGTTTTGAACTTTAAAAAAATTTACGTTCCTCGCATCCAACGAAAAAGTCGGGCAATCTTTATCTTGGTGTTCGTTTCAACTGAAGCTATGTTTTTACGAGGTGTATCTCAGAATGAAAGCCGCGACAGCTAGCCACAGAAATTTTGGTCGCATTATATGAACAAAATATCAGTCAAGCGTATTTTGAAAATAGCCTTTTTGGAATCGAGCAGTTGACGATGCTGTTTTCTGTGCAAAAAGTCCGATATTGAAATGATTTCGAATAAAAACAATTACAGGTTCTAGCTTTGCAGCAGGCTATTTGAGGAATCTCCTGCCTGGTTCTGCTCCCATCTTCTTGCAATGATTCAAGCTTGTGCTCATCATTCAGCAATAATAGTAAAGTCACAGCAGTGACCACCATCAAGCGAATCAATCGCAATTTGTTGCGTGTAAGGAAACTAGTTTCGTGTGTTACATATCTTCAGTCCTTATTCAAATAGGATTCTACATCTTCAGTCCTTATTCAAATAGGAGCAATAGGGGTCATGAGGCAGAAAGCAATGCACTTTACTCATTTCATTACAAAAACAAGTAGCAAGGGCAGAAAACAAACTTTATTATTGCTGATTTCAAGTAAGTCACTTTTACAGTACGATATAAAATCATCTGAAGCAATTGCAACTCAATTATTCTTTTCTCAATTAATGGCGTTCGACAAAAAAATTACTCTTTTCTGCAGTGATTTTGCAAGTATTTTTATAATACCGCCATCTTTGATAGACAGCTCTTCACAGACGCAGTTGTGCAGCTGATTGTCAGCTTCGATTTTATAGTGTATGTGCACATGGACAAACAGCTCTCATTGCTGTATAGCTGACATTTGCTGAATGTTTGACAAGCAAAGTATCTTTTCAGCACGAATGTTCACAGGAACAAACATCCATTGTGATGTAATAAATGAGCTGTGCCTGTGACCAAAAGCAGTGATAATTTGGAAATCTTCCTTGTGTGTTTTGACAATGAGATCAATACCACTATCTATTCTAAATAGTTGCGCTTGGCTACTAGTTCTACTAACCAAGTTTGATTGGATTTTAGGTAGAGCTCGATCGATACGGCGTTTTTGGGCTGATACCGATGTTTTTATTTTTCACTGCTGATATTTTGCAACACTCAAAGCACAGTTGAAAGACTTCAGTACGATGAAGAAACGTATAACATGGAATTCTGCATAAACCCAGGTCACAAAGATACGGTAGTCAAAAACCACGGCCTTGTTCGCAAGCAACCAACATCCTTGCGCAAAACCTGGGAGCGAATGTTACGTCATAAACCGGTTTATTGGGATGATTGCGGAGTGGTCTGAATATTGCGCACTACTCGATGCAGTCGGAGGGCTGCAAGTCGTAAGGAACAGTACAGAGAATTTGCATTAATTGATTTTAGACGAAGTAGCAACTTGGGTTTCTGAACACTCCGTTTATGAGCAAATATTCCCGCTATACTGTATATCGGTGGGATTTTGTCGATATAATGCAATATCGCAAAATTCACCGATCGGTTTTTAGTCTTAAGAGAAAGTGTGGTTTTACGCTGAAAAGCGATATGCAAAGCTGCCCTTCCCAGACCGGAAAACGTGGCAGTTGTCGATATCGTGCGTGACAAGTAGATTTTCAGGCATGACACGCGTAATAAAACTTTGGCGCGTGACATTCACGCGTGACTGCTTTTCACTGAAATCATAATGGCGGGTGAGATCTCTTTTCCAGAAAGGTTTTATGAATAAAAACATTTTTCAGTTTTTTTTAGCAGCTCCAGTGCCTCGTGTGTTCATTGGCGTTACTTGAGGTTTGATCCAGGAGAAAAACTTAGCTGAAACGGCCCACTGGTCATTGTAGGGGGCCTACCAGCCAACACTCAGAAAAAAACTTGAGAATTGAATGTGATTACGGATGAAGCCGGCTATATTTTAAAACCCTAAATAACCAGAAAATACTCCGAAAAACGCAAAAATGCAACAACTTACCGAAAAGGATACTAAAAATGAAATATAAGCTTATGGGGCAGCCAACTTTTACATGTAGCTTGCCTGGTGGGGCGATTCTACCCTCTTTCCCCGTCAGTTACGCGCCACTGCTTGTGTAACCTTGAAAAGTCATAGCGTAACTGTTTGTCATTCATCAAAAAACATTTTCGTTCCACTACAAAGTTCCATTCCCGTCCCCACGAGGAAGACTTTTGTGGGCTAATCCCCCCAAACAAAACTTCATGCCCCCCAAGAAATAACAAGCACTACGAATCGGCAGTTTTTGTCACAATTTTTGATGTCAAGCCCCCCTGCACAAACGTAAAGACCCTCACTGAAGATTTTCTGACGAGGGTTCTGCAAAGTTCCGTGGAAGACAGGAAAAAGTGAGTAATTCGTCTAAGAAGCACGTGGATGACAGATCGCATCCGATATTTTCCCGTTGTTCAGAAACAGTATTTCATCAACAATTTACATCCCCGTCACTGTGGAAAAGATAGTTGCCACTCACCATCCACCTTTGAAACGACAACTTCCTATAATTTCTTTCTTGTCACAGTGACTTAGTTAGATGCGATCTACTGTATTATTCACCATTACAAGTATTTCTAATTAGCATAACCATTGTTAAAATAACCGGCTGGGCACTTTTACTTGGAAAAACAGCAATTTCATGTATTTTGGCAGTTTTCCTAGGTGAGGGCACCTGAGCAATATTTGGTGTTAGAGTTCGGCCTTAACCTAAATCACGGGTGTGGTGGGAACGGCGTTCCCACACCTATTTTTGTAGCACTACACCCCTGATCACCTGGCAAAAACGATAGCCTACTTTTTTATTTAAAATGGATTAAGTGTGATTATGACCTCTGCAGCAGGCTACTGTTGCGTTTGGTAACGTGCGAATAACTTTGTGACGTAAGAATGTGCTGTGTTTGTAATGAGATATCTGATTGCGGTAGCTAACTTGGGAGTTATCTAGTTTTCAATGAGTTGTGCTATAGAGTGATTTGCACAAGGCATGATCTCTCTCACTGATGCTGCCATATGCATGCATTAGTTAATAAATGAGTCTTTGTTAAATCGCTCGTTATTTTTTAGTTATTGTGATTTTCTACAGTGCAAACACAACTGCATTTCATATGCATGACTGGAAATTGTTGGAAGGGGGTCGTTAGGTTAAATCGGGTTGCAAAATGAGTCGCTGTATGAAAAAGGTTGAAAACTATTGCTTTAAAGTGTACGCGTGCCCCATTTAAGAACCACTGATCTATGCAATAAATTTATTTGCGACCATACATTGACCTTCTGAAGAATGGTACCGTGGGAGATGGAAGTTTGGTTTGGAACCAAGGTACGCATGCTGTTATACATTATGTGTGAATTGCTGGATAGCTAATAAAGAAGGACAGGATCCCAGGCGCAATTTTGATGCACGATTTTCGCTCAGTTATGAAAAAATGGTTGTTTTCTTGATATAGCTTACCAGTGGTTTTCAACCTGGAAGTAACGGGCCCCACAGAGGTTGTGAACCATTTGTGGAAGGGTCGTCAAAACCTATTTTATGTACATAGCTGTATTACATTTGCTTTATCCGAGTTTAGATAGGGGTCGTTGGGTTATAATGGGTTGCTACAATGGGTCGCGGTACAAAATGGGTTGACAACCACTGGCCTAGACGCTTCAGTCAAAATAACGAGTGACGTTTGGACCCACTCCCCACAGTATTGCTGTATGGCGTAAAAATTTTAAAAATACACATGTGGGTTGCGGCAAAGCAAGAAACTGTCATTGAAGGGATCAATATCATAAATTCCCCAGCAAGCAAAATATTTCAAGCGCATGTTTTCACTCGCACTGGAGGAATCATCTGAAAAACCATTGGCAAAAAAATTTTGACTTTTGCATATTTGATTGGAAATTGTGGATGAATGGCTTTGTTAACACGTTTTTGAGTGGCGAGTGCTGGTATCTTTTAAACGAAATACAACCTCAGTATCTACACGGAAAACAGTTTTAAATTGCCGTTTATTCTACAAGTAATTAAAAATTCAAACATCTATATAGGATGTACTAAATATACTAGAATGACTCCAATCTAAAACGTATAAGATTTCTCAGACAACCTAGGCTATTATTGGCTAGTTTAGGTAATACTATGTGAACCGGGTAAAGCGTTTGCATGCATTTTAATAAAAATTTTACAATCGTAGCCCAATAACGCATGTATTGCCAAAAAAACGAAAATATGTAAAAAAAGAAACATTCAAAAATATTTTGAAACTTTCAAATTTTATCGTTTGAATACCAACAAATATTTGCTGTTTTATTTGTCAGGTAAGTCTTCTGATGTATCGTTATGGTTAGGACAAATTCTTGTGTCCAGTCGCTTCGAAAATGCAGGAATAGGAGCTAAACGTTGGTGTTCTCAGAACTTTTTCATAATGTTCCGAGAACACAAAAAACAAAACAATCACAAATAGGGAAAATCTAATGATTGTTCTACTTGCACATTTTCAAATTATAGTCGATGTTATCGAGTACTATGCATCGGCACGAACCTTTGTCATGAATGGAACAGAATTGTGTGCTTCGGTCTTTGTGGCCCAATTTGTTCCAGACATGCTAAGATTATACATTTCAAAACCTTGTTAGACTTAGACAAATAAATCTAATGAAACTCTAACTGTGAAATATAGCTTTTTGGAAAAACTTTTTTAATTTGATCAAAATTCAACAAAAATGTTTTTCTGATGGCTTTTGCAAAACTCAGGTGCGGAATTGTCAACTTATTGCACCAATTAGAATTCTGCTTAATTAGTCTGGCTCTATCAGCTTACTGAAAAACGTTTACATGGAAATATGGTTTTCTGAGTGAAAAAAATATATGGAGTGTGACGGTTTCTGGTTAAGCGTGACAAGTAAATTGAATTATTACACTAAAGGTAAAGAAAAAAAATCGTGCGTGCGCTTGCCACGGATTCCAGACTGGTGCCCTTCCGCGACAGACCCCTTTTTTCCAGGCTAGATGTGCCACTGCTTCATAAGACGTAGCAAACACTAATCATTTGCTTTTGTCCTGATTTAGAAAGAGAGACAAATTGTGCTAAAGATCAGTTGTGTTCAAACTTTCTTTGAAATAAACATGGACTTGGATATATTTTTATTAATTTGCACAGACTTGTTACTGGCCTTGTGTAAGAAAAATTAGCTAATGCAATTAATGTTTCAGGTTAGCTCCCAAACGGTAGCACTGACTGATGGGTAAAGCCCAGGAAAAATCTAGAATTTTCCACACACTCCATGCAGAACAATAGCGTACCGATTTTATATGTGCAAATATTCAATTGCTGATATATATTCGCAGAATTTTGCCTACTGCATTTTTTTGGACCATAAGGTGCAGTATGATTGATTATCAAAAATTTAATGCTAGCTGTTCTTTTTTCATACATGAGGTGCACCAGATTACAAAGTGCATTAAATGAAGCATAATTCATAACATATCAGAGACTTTAATCAGACATGTTGAAACTCTCAGTCTCTCGGATTACCGTATTATCAGGGAGTTTGATCTGTCACACATGCCTAATCTTCTAGACACGATTGAAATAAAATAGAAGTTGTGCACATGTTTGATTTGGCGCATGCAAATGTAGTCAGGAGCATTGTGGAGTAATATGATCTGTCTGTGATATGTGCTAGCTCAGGGTTTATCAACCTGTGGGCCACGGAATAATTTTTTACAGGCTGCGACCTTGTAATATTGAAATTGGATGTTTTGCAAGGTGAACCTTTAGTCAACAATGAGGGTTGCTTCCGAGCTAACAGGCTCAGCCTTCGCATTGATTGTAGCGCACATGCTGTTAAATGGTTTTCGTTGTTTTGTCAATATTTCTGCATTGCACATGGGCAAATTGTCACATTGGACAATTTGCACAGTCGGCAAACCACAGACTGTTTATTAATTGGGCCACATGCTTGAAAAGGTTGAGAACACTGTGCTAGCTACTCTCGGAACCACATTTGCTGCTCATTGCAATTGTTGTTGGTTTATTACATAACACAATATTTGTTAACTAAATAGCACGGTTTACCACATAAAATTGGTTGTAGTTGAGAAAGTACAACCAGATCCATATATTAGACACACCATATTATAAAGCGCACTATCGATTTTTAGAAAATTAAAGGATTTTAGGTGCGTTTTATGGTCTGAAAAACACAGTACATGATACATACATTCACATTGGCATATTGGCATCCCGATGCATTGCTTAAGGTCAAATTTTAATGAATAATGTGTTATGTTATCTGGAATATCTCAACATACTAGTGTTTTTTAGTTTGTTAATTTGAACTTGAAAGAGTATAATTTAAGTAACTGTAATATGTCTGCTTCGAAGTAATTATAATGGAATATTTTTTGATACAGTGTAGTTTTATGAAGTATTTGGCCTAGTGGTGCTATGGAAGTGATCCATTCCATAGGAATCTAAGGTCATTTAAAATGTATGAGGTGACATTGGAATGTGCATGTGACCTTTCCTTTTAGTACTGTTATTGCATAGTGTTGGCAAATCATGCAATTTGACGATAATAAAATCATTACCATCATGATAACATATACATAAATTTTACTGCCTCTGAATTGTTCTCTAGAGAATGACTGACATTTCTAGAGTGAAGCAAAGAGGACAAGTCTGGTTAAACACTAAGTTATATGCAAGGGTCAGGACAAGTACTTTTAATTACACAGAGAGTTTAGTTTGGCAATCTATAATGTAGGATATTGGAATTCACTTATCTTGACTCACTTGCACTGCTATTTCAGGCATGTGATATGAGATATGTTGTTCTGATTATTATATTTTACTTCAATATTAGTTCACAATATGTGATGGGTGCAACACATTCAGTTTCCAGGACATCTCAGCATTGAAATCTTTCTGACGTGATGAAAAGCACCAGAGAACACAGATGTAGGATTTATATAGTCCTTTCTTGTTTTCTTCTCTTTGTACTTTTTCATTCATTGCAAAATACTTTTCCATTTTGCTGCTGTAAATGTAATTTTGTTTTTTAATTTTGGTAATGGCAATTGGCAACAGGTCAAAGCATGAGATATTCTTTGTGCAAATGTAGTTTGCATGTAAACATCTTGCGACACCACAATGCTAAAGATACAACATATTTTGCATATCCTTAAACATTAATTATTTGTCTTGAGCCTTCTGGATATTTTTTTGTGAAACAATAAAAGTAAAATACATAACATTGCATTGTTTCACTTCATGTTGAGCATTCAGCATGATGATGAAAAAAGTGTTGCTTTTTAATATGGAACCAGTATAAACTAAAATTTTATTGTTTGAGGTAAGATTTGAAATATTTTTGATAAAATCTGTTCATTTATGGAAAATATTATGTGCCACAAAAGTGAAAGAATAAATCTTCCAGTCCAAAAGCATGCCAGAGGTTATCTACAGGGTGACCCAAAAAGATGTGTACCCATGAAAATTTCAATTGTGACTTTGATTAAAAAGCTATTTATTTCAAATTACAACCACACATTATTCAGTTTATGGAAGACCATTCACCAGAGTTTCAACTA
>Ga0210059_1016924_pt1 | contig 10468 bp, 6 predicted proteins | sample Ectturendosymbi2_FD_188042 | JGI IMG/M metagenome (GOLD analysis project Ga0210059, IMG submission 188042) | Ecteinascidia turbinata endosymbiont from Florida, USA - Sample 2 (SPAdes) (version 2) | ecosystem: Host-associated > Tunicates > Ascidians > Unclassified | place: Key West, Florida... | reverse complement strand
CAAACAATGCCCACCCCCCGCTAGATACGGTTTTAAAATCTGTGAAAAGTTAACACACTGCGCTGGAGAACAGGACATATGTGGGACAAGTGACTGTTCTTAAAGAGCACACATCAGGTACACCCCTGTACACCCCATGAAGCTGGTACACCCCTGGAAAATTCTGGTACACCCTGGGGTGTACGATACACCCGGTTGACAAGCACTGGCCTAGGATATTATTGTTAAATTAATCTAAGTAAAAGCATGCCTTGAGTGCATGATTTTTTCCTATAAAAGAGGCTAGATTTACAGGCCCAGGTCAGAGTTCTACTAGCATCACTCTCTGACGGTAAACTCTCCTTCGGTTGTACTGCCCACTGTGGTCAGACAGCAGAAGTAAAACGAAGCTCTGCCTCACAGCATATCCAGGCTCGGGTGGTATGTTGTAGAGTGCTGAGAATCATACGGCCATGGGAATATCTATGGTTAACGTTCTCAGCTTGAGTCTTCACACTAAAAATGAAGTTAGATTCATTTTTAGCAAACAGAAGCGGCTTGTCCCAATAGGACTCTGCCACTCTGTTCTATAAAACGGCGTGTCCAGGTTAAACTATGACAAACTGTTTCATGAAAATGGCTTGTCCCACACAAACCTTGTCAAAATGAACCATAAGTTTTAGACGACAAATTTAAATATAAGAGATTGATGACAATAACATTGTGTTACTTTATGTAACATATTAACTTGTTAGAATGAAACTCTGTCATGACAAATGATAAGTTTGTAATGAAGTAGAAGCAAAATTTATATATATCCACGATCAAACCTAAGGGATTGTCAAGTCAGCAACTCTTGACTGATCATTGAAACAGGAAAAAGGCAAAAGCAGATAAAGTACTGAATCATGTATGATCTTCAATAGGGCAATCTCATAAAAGACTTGTTCACCATAGAGAATCATTCAGTTGATCAATGAGTTAGGTAGAAGTAACTCCTTCCAAATAGGAGCAGGTTATTATGTTGCTGGTTACAGGCTGTCTTCTTGCGTGTTTGTTGGATTGGTTCGTGTGAGAGAGAGATCATGTTGCAAGTATAAAGAATTTTGAATTGGTAAGTGTATTTACATTTTCAAAAATGATGCTTTCAAATAAAAATATATCTGAACAAATCACCTTTGTATTAAGTTTTTATGTACAGAGAAGTGGTCAGAGGTTTTAGGGAGATCACCTAAGCATAGACTTACAAATATCCCCCTAGGTTTAACTGCTAAAGCGAACCCACGTATTAGCTATAGTTAGGCCTAAAGCATAACAATTGTTAAGTCTCACCAGAGAACAACCAATATGTTGTGTACACATACATCAAAAAAGTAATTGCCAGACTTTATTTTTTTATTCTGACAAGCAAAACAACTCAAAGACAACAACAGGTCAGAAAGTTTGCAGAGGTCAGAAATATCGCTTGACACCGGAACCGGAGTCAAAAATTTGTGAAAATGCAGACCTGGAGTCACTTCTCAATTTTGGCTGTAGCAGGAGTGTGCGTGGTCATTTCTTAAGTGAAAACAATGGTTAAAATTCGGGGATCGATGGCGGCTGAAGTCCGAACAGGAGTAGGACTTTCAAATTTGAAAAACTTAGCTGACTGGGAACCGGATTCAAAAAGTTTTGAAACAGGAGAAGAGTCGGAGCCGGAAAAAGTGACACCAGCAACCTCTGGTGTGAAGCGTTTAGATGCTGCAAAAAAATTACCTACCCGATTAGACCTATGCATCAGTGTTGAACATGATCCGGTTTCCGGATCGTGATATCGGACTGGATTTTGAAAAATACTCAACCGGATCAGATACGGCAATCCAAACTGCGTTGATCACTGCAGAAAAACGCTTAATCAGAGGTTTTTTTCGGATATAAACACGATTGTATCAAATATTTGGAAAGGTCTACAGGATTAGGATCGGACCGGATTTCTCAACGAAAATTTTGGACTGGATTAGGATTCCAAAAATCTCCGATTCGTTCAACACTACTATGCATTACACAGAGGTGGGAAACCGCTGCTTTATTACCAGCGTCGCTCCCGCTAACACTATTTGTTAAATTTAATAGTGGCGCTACTGCACCCGTTACTGAATATAAAGCGATTTATCGCTACCGCCATTCACAACCACTCCTTTTGCTGCACTTCAAAACAAATTTTGTTGTTGTTTTATTGATGTATGATCTCTTTTGTAAAACCTAACCTTGAAATGTTTTTGAAAAAAGCTAAAAGAACAAACGTGATTTGGAATATATAGTCAATGAACAGTTACATGATATATGAAATGTTATTTTACAGTGCATGCACATATAAATGAAACACAGACCGCAGAAACGCCCATACAGTGCATTCAGTTTTCTGAGTCGATTGTTGTAGGCTAGCAATCGCTTTTATCAATCCAATTTTCGCGCTGTATGTACAGTACTCGCGCTGTATGTACAGTAGATTGGTCAAACAATAAAAGATCAAATCTATTTTCCACAGACTTCAATGCGCGTGCAAATTGAATTACGCCCTCGATCATGGTGGGGAACAAATCAGGCAATCAAAGCCCCAACTAAATTTGTATGCATTATTTTAGATTTTCAAAAAATTGTTATGTTGATCTATGTTTCATGTGAAATCGCTGAACAAGTTACTGACTAGCCTACTTTTATTTAAAGCTGAGATCCTTGTTTCTGCATGGTTCACTTCATTTGCAGTAGTAGTTTTTTGTATAAGATAGCTCATATAGCCTGCGTGCAAAGAATAGTTATTTAGATATTCGAGAGCAACTTCACCAACTACCGTTTCCTTAACATTCCAGCTTTGAAAGTACAGCCTAAGTTCCGATTGCTGTTAATGTACTTTGCTCCTCTCTCAATGTTGGTCAGGTGCAAACTGCAAACATCAATGATTTTGCAATGCGCTACTGTATATCTAAACATTTTTGTGCTTTTATTAATGACGGCAGTTGTGGTGCTCTTGAAGTGTTTATGTTCCTCTCAATGTTGGTGATGTACAAACACCGATTCTGTAATGCGCTACTGTAGGGCTAACTATTTTTTGTGCCCTTGTTAATATGATTGCGTCTGTGTGGACCATGAGTCTGCAATAAACTACTATTATGATTATTTTAATTTTCAAACTAGAAGCAATGTTCAATATGTAAGTGCTAACCGAATGCATAATTTCTGATAATCGGGCTGCAGCATTCAGTGCTACCACTTTCCTGAATTTGATGATGAGGTGATAGATCACCCGCCATATAAAATTGACTGGCTTAAGGTTACTGCCGAGGAAAGAGAGGATAACTACTATAAAAACAAAAACCTACTTGATAAATTTCAATAACCCGCAGAGGCTGGGAGGGAGGACAGATGCCTTCATGTGACCCTCCTTGTTGCGGCATTTTCTTGAAATGCTTACCTAATCTGTCACCATGAGAGCAAACACTGCTACTCGCGCTGGATTTTTTCAGCATAGGATGGGTCAAACAAAGCGCTACTCAGGGCACGGCAGCAGAAATGTTGCCGAAGGTGACCCACGGCCCAACATAATCCAGCTGAACACCGAGGGGCTCACTGACAGCGACAACAAGATTTCCGTAATTGAGCAGCTAGCCTACAAGAACAAGGCTTTCATCATCATCCTACAGGAGATCCACTGCATAACTGCAGACAAGCTAGTGATTCCCAACTTCTCACTGGCTGGGTCAGTCCTGAGCAGGAATCACGGCCCTGCCACGTTTGTCCACGAGCGGTTGGAATGGTCATTGGTCGATCAGTCTCCAGATCCATCAGAGACTGAGTATGTGTGCGTGGACGTCGCAGGTTACAAGATCGTCAACGTCTACAAACCTCCACGCTCGCGACATACTCCAACGACCATCCTGACGTTCCCACACCCCAGTCTATACGTTGGCGACAAGGCTGGCCTTAATCCCAGGGCCGGATTAAGGGGGGAGCAACGGGGGCAATTCACCTGGGACCCCCGCCGCAAGGTGGCCCCATGATGAAATTTGTTTGTTTCGAATAAAATACCCGTTTGAAAAATTTTGTAATTCGGAAGGGATACAAGAATACAACTCAATATTATATTCCTACATAGCGTTAAGTATCAAAGGGACAAGGGCCCCCTACAGCAACTGATTTATCTACTTTGACTGTCTACTAGTTTTAGTAATCGCTATTGAATAGCCTATAAGTATTTTCGATTTTGATGAATGCAAATATATTTCATTTCGCTAGTGACTTTTTCCTAATAATCGTTCTTTTGGCATGGGTATGACTCTCTACTCGTGCATCACGCCTATTGCACAATTGTCATGAAAACATTACTATTTGCCTGCTAAAAGCTAGTGGTTGCTGACTGCGGTTTAGTATCAGTCAACGTTGCCACTGGGGCCAGTCTTGTTGACATCAGATTGTTGCCTTCTTCAACATCAGATAACATCAAATTTTTACGCTACGGTTTCACATAAGCTAAATGCTTCTGTTAACAAACGTAACAAAGCGCGAGTACCCTCGTTGAACCCGAAACAGGGCGAAATATCGCCATTGAATGGAGAAGTCGTTTGTAATTTATGAAAAATGTTAGTTTCAAGGCAGCGAAGAGAGCTTCTTTAGTTTGAAACGATAACCAAACACACATTAGGGTCAGTGGCTAACTCACAGTGGGCAAAGGGCAACCTTCCCCCCTGGCAAGCTCAGTGCCAAAGCTGGGCCCCTCCAGTTGACATTTTGATATTTAGAATTCTTTAGGTTGTTTTTTGCGTTTTTCGGGGTGTTTTCACTTTTTTATCTAGTACAGACATCCACGATATACAGAGATTCGCTATCTTTCTTAACTTTTTTCTGAGTTTTGGCTAGTGGCCACTTCAACTAAGCTTTACCCCCAAGGGTCAAACCTCTAGTTACGCCACTGATCAGGGTGAGAGATTGATGAAAGAAACTTAAAAATCATGAATCTAACTTAGATTCGTCCTGAAATGAGAGGAAATGTGGGGAAAAAACAGCTCAGTCAACATCAGATTTGTCGCCAAAACATCAGACATCAGAAATTTATTTGAGAAGATCACATCTGGTGTCATGTTAAAATATCAGAAGTGGCAACACTAGTATCAATGATCACGAACTTTCGGTGCTGTCTCGAGGTCGCCGGAGCCGAACTGCACCTTTGTTTCGTCATAATGGGTAACGTGTGGTGGAAACGCACTTTGCTTCGGATGGCTAATATCGTTGTGTTACATCATAAACGCATGAAGCTGTTCAAGTCATTTACACTACATGTTATTGCGTGGTCCGTTAGAAAAGGTTTTCATCAGTCGATTCGTAGAACGAAAGAGCAGAAAACGAGATTGCAATGTTTAGCTAGCGCGATGCCAAAACCTGTCCTGCAATGCCATCAGGACATCAGGCGAGCTATGAAAAGCGCAAAGCTTCTAAGAAGAAAAAACGCAAGGATCTGGCAGTGTAAGCAAAATCGCTGCGGCTGAATCGCTTTTTCTAGCCAAACGTTCAAGCAGCAACGATAAAGCAGTGGCGTTAACCAGAGCACCTAAAAGTTAAGCTGAAAATCAAGACATTAACTTGGAAACAAGTTTCACACTCAGCCTGGCTGGCCATATTGACATGTTCTTTTTCCGGTGTTTATGTTTGTAATCTCAGGTTTCTGCTTAATGTTCGGGTAAATGTTGTTTTTTGCTGAGTTACTCTGTAGTCTGTGAAATATTTTTTCTTAGTCAAGATACACCCTAGTATCCATATCACAAATTCCCCTCTCGGAGCTAACTGTAGGTGAATTTGAGTAAGCACCTTCTCAACTACTGGAAAAAACAAACGGGAACCTTGCTCATCAGCGAAAATATAACTTTTGCAAACGATAACGTCTTGAATTACGTCATAGGGGCCCTCCAGTAAAAATTGCCCCGGGCCCCCCTACACTTTAATCCGTCTCTGCTTAAGCCGATGCAACCAATGCAGCTGCTTTGGGCCCCGCGCCTCTGGGGGCCACGTGTCATGGTGTTTGGGAAGATTATTCATTTTGCCAAATACACCTTGTGCTTGAGGATTCAGTAGAAACGCGTTATAAATTGCATTGTTAACAAAGAACGCTGTCTTCAGACCTAGCAAAATTCCTCTCGAATCTTAGCAAACGTGCGCAATTCTCGTGTTAGTGTTAGTGCTGTACTGGGTATTTGCACTCTACCACGATCGTAACACGGTTGACTGAACACGATGAAGTCACAAAATCACTTCTCAGAGGGACCCCGCGCTTAGGTCTTGCATTGGGCCCCGCATCTCCTGGGGTCGGCCCTGGTTGGCGACTTCAATTACCAGCATGTCAACTGGGGTTAGAACATCCCTGGACGGTGAGAGCCTGGACTCCTAAGCGACAACCAACAACCTTGGACTGTTGTTTAACCCAAAAGAAACAGCCAGTTTCTTCTCTCGCCGTTAAAACGTCGGCACCAACCCAGACCTGGCTTTCGCGAGTTTCGGCCAGGACAGCCGACTGCGGCACAGACGTGTCCTAGGAAAGTTCCTGCGGTCACAACATCGGCCCTCCCACATAACGCCACCAAGATTTGAGGTTCCTGCCCACAGCGATCCGGTGAAGCATTGGAACTTTAGCAAGGCCTATTGGAAGCCCTTTTGCGTTCTCACAGGTGAATCCGTTGAGAGATTGCCACTTCCGGACACACCAGATATTGAGAGCGCATACTAGGATTTTTGCGAGAGCCTACTTTCTGCGGCTAAACAATGTATCCCACAAGGCGGTCGGAAGAACTATGTGTCAGGTTGGGACAAAGAGAGCGTAACCCTCTATCGTTCCTTTATCCGAGCCCCAGTGGGGACTGCCTCTGACAGAGTCCCTATTGTCTCGACTCGGATTAGTCTAATAGTAACAGAAGAAGTGCAGGAGTGATGGGAGGAAGCTGTCAACTCCATCAACTTCTCGCACTCCAGCCGCAAGGCGTGGAGAACCATCAACTAACTTACTGGCAGGTCTGGACGCTCCTCCCGCCTGTGCCTCATCTCGGCAAATTCCATCGCCTCGCAATTGGTGAAGAACGGGGCACACAAGACCGCCGGCCGCAAGGCCACCAGGCTCATCAACAAACAGCTGTCCGACCTATGGAAGAATCCAACACCTGAGGGTCACCGTATCTCTGAACCCTTCAGGCAGGAAGAGTATGCCACTGCCCTCAGACGCCTGAAGCCAGGAAAGGCTCCGGGATTGGATTCCATTTTCCTGGAGTTTATACTCCACGCCGGGTCGGCTCTCAAATCTTGGTTCTGCGACTGCCTCAATTCATGCATGCACTAACTCAAAATTTCAAAGATCTGAAGAAGAGCACTAGTAGTTGCGATCCCTAAGCCAGAGAAGCCACTGGTGGACCCAAAGAGCTATCGTCCCATATTTTTGCTGTGTGTCCCCTTTAGAATCCTCGAGAGACTCATTTACGTTTGTGTCAAAACAATCATCGACCCACTGCTCCCACACGACCGGGTAGGTTTTCGAGACGGGAGCTCGGCCGTAGACCAGGTCACCCTGGTGAAACGAGGATAGCTTTTCAGCTAAAAGAAGGCCGGAGCTGTGTTTGTCGACCTCACAGCAGCCTACGGCACCGTATGGCACCACGGCCTCACCTGCAAGCTGCTGCAATTGCTGCCTGATAGACACATGGTGCACATGATCATGGAGATGGTTGGCAATCGCAGCTTTACCCTTACCACCGGAAATGGCCAAAGGAGCAGGTTACGACGCCTCAAGAACGGCGTACCATAAGGAACTGTCCTGGCGCCCCTACTGTTCAACATCTACATCTCCGACCTGCCAACCACCATCTCCAGAAAGTATGTATATGCTGATGACCTAGCGATCATGCATGCTAATGGAGATTGGCAAGCGGGGGCAGGGGCCCTGAGCAAGGACATGGCAACTGCAAGTGAAAACCTCCAGACTTGGAAGCTAAAGCTCAGCACCACGAAAACGGTGTCGGCAGTCTTCCATCTTAACAACAAGGAAACTAAGCGTGAGCTGAAAGTCAACTTCAACAACGAAACCCTGCCCTTCTGCTCTGAGCCCAAACACCTCGGAGTAACGTTGGACAGGTCGCTCCCGTTCCGCCGACACCTTGAGTCACTTCGCAAGAAGCTAACATCACGTGTCGCACTCCTGAGGTGGCTTACTGGCTCCGGTTGGGGCGCTAGAGCAACAACATTGCAAACGGCTACCCTAGCCCTAGTCCATTCGACTGCAGAGTACTGCGCCTTTGTTTGGTGCCGCAGTGCTCATACCCGCCTCATTGACCCACCATTAACAATACCTTGCGAATTGTGACTCGATGCCTGCGTCCTACTCCAGCGGACAACCTTCCAATCCTCGCAGGCATCCAACCTGCTTAGCTTCTTCACAGCAGAGCCACAGTATCTCTAGGACGGCGTGCCATGAAGCCTGGACATCTGTTCCACTCAGCGATCACCCATCCATCGAGTGCTGTTGCATGGCGTCTCAAATCGAGACACCCACTATAGGCTAGTACCTGCCGCACAGCAACTACTCAGTTTGTCTGACAACAGCAACATATGTGCGGCACAGTTGGCGGATCATCAATGGAATGCGAAGTGGGCGGACAACCCCACAAGACTCCGCACATTAATTCCAGACACCGGTACACACACACCCCCGGAATGACCCTGTCAAGAAGAGCCTGGATCCAGCTTCACCGTCTCCGCACCGGTGTTGGATGTTTCCGCTCCTGCTTGTACAAATGGGGTATGGCGTCCTCTGCGGCCTGTGAGTGTGGCGCAGAAAAACAAAGCGTTTGACATGTCGTCCTCCCATGGCAATCCATCGACCTCCCCACGGGCTGCACGGCCTGACCGTTCTGGACGATGAAACAACCGAATGGCTGCTCAACATCTGCCCCGAAATCTAGCGCGGCCAATAGTGGTTAGAAGTAGAACTCGTTCAAACGAAAGAAGAACCTGCAGAGGCTATGCTCTGTCAAAATTGTGATTGTACAGATGAGAAACGTCTGGAAGAAATAGAAAATTTCTATGCAGATCTGAGCAGTTCTCTGTTTGCTGCTACTTCATCTGCATTTGAAACAACAGGTAAAAAGAATACATGTAAATTTAACAATCCTGGCATTGTTGCAACTTCTCTGTTGGCGTTGCATTGAATGTGCAATTCACCACGAAGGGGATGTGTGCGAAGAACAACACTCAGATATATATTGCGCGAACAAGCTATAACAGAGTGCTAATGGCATGTGATCTCTATTGTTGCTTGCTGCCACATTGTGAAACTTTGCACATTTGCCGCTCGGATCACAGCAAACTGGTGCTGTGACTAGAATGCAGTGTTGTGTCCGAGTCATATTTGTTGAGTCAGAGTCAACCAAAATTTTTCGAGTCAGAATCAGAATCATGACTTGTTCGAGTCAGAGTCGAGTCACGAGAACTCTCGAGTCACTTAGAGTCATTGATTTGCAAACTCGAGTCAATGTCGAGTCACAAAATTTCACGTTTTTTCTACAACATTTTTTGCCATGAAATGGTGCCCGATAAGTCAGAAAATTGTGCCCAACATGCTATGAAATGGCTCCTGATAAGTTAGAAAGTTGTGGCCAGTGTTGTTTTAACAAGTTTGATTGCAGGTTATTTATATCTAAATTTATTGAGAATGCATTTTACTTGTCTCTTTCATTCACAATCATTTCAAAATGTCTAGCCCAACCTTGGTGCAAGTGTTGCAGCCTCTCTGTTAGCATTGTGTCGAATGTGCGATTCACCACGAACTGAATTTGCATGATGAACAACACCCACGTGACGCGAACAAGCACAAACAAAATGAGCATGACGTGGGATCTTCATTGTTGCTTGGTGCAACAGCTGGAAGCTTAGCGCACTTGCTGCTCTGCCTTTCCAATCAAAGAAAGTGGTGCTTTGACCAGGTTGTGAAGGTGATGCCAGGTGCAATATTCACAAAAAGAACGTGCAATAGGTGCGTTTTTTTGCAAAAACGAGGGGATCTTATTGGAACCTTTCAGTTGATGTTGCATTGAAAGTGTGGTTTTCATATGGTCAATACATGAAAATGACCAGACATGAACATGTATTTGTATTTAAATCTTGCAACATTTCAATATGTTACAGAAGCAGACCTATTGAGGCATTTAACGCTAGGTTTTAATGAGTTGAACTTCAACACATCTGAACAAAACAAGTAGAGAAAAGATAAATAACGAAGAATAACAAAAGTCGACTGGACAGTTCAGGGTCACGTCACGACTGAGAATCACAGAACAAAACGGCACCACGTCAACTTCTAATCAGCGCCGCGCCATCAAGCACAAATCGCCGTTCAAGTGGGGCAAGGGCAAAGGGCAAATTCCTCACAATCTCCCCCAACAAATAAAAATAAGCAAAAGGGTAAATGCTCCCGGTTAAACCG
>Ga0210059_1016923_pt1 | contig 10468 bp, 6 predicted proteins | sample Ectturendosymbi2_FD_188042 | JGI IMG/M metagenome (GOLD analysis project Ga0210059, IMG submission 188042) | Ecteinascidia turbinata endosymbiont from Florida, USA - Sample 2 (SPAdes) (version 2) | ecosystem: Host-associated > Tunicates > Ascidians > Unclassified | place: Key West, Florida... | reverse complement strand
CCCGCGCCCGCCCCGCAGCAAGTTCAACCCGCCCCCGCCCCGCAAATGCGGGTACCCCCGCAAATGCGGGTACCCGCAACCCGCGCGGGTTAACCCGCCCCACGCAAGACTCTAGTAGATACATACGTGCTGTAGTGTTTTGTGCGTAACGCTTAGCGTCGTTGTGCGGCGGCTTGGCGCCCGATGCACAATCTCGCTTCAATATGAGATCAAGAAGCTCATTCACAAATTTTGCAAAATTGACGCCTCAGCAAGATCAATAGTTGCCCATTTCGTTTTGAAACAAATCGCGGTAAAGGTATCACGGAACAATATAATGAGAGCTTCAGCATTCGAGGACAAATAATGTGGAGTGCCTTACCACGTGCAGCTTGGTTTTCCGTTGGTTTCTTCCACCTAGGTTGTGGTCGTGTGCGTATACCAGGCCAAACCTCTTCATAAATCTTTCGTGACATGTCTCCAGCAGCCACTTGTTGTAATCAGTAAACGACGTCTGGTATCTCCTGCAAAAACACCAGCAAGGCCGTTAGACTTGGATATTACGAATGTTGCACGTCCTTGCTGGAAACATGATTTAAACTTAACGTGCGACGCAGGCTTTGCGCGTAGCCACGCTGATCACGCGCTAACAGCATGAGATTAATAAAACTAAACGAATCTGTGGACAACGTCCGATTGCACAGACCGCACAGGATCTCGTTCATGCGTAACTTGGCAAGCTAATAAAATATGCAAAAAGAGCAATTTGCGCGAAAAGACGACTTTCATCAGAGTACACGCATTTCCCTCAAACGGCCATGTAACCGCATTTTGACGTTGATTTTAATCAACAAAAGTTTATATGGGAATAGCAAGCCACGACATTTCCACACAGTAGTTTGACAACCGCAAGCATGCAAGGATTCAGTGGTCAGCGTTTCTTTCCGGGCGGAGACACATTAGACGTGAACATAGACGCGACAGCTTATGTCGAACTTGAACCAAACTTACCTCAAATCACAGTTGAACATATCAATCTCTGGTCTTCCATGCACAACCCAGTGAGCGAGCTGCCTCCCTGCCCCACCTCCTAACATCATGCCCCCGCTGTTGAATCCACTGCCAACGAAAAATCCTCGCACGTTTGTCGATTCGCCCATGTTTGGACGCATATCAGGAGTGAATGATTCTAAAAAATCATCAGCAAAGTTAAGTTTGTACTAATTTGCGTTGGAATTCAAAATCTGAATATTATTCTTATCGTAAGTAGTATCCAGTGAGACAGCTGCCTAGCTTAACTAAACACTCGTGCCTTTTTGTGCTCAGAAATTAAGCGAGTTTGCAAACATTTGATTAAATACAGCGGCAGCCAATTACAAAAACGCTGTTTTGGGTGAGGATATTGATTTCCATGCTCTTCAAACAGTCTGCAGATCAGCTATGTTCACCTGAAATGCGTTAGTGGGCCAACAATTATCTCACTTTCTTCGCACATTGACTGACTTCCTTTGAATACTTTCAAATTTTGTTGGAAGGTACTGAGAGCATTTGAATACTAACTGTAATGATAACGCCTGTGTGGTACTTTTAATCACTCCCAAACTGTGATGCTACATAGGCATGTTTAGTGCTAATGGAACAATATGGGTATAGTAAGAAATCAGTTTAGTGCAGAGGAACCCATGAGTAGAAATAAGATAACTAGAAATCAGTATTGCACCAAGGTGTCAGTGGACACGTGGAAATCTGCCAGTGGTTAGTACGTGAGTCTCAAACCCAAATTCCTCCGAGGGTCAAGTGAGGACTTGTACAGTAACCCGAGGGATGCATTATGACGGTGACGCAACAATGGCGGTACCTGAACCTTACTAGAAACAACTTTTAGTTTTTACATCTTATTTCTTGCAAAAGGCATCATGAGTTACAGGCAAATCATTTCTTATCCTCTCTACATTCCTTTGAAAAGAACTTGTTCACTCGCTGGCCGAAAACTTTGAAACAGCGGTGAATAAACTAAGTAATTTAAATGTTAATTATTTGATAATTCCCAAAAAGTACCTCAGTCCGCACAAAATATCCTCGCGGGCCACATGGGGCCCACGGGCCGTGTGTTTGAGACCCCTGGGTTAGTACATGTTAAACAGGCACTAAAGACCACTGTATTGAAAGTGTCGAATTTACGATTATCAAAATGAAGACAGGCTTTCATTCTACTGTACATACACAATAATGAAAAGCTTACTGGGCCACATTGGGCCTGCGGGTTGGACAAAGCTGCTGTAGATCTTTCAGCGTTGTTTTGTGACCAAACACGAGTGTTCTGGGAAGGTGTGGCATTGGGCGTTCGGTTAGAACAGCGGTTCTCAATTGGGGGTGCTCGAACCCCCAGGGGGTGCGAGAAGGGACTCCTTGGGGTGCGAATTTCTTTGATAATACAAAAACCAATACATCAAATGGGGCAAGGAGTGCAAAAATGATTTTTCCTTCCGGACGGGGTGCGGGCTTCAAAATGAATTGATAACCGCTGGGTTAGAACAAAAACAGTGCAAATGTTCGCGCGCAATCAAGCGAAGAGTGGATAGACACACCGCAGCGTTTATTCTACAAACCCTCAAAAACAGGTACTACTACCTGCGCAGGGAGGTAGTGCTAACAAAAAAGGTGTGGGAACGCACCCAAAAAACTAGCCATTTTGAAACAGCTTCAAACTCATTTTAAAACAAAATTTGGAAAAGGTGTGAGAACACCGTTCCCACGCGTTCCCGCCCCACTACACCTTGTACCTGCGTCACCAAAGGTAAAGCAACACTTTTAAAACAATAAATACAGGTAGCTTCAGCACAAGTGAGATTTCTATGCGACATCTCTCAAAATGAAACTGCTCATCACTGGTTTCCACTCAGTTATGTTCACATTTTGTACAATCACTTTTAACTTTTCTACGGCCATTGTATAAGATTGGTGAATGTATTTCAAAACTGAAACAGAGATTGGTTTAAAATCTAAAAGTTTCGCAGCTTCTCGAAGCTCTCGTTTTGTGATCATCAAATCTTGGAACACGCGCAATACTGCGAGCAAACCATATGTATGTAACACGAAGTTTAACGAAAATGCTGAAAAGCCTTATTACAAAGCTTAAGATCACTACAATTCAAACACACGAAGGAATATTGTTTATGAACTATGAGCATCGTCAGTGCGATAAAACGTTTGAACGTAATATTCCAAAACTTAATTAGCGAAGTAGCTGCATTAACCAAGCGTCGTGCAGTCTTATGCAGGCTTGTCTAAACCAGTCAATAACTGCATTACAATGTCTTAATTTCTGTGGTTGTTAGTTTTGTAAAAACCGAAGTTTTTAAATTTCAAAACTTGTTTTCAGGTCTGACAATACCAGATACGTGGAAATTTCTGAGGTGCCAAGTTTCAAATACAATCATCAAAAATCAAAACAACGTAAGAACTTCGTTGAAAAAACACGGACGTTTTAGCAGTTCGGGTACTTAAGATGCACACCTAGAAGTTAAAGTTTAATAGATCTGAAGTACCAGGTAAACACAGGCATAACTCGAGATAACTTGTCAGTAGCTTAGGCTTCGTGAACAAGTATAAATTTATGCTGGTCCGTCGCGTTTTGACACGGGAAAGGTATCAAAGAGTGAAGATTGATCGACATCTTACGCCGAAAGAAGTTTTTTAAATTTGCACTAGACGTTCTATTGGCCTTCTGCAACATAAGCAGCAGATCGCTACACACTTCAAGGCCACTGAATTATTATGGCATGAGCGCCAGCAGTCGCCTTATCTTCCAAATAAACATTGTCACTGGGGTTACTGGTCTAGTCCGTCATAGGTGGAAACATAGGTATTCATCCGTAACATCCATACTTAAACACCAAGTATCGAGCGACACATTGGGTCCTCTGTCAAGGCCGAATAGTTGTTTTAATGTTAGAGAAAAGCCGCAGTAATCGGAACTTTAACGCACGCTAGACGTAACTATGTTTCAAGTCAGGGCATGAACCGAGAGATGGTTCTCGTTTCAGTTTGTTTAGCACAAGACTGAGACATATCGGAGTAGAACAACTCTACTTCAACAAAGTAGATTATTAAAATTTTACACCCCATGCGGAGTATACATCGGATGTAACAGAAACCGTATGCCGAGCAGTGGAACACAGTATAGCCGCCAGGGAATAAACCGAAAACATCCTTGTTTTTCGTAGATGCTGCAAGAATTAACCGCTGTTAATGTTTTCACGGCAACAAAGAAAACCGCAGCTTAAAATTAACCCAAGCAAACACATTCCCAATAGTTCATCTTACATCCGTGTCCATTACGAAGAAATGACATATTACACACGATTTCGGAGGCGACGCTCACATCTAAGTGGTCGTTGACTCACCAGGTCCGCAGACGGTGGATCGAATCCCGGTTTCGCCGATGGCCGGGACTCTGTTGACGGCAGCTTCAGTGTGTTCACTAAAGATGTCCCAATCGAGATCGTACAAACCAAATGCAAAATCATTAGGTACCTGGAATGATAACAGTTAAAAGCACTTAATAAAGCGAGGAGCGGATAGACACATCACATGCAGCATTTATTCTACAAACGAGAAAAAAGCAGAGCCCAGCCAGTTTGCTGCAAGCTGTCAAGGAATCAACCAACAGCACTCTGCTTTCTTCGTTGTGCGATGATTCCGAGCTAGCAGACGCCTGCATTCAAGTAACTAGTCTCCACAAAGATGACACAAGCGAATCAATCGGCAAATTTTAAAAAATAGGAAATCGATTTCACGTAACACCACACATCCTCACTACAAAAATCTTATGAGTATTTGTTCGATTGACTCGCTTGTGTCACCTTTGTGGCTACCTGCAAAGATTGGAGGATATTAACTTCGAGTGGATTTTAATCGCGTTCTGCCTGAGCCGGTTAGCCGGTCACAAGAGAGTGAATGCATAACAAAGATGTGAGCAGGTTGCGTTGCTGGTCATAAAGCCACAGTTGCATAGTTTTCATCCCAAAAAGTAATACAACGCACAATTACGACACAACATTCACCTTACGGTACACCTTGAACACATTTTTCTACATCAACTCGAATATAAGTTCAGGGCAATAAAAAGGATGAAAATAACTTTTGATACAGCTAAACCTTGACAAATACTTTCGGTATCAACGGAAAGCGTTTCAACAAAAGACAATGCGGAAACCAAAACACCCTTTACATTTTCCTCGAGGATCGGGTTCGCTTCATAACCTCCAAACTGCAACGCGTCTCCCTGTGGCTTTATGTACACCGTTCCATGATCCCGGATCATTGGAGTGTTTAATATCCCCTGAATACCTTGTGTCACAACATACGCATGCCTGAACGTAAGCTGAGGAACACGAACGCCAACCATCTGAAAAACACCGTCCACTTTTAACAACAGATCTAAACAGGACTGACATCGAAAAACATCAAAGGCATATTTTATTCCACGAATCTTGCAAATCCAACAGCAAACAAAGTTCATAAAATTTTATGAAACAGCTCAATCCAGCTAGTACGCACCATACGTTTCTCTTGTATGACTGATTTGACTATTTTCTAGAACCTGCAGTGTCGCGATCTCACCCCCATACTGCGAAGAAGCCATTGCTGTGTTTCGAAATATAGGGTAACACCGAACAAATCAAAAGTCGCGAAACCATGAAAGTGGAAGAATATCATTTTACGAAGTACGCTTCAAAATTCGTGTCATTAGTTAAACCGAAAGGTATGCCAGGTCCGATTGGGGGGGACAAAAGGTCAGGGTCACCGAACCTGGACTCTGTTGAAGGGGATGGCGAAGGTAACAAGAGCGGAAGAACTTAAATCGATTGTAAAATGGAAATGCGCTAACAGCTTTAGGTGCAGTGGACTACATTAAAAACAAACTATTCCTGGGCGCTCCGCACACAGGTACCCAACCATTGATTTTAGAAGCCCTGGAAAACCGGGATTTCGTGTGCATCAATGTTTTTTATTGTGATAAAATTGTGAATTCTGATGAAGGATATGCTGATTGAAGGACACCTAAATCTAACCTTGCAGTTTTAGTGCTATCTTTAGGAATTTTTGTATAAGGTTTCTAGATCAACTCACACATACAACATATATTCATGATGTTGTCTACACTGGCAGATTTTGTGGTGCGATTTTATTTCTTCTGTGAGGTAAAAGTTCGGCTCTCACTATTTCATCGGCCAATCTTGACATTTCGAGTTTCAACCAACTCAGAAACTGTCACCGCAGCAGCTTTTGCGTCACACGAACTCTCGGCTTGAATTTTAGTTCTTCGTCAATGCCAGAAATTGATTATTGGAGGCGCATTCACTTCACCACAAACGCTCTTATCTGCATTTGGTGCTCTAGTGCTCCTGCATTCAGTCTCAGAACTGTATTGCTTACGTCTTATCATTACGCCAAACCAGAGTTCATCTTATGCGGCAAGGCAATGTGTGCTAAGATAAAGATAGTAAAGGAAAATGTTAGGAGCCCGGTTCGGATCTGTAGGGACCCGATTTCTCTGATTCTAGGGAACCGATTTTCTCTAATTTTAGGGACCCGATGATAATTTTCTCTCATTCTAGGGACCCGATTTGAAATTCTAGAGACCCGAATCGGGTCTCTAAAACGCCTTAAAAAACCCTGGTTTAGATGTTAACAATGTGTAAGGGGTTACTTGCCGTGACTTAGTTCGTTCAGGTTATTTACGTACGCTGCAAATGCGCCGCGCAAACGCGTGCAAATATAATACCGCAGTTTGTTATTACACCATTCAAATAAATCGTGAATTACCGAGCGCATTACCATAAAAACCTTAGAACATTGCAAAGGGAAATGGGCATGGTGACTTTACATACTTTTGGTAGGAAAGAACCAACATATCTTGCAGTGAATTCGGTTCAAGCTCATCATAAATGTTCTATTGCACCTCAAGCTAATCTAATCTACTTCTAAACAGATTGCCCGGATCTTGACGTGCACAAGATTCTTTTATTTCCATATGCGTCAAATGTGTTGCCTGTCTTTTTCGAGTTTCGAAATGACACATTTCCTGAAGCTGTTGTTTTTACACAAATAAAAAATGCTGGAACAATGAAAAACAGAACACCACAAAACTCTAATAAAAATCATTCTTGAAAACTCCTTTATTAAAGTTCATTAAAGCAAGTTTGTAAATTTATATTTGAGTCAATCGACAGTGGTATGAATTGACATGACGGCTAGTGTGATAAGGGCGTGTGTTTGCTTGATACCTTTTTCCGCAAAATGTTTTGGCGCTCGCAATGCAGCCGTGTTGAGACTTGTGTAATTATAGGCACGTCGGTAATTTTAAGCGATTAAAAATATGAACAGATCAGCCAACAATGATTGCTTTCTTCATGATGTGCTCCTTATGAATTACAGAGACCTTGACAGCATCTCGTAATACACTACTCTCTAGAGCTGGGGTTCTCAACCTTTTTTTCCCGTTTACCCTTTGCCAGCTTCATAACATAAAATTTACCCCTGTTTTTTGTTTACTCACTAGCGCTGCAGAAAAAAACAAAGTATTTTAACTTCAGCATCATTAAATTTACCCCCAGGATAGGTAAAATTTACCCCCAGGGGGTAAATTTACCCCAGGTTGATAACCCCTGCTCTAGAGGGGCAGCTACATATTTGGCTAAAACCTCGACATGTCAACTTTTGTAGTATACTGTAAATTTCAATTAAAACCTTTTCATTTTTTTCTGTGTACTTTTACTGCTCAGCTGGTGAAGTCCAACGAGACTCCTAAACCAATTTTTTCCAACAAAAATATGGGTAGCACTGCTCGATGACTGAAATTCAAACTCGTCACACTACGCAGTGTGACCATTGCAAGGTTTTCATCGCATGTCCGTCCGACATGGTCTGTTTGCAGCAAACGAACCACACTGTGCTATAGGGATAGGTAATATGATTTACTTCTTGGCCATTGTATGAATGTCAAAGCTGTTGTTTTCAGATGTTTTATTGCGTGGATAAAATGAACCATTCCGCGCAATGCAGGTCTGTTTTCAACAGAAGCATCATCAAACGAACTCTTTTGAGCAGTTTTGTGGGTAAATACTTTGGTTTTGTGTTCTTTTTTTTACATTTCATGGTTGGGCTGCGCAAGATAATGGGGTTAAGTGCGGTACGGCGTATAAGGTCTGCAAGAGGTTTGTAGATTGGTCGTTTATCTTCTTACACTGTAACGCCATCGTCACGAAAATTTTCGTGTGTCAACACGAACTAACCTGCACGTCGTCAACGTGACGTCATCAGCGACGCCATTTTTACGAAGTTAAGTTGGTGGTATTCTTCACTAGACCCACAAGTCTGTACCACCCGCTTTTGAAAAACAATTCACGCTGAATCCTAAAATCAAGCCACGTGCTGCCTTCTCATTAATCGTACCTGCCCTACGTGGGGTGCCCAAACACCTGCGCAGTTTATGACGTTGTTAGTTCTGATAGTTCCTCGATTCGTTTCAACCGCAACAACGCGCTTCAGTCCAAGAGAGTCCTCGTCCGTTTTGATGCCAGTCACGCAGCAGTTCTCGAAGATCTGCAAAAGTAAATACATTCAATCCACGGGCACAAGAGTTTATATTTCAGAAAAAGTAATATTTACCTTTGCTCCATACTTCGATGCTGCTTTGATATAGGACATGCAGTATGTAGCAGGGTCCATAGTGCCATCACCCGGAGAATACACCGCTCCATATAAATCTTTGATGTTTACCAGTGGGTGAATATCAGAGACTTCTTCCGGTTTTACTTCAATGATCTCTACACCAAGACCCTTCGCGAACTGGAAAACCAACATAAGCTGGACATACAGTACATGAATACATGTTTCATACCATATCAAGTATTGTAAAGAAACTATTTCGAAATAGCCAATGACAGGTACTACACTTGCTGTGCACAATCAAATAGATGTACAGTGTAATTCCCCTGTAACAGTAGTTTTCAACCTGGGGGTTGCGACCCCAGAGGGTCGTAAATCATTTCTGGAAGCCGTTTATTGAAAGAAATCCTTTCTCAGCACAGAATCAGACACTAGGATCTTACAGAGTATATATTTCGCCTACAAAGTAGGCATCATTAGCTCTTATTCAAACAGAACTGCACGTCTTCAACGTGACGTCATCAGCGATGCCATTTTTTGCGTCATCAGTGACGCCATTTTCATTTCTGGAAGGGTCGCGAGTTGATATTTTATGTAAACAGCTGTATTACCTTTGCTTTATTCGAGTTTTGCATGGGGATCATTCCGTTATAGTGGGTTTCTATAAACCCCGGGGGTCCCGGTACCAAAGAGGTTGAAAACCACTGCCCTATAACGTCACCTCATGGGACCGGAGATAAAGTGTCGTTATAGGTGAACTGTCGGTATAGCCAAACTACAATAAATCGTTCCAAAATTGGCTTTTTAGCTTAATGCCTGTGGTGAATGTATGATTTGGATTACCTTGTCCTTGCCACGTAGTGGCGCCTGCAATCTTGCAATCCTTAATTGTGTCCCTGTGTTCGCCCCGCGGCTGTTGCGTTGTGCTTGCGGTCTCGGAATGCTATACTGCAAAGTGTTCTTTCAGTGCAGTTTGCCCGCCCTGGGAAGCATTTGATCAGTTGTGCTGTTGTGTTTGTTTCAGAGTGTCATTGCTCGCTTGTTCAGCTCCATGATTGAGCGGTGTCCTTAGTGAATTAAAGCCTGGCTTTCTGCAGATAGTGTTTAGTAGAATTCGCAGGCGAGTGCACGACAATTTAATTCACTAAAGGATGGATAAGCTGCTCAAGCCGAAAGATTTGGACGTGTTGCCAACCGATTCCAATGCAGCTTCGGTTTTCAAATATTGGATAGCTACATTCGAATCCTTCTTACAAGCTGCACTCGAACAGGCCTACTCTTTGGAGAGGGCACAACAGCAGTCCTCCTCTTATTCGATAAATGTTGCTTCTTCTAATGTTGTACTACATCGTCAGACATCTGCGGACAGTCTAGCTGGAGCTGACGTCGGGAGTGCGTATGATCCTGTGTCTGACCCTCTACCACATGGTTTAGCTGCGGCAGTGGACAACAAAAGATGCTACTTCTGCGGAAGGCCATGTCACAAACGTTCGCGGTGCCCTACTCGGGATGTAACATGTCATACATGCCAAAAGAAAGGTAATAATGCAAAAGTTTGCATGTCTAAGGATAAACCTCTATCGTCCAGAGCTGCTGCTCTCCCTAAAAGCTTTCTTGCCTCGGTAGTCGGCGCCCCGCCTAGTTTGCAGGCTGCTGTTATTGATGTGGAAGTGGACAAATTACCTGCCCGTGCACTGCTTGATACTGGCGCGACCGAAAACTGCATTCATGAGGAATTAGTCAAGAAACTGAAGTCTTCAAGGTGAATTGTCTCGTATATCACTTGCGTCTGTAGGAACGTCAGCGCAGCTAA